>Ga0105242_10000518_pt1 | contig 30244 bp, 31 predicted proteins | sample KBSM24metaG_FD_81521 | JGI IMG/M metagenome (GOLD analysis project Ga0105242, IMG submission 81521) | Miscanthus rhizosphere microbial communities from Kellogg Biological Station, Michigan, USA - KBS M2-4 metaG | ecosystem: Host-associated > Plants > Roots > Rhizosphere > Soil | place...
CGGCAGGTTCTCGCTCATCCCGCCAGTATAATTACGCGTGCCTCGCGGTCCGTTTCATACCTCCCCCTACCTGCTCCTCAGCCTCACGTCGCTCTTCTGGTCCCTCAACTGGGTGATCGGGCGCGCGATCGTGGGACACGTGACGCCGCTCTCGCTCACGTGGATCCGCTGGATCGTCGCGGTGAGCGCCATGCTGCCGTTCGCGTGGCCGGGGATCCGCGCGCACTGGCCCGTCATCCGGCGCCACTGGAAGGTGATCGCGTGGCTCGGCTTCTGGGGCACGGGCCTGCACAACGCCTTCGCCTACGTGGGGCTGCAATATACGACGGCGACCAACGGCGTGATCCTGAACAGCGCCATCCCGATCCTCATCATCCTGCTGGGCTGGCTCATCTATCGCGAGACCATCACGCGGTTGCAGATGGTGGGCGTCGCGGTGTCGCTCGCCGGCATCCTCGTCATCATCTCGCGCGGCGATCCCGTGGTGCTCGCGCAGCTCAGGCTCAACAAGGGCGACCTCATCGTGCTCTTCGGCATGGTGTTCTGGGCCGCCTATACCGTATTCCTGCGCATGAAGCCGGCGGAGCTTCCGGGCCTGGTGCTGCTCGCCTGCTGCGGCCTCGTAGGCATCTGCCTCCTTACGCCGCTGATGCTGCTGGAAATGACCTTGCTCGGTGGCCGCATCGAGTTCAATCCCGCCACCGTCGCCGCGATGTTCTACGTCGGCATCTTCCCGTCGTTCGTGGGCTACGTCTTCTGGAATCGCGGCGTGCACGAGGTGGGGCCGAACATCGCGGGCATCTTCGTGCACCTCATGCCCGCCTTCGGTGCGATCCTCGCGTGGCTCTTCCTCGACGAGCGCATCTTCGTCTTCCATGTCGTGGGAATCGCGCTGATACTCGCGGGCATCGCGCTCACCGCGAAGGGCCACCGCGCGGTGCCCGAACCCGGACCGGAATAAGCTGTCCCCATGCCCATGGAACTGATCCTCTGGCGCCACGCCGATGCCGAAGACCCGGGACCGCGCGGCGACGCGGCGCGCCGGCTCACCAGGAAGGGCGAGAAGCAGGCCGAACGGATGGCGCGCTGGCTGCGTCCGCAGCTCGACGGCTCGTGGCGGATCATCTCGAGCCCCGCCGTTCGCGCCCTGGAAACCGTGGCGCCGCTCGACCTGCCGTACGAGGTGAGGGAGACGGTCTCGACCGCCGCGGGGCCGGAACAGATCCTGGACGAGGCGGGTTGGCCCCACGCCGGACAGGTGGTGGTGGTGGGACACCAGCCTACGCTGGGCCAGGTGGCCGCGATGCTGCTGGGCGGCCAGTCCGGCGAGGTCTCGGTGCGCAAGGGCGCGATCCTGTGGTTCTCGACGCGCGAGCGCGAGGGCCGCGAGGAGACGGTGCTCAAGGCGGTGCTCGATCCGGACACGCTCGAGCGCATGGAAAAGGGGGCAAAATGAGGCGATCTCCCCGGAGGCGCGCATGAAACTCACTCCCGAGCAGGTCGCGCAGTTCGACCGCGACGGCTACCTCTTCTTCCCGAGCCTCTTCAAGCCCGGCGAGATCAAGGTCCTTGCCGACGAGGTGCCGCGCCTCTACGCGATGCGCCGTCCCGAGAACGTGCGCGAGAAGGGCAGCGACGCCGTGCGCACGAATTTCGCCGCGCACCTGTACAGCGAGCCGTTCGCGCGCCTCGCGCGCCACCCGCGCATGGTCGACCCCATCGTGCAGCTGTTCGACGAGCAGGTCTACATGCACCAGTTCAAGATCAACGGCAAGGCGGCCTTCAGCGGCGACGTCTGGCAGTGGCACCAGGACTACGGCACGTGGATGAACGACGACCTCATGCCCTCGGCGCGCGCGATGAACGTCGCGATCTTCCTCGACGAGGTGAACGAGTTCAACGGGCCGCTCATGTTCATCCCGGGCAGCCACAAGCAGGGGGCGCTTCCCGCGGGACACGACACCAGCACCACGAGCTACCCGCTGTGGACGATCGACAACGACGCGATCTCGAAGCTGGTGGAGAAGGGCGGCATCGTCGCACCCAAGGGGCCGGCGGGCTCGATGATCCTCTTCCACGGCTGCCTCGTGCACGCGTCCACCTCGAACCTCTCGCCGTGGAATCGCGTGAGCGTGTACCTGTCGCTGTGTGCCGTCTCGAACCACATCCGCCGCTTCAAGCGGCCGGAGTACATCGCGCACCGGGACTTCACGCCGATCGCCACGCTTCCGGACGATTGCCTGCTGGAGCCCTATCCGGTCGAGCTGCCGTGGAAGGACGGGACGCCCGAGTCCGCGATGAAGGTGGAAGTGGCCGCCTAGGTCTCCAGCAGCTCGAAGGCAATCCCCACGGAGTCCCACTCCTCGCGCTCGTGGTCGAGGGCCACCTGCACGAGGCTCTGCTTCTCCAGCCATTCGTGCGCGATCTCCAGCCGATAACCCTTCGCCTTGCGTTCGAGGTGGAGCTTGCGCGGCAGCGCCAGCGCGCGCCGGCTGCGATGGAAGATCACCGCGAGCCGCAGGCACAACGCCATCGCGGCAAGCCTCGGGTCGTCGTCGAACGCCGCGCGCATCTTCGAGAGCTTGCCGCGCTGCGCGAGCACCAGGTTCGAGAGCCACCCCTGTTCCTGGCGCGAGAACCCCGGCATGTCGGCGTTGGCGAGGATGTAGGCCGAGTGCTTGTGGTACGCGCCCTGCGCGATGGAGATGCCGATCTCGTGCAGCTTCACCGCCCAGTCGAGGAATTCCGACTGGGACCCGAGATCGACGTCCGTGCCGTTCAGGTCGCGCGCCAGCGCGCGCGCGAGGCTTCCGATGCGCTGCGATTGCGCCTGGTCCACGTGGTAGCGCTTCACGAACTGGTCGACGGTCACCTCGCGGATGTCGCGGTGGTGCACACGCCCCAGCAGGTCCCAAAGCACGCCGTCGCGCAAAGCGCCCTCGGCCACGGTCATGCGGTGCAGGCCCAGCTCGTCGAACACCGCCCGCATGATCGCCACGCCGCCGGTCACGACGGGGATGCGGTCCTCGCGAAGGCCCTCGATGGACAGCTTGCGGAAGTCGCCGGCGGCCAGCAGCTTCTCGCGCAGCCATTCGAGCCCGGTGTCGGTGATGCCGCGCTCGGCGAGGCCGTTCTTCTGGAGGATCTCCGCGATGGAGCGCGCCGTGCCCGAGGAACCGACGGCCTCGCGCCAGCCGAGCTTCTCGTAGCGCGTGGCGATGGCCTGCACCTGCTCGCGCGCGGCGAGCTCGGCCTGCTTCATCGCCTTCTTCTCGATCCTGCCCTCGGGGAAATAGCGCTGCGAGTAGCTCACGCACCCCATGTAGAGGCTCTCCATCGCCTTGGCCGAGAGCTTGTGACCGACGATGAACTCGGTCGAGCCGCCGCCCACGTCCACCACCAGGCGGTTGTGGTTGGCGAGCGGCAGCGAGTGGACCACGCCCACGTAGATGAGGCGCGCCTCCTCGCGGCCCGAAATCACCTCGATCGGAAATCCGAGCGTGCTCTGGGCGCGGCGCAGGAACGCGGGCGCGTTCTTGGCGACGCGCAGCGCGTTGGTGCCCACGACGCGCACGGTCTCCTTCGGCATGCCGGCGAGGCGCTCGGAGAAGCGCTTGAGCGCCGCGAGCGCGCGCTCCTGCGTCTCGGCGTCGAGGTTGCGGTCGGGGCCGATGCCGGCGCCAAGGCGAATCGTTTCCTTGAGGGAATCGAGGGGATAGATCTGGTCGTCGACCACGCGGCCGACGGCGAGGTGGAAGCTGTTGGAGCCGAGGTCGACGGCACCCAGGGTGGTATATTGGGTCACGAGGGTGAGTATGCCATCGGCCCTTGTCACCGAGCGGTCATAAAGCGCCGTCATCCTCATGGCCAAGAAGCCCAAAGCCGACAAGGCCGATTCGAAGCGCGTGCAGCGCCACCATCCCGAGCACTTCCTCAACCGGGAGCTCCAGGCCCTCGAGTTCAATCGCCGCGTGCTCGCGCAGGCCGAGGACAAGTCCGTCCCGCTGCTGGAGCGGCTCAAGTTCCTCTGCATCGTCTCCTCGAACCTCGACGAGTTCTTCGAGATCCGCGTCTCCAGCATCAAGGAGCAGATCAAGCTGGGCACGGCCGCGGCGGGCCCCGACGGCCTCGCGCCGCTCGACGTTTTCCGCCAGGTCTCCGCGCGCGCGCAGGGCATCGTCGAGCGCCAATACCGCCTGCTCAACGAGGAGATCTTTCCCGCGCTGGCGAAGGAAGGGATCCGCTTCCTGCGCCGGGCCGAGTGGACGCAGGGGCAGCAGGAATACATCCGCGACTATTTCTTCCGCGAGATGATGCCGGTGCTCACGCCCATCGGCCTCGATCCCGCGCACCCGTTCCCGCGGGTGTTCAACAAGAGCCTGAACTTCGCCGTCGAGCTGGAAGGCCGCGATGCCTTCGGCCGCGACTCGCGTGCGGCGATCGTGCAGGCCCCGCGCGTGCTGCCGCGGGTGATCAAGCTGCCGAAGAAGGTCTCGCAGGGCCCCAACGACTTCATCTTCCTCACCTCGATCCTGCACCAGCACGTGGGCGAGCTCTTCTCCGGCATGAACGTGCTCGGCTGCTACCAGTTCCGCGCGACGCGCAACTCGGACCTCTTCGTCGAGGACGAGGAGGTGAAGGACCTGCGCCTGGCGCTCCAGGGGGAATTGCCGCAGCGCCACTTCGGCGACGCGGTCCGCCTCGAGGTCGCGGACAACATGTCGGAGGCGATGACGCGCTTCCTGCTCGCGCAGTTCGGCCTGGGCGGCGACGACCTCTACGTCGTGGCGGGCCCGGTGAACCTCGCGCGCCTCATGAGCATTCCGGAGCAGGTGAACCGGCCCGACCTCGAGTACGCCGCCTTCATGCAGGGCCTTCCCAAGGCGGTGGCGAAGGGGCGCGACCTCTTCGCGACCATCCGCAGGGGCGACGTGCTGATGCACCGCCCGTTCCAGTCGTTCACGCCGGTGATCGAGTTCATCCGCGAGGCGGCGCGGGATCCGCAGGTGGTCGCGGTGAAGCAGACGGTGTACCGCACCGGCACCGACTCGGTGATCATGCAGACGCTCATCGACGCGGCGCGCGCGGGCAAGGAAGTGACCGTCGTCGTCGAGCTCATGGCGCGTTTCGACGAGGAGGCCAACATCAACTGGGCGGCACGCCTCGAAGAGGTCGGCGCCCACGTCGTTTATGGCGTGGTCGGCCACAAGACCCACGCGAAGATGGCGATGGTGGTGCGGCGCGAGGAGGGCCGCCTGGTGCGCTACGCGCACGTCGGCACCGGCAACTACCATCCCCGCACGGCGCGCTTCTACACCGACCTCGACCTCCTTACCTGCCGCGAGGCGGTATGCGCCGACGTGAACGAGGTGTTCCAGCAGCTCACGGGCCTCGGCAAGGCGACCAAGCTGAAGCACGTCTGGAACTCGCCCTTCACGCTGCACCAGCGCACCATCGCCGCGATCGAGAACGAGACGAAGATGGCGAAGGCGAAGAAGCCGGCGCGCATCATCGCCAAGATGAACGCCCTGGTCGAGCCGCAGGTGATCGAGGCCCTCTACAAGGCGTCGCAGGCGGGCGTGAAGGTCGACCTCATCGTGCGCGGCGTTTGCGCGCTGCGCCCGGGCGTGAAGGGGCTATCGGAGAACATCCGCGTGCGCTCGATCGTGGGGCGCTTCCTCGAGCACACCCGGATCTTCCATTTCAGGAACGGCGGCGAGGCCGAGCTCATGATCTCGAGCGCCGACTGGATGGAGCGCAACTTCTTCCGGCGCATCGAGCTGTCGGTGCCGGTCCTGGATGCCAAGGTCCGGCGCCGCGTGGTGCGCGAGGGGCTCAAGAGCTACCTCGACGACAACACGCAGGCGTGGGAAATGCAGGCCGACGGCAGCTGGAAGCGGCCCAAGCGCGGCCGCGCGAAGGCGTTCTCGGCGCAGCAGTCGCTGCTGAAGACGCTGGCTAAATAAACCGGGGACAGACCCCTTTTCCCGCCTGCCGGAACAAGAACGGTTCCGTCAAGCGTGAAAAGGGGTCTGTCCCCTTATTGCCAGAACTTCCACCAGGGCTTGGTGCGGTTCTCGCCCTCGGAAGCCATGCGGTCGGCGGGGAAGTTCTTCTGCAGCACCTTGCGCGCGTCGTCGCGCAGTTCCGCCATCCCCATGCGGTCGTAGCCCTCGATCATCACCTCGAGCGCGTCCTTGTGGATCGGGGAGTTCGGGAACTTCAAGATCGCGTCCTGCGCGCGGTTGACCGCGGCGAGGTACGCGCCGCGCGAGAGGTAGTAGCGCGCCACGTGGATTTCCTGGCGGGCGAGGGCCTCGACCAGGTAGACCATGCGCTCGCGCGAATCCGGCGTGTAGCGGCTATCGGGGAATCGCGTCACCAGCTCCTTGAAGCCCTCGAACGATTCGCGCGCGGCCTTGGGATCCCGGTCCGCGAGGTCCTGGGAGATCACCCGCGCCAGCGGGCCCAGGTCTTCCTTGAAGTTCACCAGCGCCTTGAGGTAGAGCGCGTAGTCGATGTTCGGGTGGTTCGGGTGCAGCTTGATGAACTTGTCGAGCGCCGAGACCGACTGCGCGCTGTCGCCCTGCTTGTAGTACGCGTACGCCACCTCGAGCTGCGCCTGCTGCGCGAAGCGCCCGAACGGGAACTTGGACTCGAGCTGCTCGTAGAGCTTGATGGCCGCGTCCCAGTTGTGGTTGTCGAACTCTTCCTTGGCGGCCTTGTAGTACTCCGCGGCGGTCCAGTCCTTGCGCGGATCGGTCTTGTCGCCGAAAAGGCCGCAGCCCGAGAGGGCGAGCGCGAGGGCGAATGCGGCCAATGCCGTTACACTTCGAATCATGGCGAATCCCGTTTCCCGAAGCGCGAATTATACCGCGCCGCTCCCGCGCTCCCGTGCGGTGAGCCTCGTGATTCCGCTCGAGATGGCGGGGTTGAGGCTCGACCAGGCGCTCGCGCGGCTGCTGCCGGAGGAGTCGCGCAGCCGCCTCGCGCGGCTGATCGAAGCGGGGCACGTGACCGTCGATGGCAAGGCCGCGGCCGCGCGGCGGAAGTTGAGGAGCGGCGAGGCCGTCGACGTGTCGCTCGTGCCGCGCGAGACCGAGGCGGCATTCGAGCCCGAGGCCATTGCGCTGCGCGTCGTGCACGAGGACGAGGACGTCCTCGTGATCGACAAGCCCGCGGGCCTCGTCGTGCATCCGGGCAGCGGCAACTGGTCCGGCACGATGCTGAACGCCTTGCTGCACCACGCGCCGGGTGCGAAGCACCTCGCGCGCGCCGGCATCGTCCACCGGCTGGACAAGGACACCAGCGGCCTCCTCGTGGTCGCGAAGAACGAGCCCGCGCAGGCGTCGCTCGTGCGACAGCTGCAGGCGCGCACGATGAAGCGCACCTACCTCGCGCTCGCGCGAGGCAAGGTCGCTGCCGGCGGCACGGTGGACAAGCCGATCGGCCGGCATCGCACGCAGCGCACGCGCATGGCGGTCGTCGCGGGCGGCAAGCCCGCCGTCACGCACTATCATGTGAAGGAGCGTTTCCCGGACCACACCCTGCTCGAATGCGAGCTCGAGACCGGGCGCACGCACCAGATCCGCGTGCACCTCGCTTCCATCAAGCATCCCATCGAGGGCGATGCGGTCTATGGCGGCCGGGGCGAGCAGCGCTTCCCGCGGCAGGCACTGCACGCATGGAAGCTCGAGTTCACGCATCCGGCCACCGGAAAGGACGTGAAGTTCGAATCGAAGCTGCCGGCGGACTTCCGCAAGCTCCTCGCGGAGCTGCGCGCATGAGCCTTCCGCGCGAGTGGATCGTCCCCGACTGGCCGGCACCGCCGCGCGTGCGCGCGTTCGTCACCACGCGGGCCGGTGGGGTGAGCGCGGGCGAGTACGAGAGCATGAACCTCGGCGGCTCGAGCGGCGACGAGGAGGAGAACGTCGTCCACAACCGCAAGATCGTGCGCTCGCACCTTCCGGGCGATCCCGCCTACCTCGCACAAATCCACGGCGCGGACGTCGTGGACCTCGACCTGCCGCGCGAGCACGGCCGCCCGAAGGCCGATGCGGCGGTGACCGCACGAGCCGGAAACGTCGCCGTGGTCCTCACCGCCGATTGCATGCCGATCTTCCTCGCCGATCGCGCCGGGAGGCGGGTGGCGGTCGCGCACGCGGGATGGCGCGGGCTCTCCGGCGGGGTGGTGGAGAACGCGCTCGCATCGCTGCGGGCCGATCCGGCGGAGGTGGTCGCGTGGCTGGGCCCCGCGATCGGACCGGAAATCTTCGAGGTCGGGCCCGAGGTGAGGGAAGCGTTCGAACGCGACGACGCGGGCGCGGGCGAAGCGTTCCGGTCGCACAAGCCGGGCAAGTACATGGCCGACCTCTACACACTCGCGCGCCGCCGGCTCGCGCGCGCCGGCGTTCGCGACGTCCATGGCGGAGGGTTCTGCACCTACAACGAGAGCGACCGCTTCTTCTCGTACCGCCGCGTGCAACGCAGCGGGCGCATGGGCGCCTTCATCTGGATCGAGCCCCGATGATCCTCGTCCACACGCTCGTTGCCTGCATCGCCGGAAGCGCGCTGTCGCTTTTCATCGCGGCGGTCGTGGCGTTCCGCGTCCAGGCGCGCTGGGTGCCGACGCTGGTGAGCTACGCCGTCGGCGCGCTGCTGGGTGCGGTCTTCCTCGACCTGCTGCCCCACATCTTCGAGGCCTCGAAGAGTCCCACGCGAGCGGCCGCCTTCATCCTCTTCGGCATCCTCGCGTTCTTCGTGCTGGAGAAGGTGCTGCTGTGGCGCCACCACCACCACGCCGCGGACGAGTGCGACCACGAGGCGCACGGGCACTACCACGCGCACGACCACGATCCGGGGCACGACTCGGGCCGCTCCGGCTGGATGATCGTGGTGGGCGACTCGTTCCACAACTTCACCGACGGCGTGATCATCGCGAGCGCCTTCCTCGCCGACATGAAGCTCGGGGTCGTGACGGCCATCGCGATCGTGGCGCACGAGATCCCGCAGGAGATCGGCGATTTCGTGGTGCTGCTGCATTCGGGATTCAGCAAGCGGCGCGCCCTCATGGCCAACGCCCTGTCGGGGTTCGCCATGGTCGTGGGCGCGCTGCTGGGATACTTCGCGCTCTCGGCGGTGAGCGGCTGGATCCCCGAGATCCTCGCGATCGCCGCGGCCAGCATGATCTACGTCGCCGTCGCCGACCTCATCCCCGGGTTGCACAAGCGCACGGAAATTCGTGAGACTCTGTTGCAGGTCGCCTTCATCGTGCTCGGCGTCGGCACCATCTGGACCATCCACACGCTGCTGTTTCCGGAATCTTAAGTTGTTGAATAAACAGGTCTAAACCCCACATGGCCCGGCCCTCGTCCCGCATGGATACCGAACGCCTCGCGCAGCGCCTGCGCGAGCAGCAGGAAAAGATCTCGACCTCGCTCTCCGGCGAGGGTGCGACGCAACAGGTGATGTCGGGCTTCGCGGAGGCCTACCGCGCGTGGCTCGAGGCGATCAGCGCGAAGCCGCAGACGATGATGGATCTCCAGGGACGCTACATGCAGGAGCAGATGCGGCTCTGGATGGAATCGCTGCAGCCGCACGACGGCACCGAGGCCGGCCACCGCGCCGGCGACAAGCGCTTCAGCGCGCCGGAGTGGGACGCGCTGCCGATGTTCCGCTACTTCCGCGACTCGTACCTGCTCACCTCGAAGATGATGATGCAGGCGGTCGAGGAGGCCGACCTCGATTCCGAGACCAAGCAGCGCATGCGCTTCTTCATGCGCCAGTACCTCGATGCGGCCGCGCCCTCCAACTACCTCCTCACGAATCCCGAGGCGCTCAAGGCCGCGATGGAAAGCCGCGGCGAGACGCTGCAGGAAGGCATGAGGAACCTGCTCGCCGACATGGAGAAGGGCCGCATCTCCATGACGGACGAGGGCGCCTTCGAGGTCGGGCGCAACATCGCGGTCTCCAAGGGCTCGGTGGTGTACGAGAACGAGCTCCTCCAGCTCATCCAGTACGCTGCGGCGACCGAGAAGGTGCACGAGCGCCCGCTGGTGATGGTGCCGCCGTGCATCAACAAGTTCTACATCATGGACCTGCAGCCGGAGAACTCGCTCGTGCGCTACGCCGTCGAGCAGGGGCACACCGTGTTCATGGTCTCGTGGCGCAACGTCCAGCAGGAGCACGAGCACGTCGAGTGGGACGACTACATCCGCGACCTCATCGATGCCCTCGAGGAGGTCCGCAAGATCACCAAGGTCGAGAAGATCAACGTCCTCGGCTTCTGCATCGGCGGGACGCTCGTCTCGTCGGCGCTCGCGGTGCTGGAGAAGAAGGGCCAGAACCACGCGGCGAGCCTCACGCTCCTCACGACGCTGCTCGACTTCACCGACGTGGGCGACATCCGCGTCTACATCGACAAGAACTTCGTCGCCAAGCGCGAGAAGCAGCTGGAGAAGGGCGGCCTGGTGCCGGGCGGGGAGCTCGCGAGCGCCTTCTCGAGCCTGCGCGCCAACGACCTCGTGTGGTCGTACGTGGTGAACAACTATCTCAAGGGCAAGCAGCCGCCGGCGTTCGACCTGCTGTACTGGAACTCCGACGCGACCAACCTGCCGGGCCCGATGTACGCGTACTACCTGCGCAACACCTACCAGGACAACAAGCTCGCCAAGCCCGACGCGCTCAACATGTGCGGCGTGCCGGTGAGCCTCAAGCGCGTGAAGCTGCCGACGTTCGTGTTCTCCGCGCGCGAGGACCACATCGTCCCCTGGAAGGGCGGATACGAGAGTGCGCGCACCCTCGGCGGCAAGGTGAAATTCGTCCTCGGTGCCAGCGGCCACATCGCGGGCACGATCAACCCCGCCTCGAAGAACAAGCGCAGCTACTGGGTGAACGACGAGGTCGGCGCCGACCCGGACAAATGGTTCGCGCATGCGAAGGAGATGCCGGGCAGCTGGTGGCCCGAATGGATGAAGTGGCTCAAGCCCCACGCGGGCAAGATGGTCCCGGCGCGCAAGAAGCTGGGCGGCGGGCGCAGGAAGCCGATCGAGCCCGCGCCCGGCAGGTACGCCAAAGAGCGCGCCTAGAAGCATTCAAACACCGAAGGAGGAGCGAGAGATGGCTCAGAGAATCGCGCTGGTTACGGGCGGCATGGGCGGGTTGGGCGAGGCGATCTGCATGAAGCTCGAGAAGATGGGCATCAAGGTGGTCGTCACCTATTCGCCCGGCAACACCAAGTACAAGGAATGGCTGAAGGAGATGGAGGCGCAGGGGCACAAGTTCCTCGCCTATCCCTGCGACGTGTCCGACTTCGAGTCGTGCAACAAGTGCGTCGAGCAGATCAAGAAGGACGTGGGCCCGATCGACATCCTGATCAACAACGCCGGCATCACCCGCGACATGACCTTCAAGAAGATGACCAAGGTCGACTGGGACGCGGTGATGAAGACCAACCTCGACAGTGTCTTCAACGTGACCAAGCCCGTGTGCGACGGCATGGTGGAGCGCGGCTGGGGCCGCATCATCAACGTCTCGAGCGTGAACGGCCAGAAGGGCGCCTTCGGCCAGACCAACTACTCCGCGGCCAAGGCGGGGATGCACGGTTTCTCGAAGGCGCTCGCCTACGAGGTCGCGCGCAAGGGCGTCACGGTGAACACCATCTCGCCCGGCTACATCGGGACCAAGATGGTGCTCGCGATCCCGAAGGACGTGCTCGACTCGAAGATCCTGCCGCAGATCCCGATGGGCAGGCTGGGCAAGCCCGACGAGGTCGCGGGGCTGTGCGCGTACCTCGCGTCCGACGAGGCAGCGTTCCTCACGGGAGCGAACATCGCCATCAACGGCGGGCAACACATGCAGTGAGCGGGATCACGAAGGGGCGCCAGCGGCTGCTGGTGCTGGTCTTCGGCTTCTCGCCGCTCTGGCTGGCGATCGAGGCGATGATCCTCGGCAGCAGCGGCCACGGGCCCGACTACTGGAACGTGGTCCCGTGGCTGACCCTGCTGGCGATTCCGGTCTGCGGCGTGACGACCTTGATCACGCTTGTGGCCATCCAGATCGCCTCGCGCCGGGCGCCGGAGGATCGGCCCCGCGCGAAGCCCGTCGGTTCCATCACGCTCGTGGGGGTCGCGCTCCTGGTTCTCGCAGTCGGCGCCGGGGCGTGGCATCGCTACCAGGGCGGCGTGCGCGACAGCGTGGAAGAGAAACGGCAGGTCGTGGAGCACGTACGCAGCGATCCGGACGTCCACCGCATCGCCGGGGATCCCTTTACCGCCTGGGTCCGGTTCGGCAACGGTGACCCGCCGCGCGACTATCACGTGTCGGTCGACGGCCGGAAGAAATTCCACGCCATCGTGGACGTTCACCGCACGGCCGGTGCGCCGACTTTCGCCATCCGTTGCCTCACCTACCGGGACAGCGAGCCGGCTTGCGCCGCGGAGAGCCTGGTGCCGCGCTGAGGCGCGGGAATCGTCCCCTTACTCGGTCCTCTGGCGCGCGTAGAACTCCGCGACCTCGCCGATCTCCTGCTTCGTGAGCGTGCGCACCATGTTTCGCATCTGAGCGTGGCTGTCGTTCGCGCGCGCGCCCGAGGCGAAGTCGGCGAGCTGCGCGAGGAGGTAGTCCTTCGGCATGCCCTCGAGCCAGGGGGCGCCCAGCTTCTGGTCCATGCCGCCATGGCATGCCGCGCACGGCGCGATGTTGCGCATGGGATCGCCCACGCTCACCAGCCGAGGGACCTTCGACATGTCGGTGACGGGCGTATTGCGCGGCCGCGGGAGCGACGCGTAGTAGGCGGCGAGGTCGCGGACCTGCTTCTCGTCGAGGGGTGCGGCGATCGCCTGCATCGCCGCACTCGGGCGGTCGCCGTGCTGGTAGTCGAGGAGCTGCTTGATGATCACCTCGGGGTACTGGCCCGCGAGGTTCGGCGTGTTGGCGGAGCTCACGCCGCGGGCGCCGTGGCACATGGTGCACTTCTCCAGCGCGAGCGAGCCGCCGCGGCCGGCCGACTCGCTGGTCGCGGTGCGCATCGCGGGCAGCAGGACCACGCTCGTTCCGGGCCTGCCCGCCACGACGTCGCCGTTGCCCCACGAGCCGGGGACGCCCGCCGCGCGGCAGATCGCGTCCCACAGGCCCTTCGCGGTGAAGTCCGAGTGGGCCGAGGGAAGCCACACGAATCCGATCAGCAGCGAGACGATCGTGATCGCGATGAGGGCGAGGATGCTTGCGCGCATCACGGGCCTCCCATCCGGACCGCGGGCACCGACGTCTCCTTGAGCGAGGCGAGCTGCGCGATCGGGAAGCCGTAGTTCACCACCGTGAGCGCGATCATCATCGCGACCCACGGGGCGAACACGTTGAGGGGCCGCGGAACCGGCGTCGGATGCGCCGGCAGCGCGAACGTGAAGGGTTCCGGATTGCCGGCGTCACGTTGCGAACGCCACAGGATGAAGACGAAGAGGAGGGCGGAAACCACGAGGAGCGCCCCGCCGAGCGTCGAGGCCACGACGGTCCATCCCTGGCCCGCGAGCGCGGGATTGCCGTAGTCGAAATACGCCATGCGGCGCGGCATGCCCAGGATGCCGACCCAGTGCCACGGCATGGTGAGCACCAGCATGCCGACGAACCACAGCCAGAGCTGCGCCTTCATGAGCCCCGCGGGCAGCGGGCGGCAGCCGGTGAGCTGTGGCCAGAGGTCGTAGGCAACCACGAGGTACATGATCACGATGGCGCCGCCGAAGATCAGGTGGAAGTGCCCCGTGACCCACTGCGTGTTGTGCACCGTCTCGTTCAGCTGGTAGCTCATGTTGATGAGGCCGCCGGCGCCGCCGAAGCCCAGCATCACGAAGGAGAACGTGATGGCGAGCATGGTCGGGTTGCCCCAGGGCAGCGCCTTCACCCAGCCGAACGCGCCCTTGCCGCCGCGCAGGCGCGCCGCGATCTCGATCGAGGCGGTGATGGTGAACACGGTAAGGAGCGTGGGCACCGACACCAGCGCCGTCATGAGCGCGTGCACGAACTTGAAGCCCGCGCCCACCTGGGGATCGGCGAACAGGTGGTGGATGCCGATGGGCATCGAGAACACCAGGAACAGCACGAAGGCCACGCGCGCCATGTTGTCGCTGTAGAGGCGACCGCCGATGGCGCGCGGCACGATGGTGTAGAACGCGATGTACGCCGGGATCAGCCAGAAGTAGACGATGGCGTGCAGCGTCCAGGAGAAGAACACGCGCGCGAGGCCCGCGTCGATGGTGTCCTTGAATCCCAGCGCCACGGGGAGTATCAGCACCAGCACCTCGATGGCGGCGCCGAGCGACGTCCACGCCCACAGGTAGGCGCCGGTCACATTGCCGAACATCGCGAGCGGCACCGGCGCGCCGGGATTGTCCCTGCGCCAGGCCCGCAGGTTGATCGCCATCAGCGCGACCCAGATCCACGACCCGACCACGACGAAGACCACGCCGAGGTAGTAAAGGGGACTGCCGATCATCGGTGGATAGAACGTGTAGAGCACCGAGGCCCAGCCCAGCGCCATCGGGATCGTGGCGAGCACGGTGCCGCCGATCACGAGCCAGTAGCCGATCCACGCCCATTTCACGCCGACGAGCGGGCGCTTGAGTGCCAGCTCGCAGATGGCGTAGCCAAAGCCCATGGCGACGAGCGTGGGCAGGACGTAAGCCATCACCGTCCCGTGGGCGGTGACCGAGCGATAGTAATGCTCGGGGTTGCTCACCCAGGCCGAGAGCGGGCTGCGCACGTACATCTGCCATTCGCCCAGCAGGATGGCGGCGGCGAACGCCGCGAACGCGACCCAGAAGTGCGCGAGGACGAGGCGCCTAGCGGCGAACACAGTCGAGCCTTTGTCCGCGGCTCGCACGCGCGCGGAAATCGTTGGCGGGGATCACCTGCACGCGCGCCCACATGCCCTCGTGGCCGGTGCCGCAGTACTCGTGGCACGGCATCGCGTGGTCGCCGGGCTGGCGGAAGGTGGTGGTGAAGGTCGCCACGTATCCCGGGATGAGCATCACGTTCGCATTGGTGCCGGTGACGACGAAGCCGTGGATCACGTCGCTCGCGGTCGCGCGGAACGTGACCGGCACTTCGGCGGGAACCACGACGCACGCGGGCTGGAACGAGTACTGCTGCGCGACCAGGCGCACGGTGACCTTTCCGTCGGCGGCCACGCCGGTGCCGAGGTTCGACTCGACGAACTCGCCCTTGAGGTGCAGCGTGCGCGGGTCGATCGTCTCCACGCGCGAGGGCGGCATCGCCGCCCAGTGCAGGCCCGTGACCACCATCGCCGCGACGATCGCGAGGATGATCGCGCCGACGACGATCGCCCAGCGCCGTTCGGCGGCGAGGGCGACGTCTTCGCCGCTCATTGCACCGCCCCGCGGGGGAGGTACACCAGGAAGTAGAACGCGAAGAAGATGATCACCACGATCGCGGTGGCCACGCCCGCGACGGCGAAGGTGCCCGTGGGCCCTTGCTTCACGATCTCCTCGACCGCCGCGTCCTCATCGTCTCTCATGGCGCCTCACTCGGGTAGCAGCTTGCGAAGCTCGTTCACCTGCGCCGGGGCCACCGGCGTGCCGGTGTTGTTCCATGCCACGCGGATATACGTGACCACCGCGGCCACCTCGTCGTCCTTCAGCAGGTGCGAGAAGGGCGGCATGCCGTGCGGGCGCGGGTTCTTCTTCGTGCCCGGCGGGTAGCCGCCGTTGAGCACCATGCGGATCGAGTTCACCGGCGAGGCCATGGTGATCGACTGGTTGCCCGCGAGCGGCGGGTAGTGCGGCGGATAACCCTTGCCTTCCGAGTGGTGGCACGCCGCGCACTGCTTGAGGTACACGCGCTGCCCGGTTTCCATCACGCCGGGCTGCACCAGCCGCGCGCTGCCGGGCGGCAGCGGGTCGGCGTCGCGCTTGGGCAGCGCCTTGAGGTAGACGGCCATCGCCGCGGTGTCCTCGTCGTTCATGTACTGCAGGCTGTTGTAGACCACCTCGGCCATGGGGCCGTACACGGTCGCGCGGTGCGAGATGCCGACCTGGAGGAGGCTGCCGATGTCCTGGAGGCTCCAGTCGCCGAGGCCCGCCTCGCGATTCGAGGTGAGCGACGGCGCGTACCAGTTCTGGTTCGGGATCATCCCGCCCTCGAACTCCTTCGACTCCTTCGTGCCGCCCAGCAGGTTCACCGCCGTGTGGCACATGGTGCAGTGGCCCAGCCCCTCGACCAGGTAGGCGCCGCGGTTCCACTGCGCGTTCTGGCTCGGGTCGGGCTTGTACTCGCCTTCGGTGAAGTAGAGCGTGCGCCAGCCCACGAGGAGCTCGCGCTTGTTGAACGGGAATTTCAGCTCGTGCGGCCGGTTCTTCTGCCTCACCGGCAGCAGGGACTGCAGGTACGCGAAGATCGCGTCGCAGTCCTCGCGCGTGACCTTGGTGTACTGCGCGAACGGCATCGCGGGATAAAGGAGGGTGCCGTCGCGCGAGATGCCGGTGTGCATCATCCGGTAGAAGTCGTCGGCGGTCCAACGGCCGATGCCGGTCTCGTCGTCGGGCGTGATGTTCGAGGTGTAGATGTTCCCGAAGGGTGTCGCCATCGCGCGGCCACCCGCGAAGGGCTTCCCGGTCGGCTCCGAGTGGCAGGCGACGCAGTCGCCCATGCGCGCGAGGTATTCGCCGCGCTCGATGAACCTGGTGGCGGCGTTGGCGGACTGGGCCACCGCTCGGGTGGGCGTTCCGGTCGGGGACGCGGGCAGCGGGCCGGGATGCATCGCCGTCCAGACGAAGGCGCCGACCGCGACGAGCACGACGACGACGAGCGCGAGGACGGGGCGGCGCATCGTCACCTCTGGCTGCCGCACGCGAACGGCATGCGGACCAGGTTGGCGGACTCGGGCGACGGATCCTTCGGCGGATCCTGCAGCGACATGTACGCCGCGACCGCCGTGACATCGCCCTCCGAGAGGCGTGTCGCGATCCGCTTCATGCAGTCGGGGTCGGCGGCGACGCGTTCGCCCACGCGCCAGCGCGTGAGCTGCGCCACGATGTATGCCGGACGAAGTCCCACCAGCCCGGGAACGCCGGGCTCCATGCCGGTGAGGCCGTTGCCGTGGCATGCGACGCACGCCGGCAGCTGCTTCGATGCATCTCCGGCGGTGACGAGCGCCTTGCCGCGCGCGATGGTCGCCTCGCTGGCGGTGGTCGGCTCCTTCGGCGCGAACGCCGGCCGCAGCTTCGCGTAATGCTCCGCCATCTCCTTCAGGTATTTGTCCGGCAGGTACGCGACCAGGTAATTCATCGGCGCGTACTTGCGCGTGCCGTCCCGAAAGGCGACCAGCTGGTTATAGAGGTATCCGGCGGGCTTGCCGGCGATGCGGGGAAAGTAGCCGCTCTTCGTGCCCTGGCCTTCATGCCCGTGGCAGGTCACGCACCCCTGGACGCGCGCCTCCATGGAGTCGACCTGCTTGAAGCGCGGCACCGCCTCGTCCTCGGCCCGGGAGGACGCGATCGCGAGAGCCAGCGCGGCGCAAAGAAGGAGCCTTCGTGGCATGCGGCGGAGGATACTACGGGCCGTCCGGACGCAGGCGGCCTGGCCCCAAAGGGCTGAAACGGGCGGCGTGCGACGTTCATCGAATGCATCGAAGGCCACGCAAAACGGGAGCCTCGATGCAGACCACCGACACGACGACCGCCACCACCCTGAGATCCCGCGAAAGCGTGGCCGAGGGAACCATGGCGTTCCATTTCGACAAGCCCGCGGAGTTCCGCTTCAAGCCCGGGCAGGCGATCGACCTGGTGCTGGGTGGGCAGCGCCACGCGTTCTCCATCGTCAGCGCGCCCTTCGAGGACGAGATCGTCATCGCCACCCGGATGCGCGACAGCGAGTTCAAGCGCGCGCTGAAGGCCACGCCCCTCGGCGGCCGCGCCGGCATCGACGGCCCGTTCGGATCCCTCACGCTGCACAAGGACTCCGCGCGCCCGGCGATCCTCATCGCCGGCGGCATCGGCATCACGCCCTACATGAGCATGCTGCGCCAGGCCGCGGCGGACCGGTCGGCGCACCGGATCGTGCTGCTTTATTCGGTGCGCCGTCCGTCGGACGCAGCGTTCCTCGAGGAGCTGCGCGAGCTGCAGGAGCGCAACGCGAATTTCCGCCTGGTGGTGACGGTGACGCAGCCCGAGACGGCGGGGCAGGGGTGGAGGGGCGAGACCGGCCACATCGACAAGGCGATGCTCGCGCGCGTGCGCCGCGAGCTGGCACCCCGGCCGATCCACTACCTCGCGGGGCCTCCCGCGATGGTCGCGGGGCTGAAGCAGGTGCTGGAGGGCGCGGGCGTCGAGGACGACGACATTCGCGCCGAGGAGTTCTTCGGCTACTAGCTGTACATGTGCAGGCCGCCGTTCACCGACAGGTTCGTGCCGGTGATGTAGGCCGAGTTCTCCGAGGCGAGGAAAGCCACCGCGTCGGCGACTTCTTCGGGCATCGCGAGGCGGCCGGCGGGAATTTCCGACACGATCTTCTGGCGCACGTCCTCGCGGATCGCCATCACCATCTCGGTCTGCACGTAGCCCGGGGAGATCGCATTGACGGTCACGCCCTTCTTCACGACTTCCTGCGCAAGCGACTTGGTGAAGCCCAGGATGCCGGCCTTGGCCGAGGCATAGTTCGTCTGGCCGAACTGGCCGCGGACCGCGTTCACCGAGGAGATGTTGATGACGCGCCCCCAACCGCGCTCGAGCATGCCGTCGATCACGTGGCGCGTCACGTTGAAGACGCTGTCGAGGTTGGTCGAGATCACCGCGCGCCACTGCTCCGGCGTCATCTTGCGGAAGGTGGAATCGCGCGTGATGCCGGCGCAGTTCACCAGGATGCCGATGCCGCCGTGCTCGGCCTCGATCTTCTTCACCATGGCGCCCATGCCGTCGAAGTCGGTGACGTCGCCGAAGGCGAGCGCGGAGGAGGTGCCGTTGAGGCCTGCCGCGGCCATGTCCTTCTGCCAGCGCGCCTCCGTGCCGGGGATCGCGTAGTTGGCGACCACGAAGTGGCCGTCCTTCGCCAGGCGCTTGCAGATCGCGGTGCCGATGCCGCCGACACCACCCGTGACCAGTGCGATTCTTTTCGTCATGTTCCGACCCGCCTTCTCCGAGTGCGCTCCGCCAAAAAAAACCCCAGGTTTGAGCCTGGGGTTCGAACCTTTATCCGGACTGCGATAAAGGAGGAGGAGACGTGAATCCTGGTTCCGCGTCGCGTTATTTGCGCGACTTCGCGGGTTTCGACGCGGCGAGGCCGGCGTCGGTGAAGCTCGCGAGGTGCCGCGAGGCCTTCGTGAAGCTGTCGAATGCGGCGGTGGTGGCGGCCATCTGCGACTTGATCGCGGCGACGGCGACGTCGCTGCCGGCCGGGGCCGAGCGCGCGGCCTGGTCGACGGTCTCGGCGACCGCCTGCTGGAAGGCGCCCATGCGCTCTTCGGCGAACTTCGAGTATTCGGATTGCGCTTCCGAGGCGACCTCGTAGAGGCTGCGGGAGTAGCCCATCAGGTTCTCGAGGGCGTTCTCGGCGATGCGGGTGCGAAGGGCCAGCAGCTCCTGCACGTCCTTCACCTGCGACACGGCGCGGGCGTTGATGGTGGCCTGCTTGAGCGCGCCCTTGGCGTACTCGAGCTGGACGGCGATGGCGCGCTCGGCGCTGTCCATCTGGATGCGGGCGGCCTTGGAGGCGGCCACGAGGGCGGCGCCGGTGATTTCGCTGAGGGGGTTCACGACGGTGGTCATGGCAGGTCTGGGTCCGGTTGGTTTGTGCAGCGCAACAATTCCATTCTAGGAAGGCGGCCGGGGTGGTGTCAAGGACATTTTGGTGCGTTGCACCAGGCGGCTTGCGCCGCGCCGCCGCAACCGGTCAAAATGTAATAAAATGAACCACTTGTGCGTCGGATGGCACGGCTCCCGCCGACGCTGCACATATACCGATTGATGTAGCGCAGCATCCACCAAGGCGCCCCCCATGTCCTCGCCCCGGATCATCAAGAAGTACCCCAACCGCCGCCTCTACGACACGGAGACGTCGACCTACATCACGCTGGCGGAAGTCAAGGAGCTGGTGCTCGGGTACAAGGAGTTCCAGGTGCAGGACGCGAAGACCGGCGAGGACCTCACGCGCTCGATCCTGCTGCAGATCATCCTCGAGGAGGAGTCGGGCGGCGTGCCGATGTTCTCCCAGGACATGCTGGCGAACATCATCCGCTACTACGGCCACGCGATGCAGGGCCTGATGGGCTCGTACCTGGAGCGCTCGATCATCACCTTCCACGAGGCGCAGAAGCGCTTCCAGGAGCAGGCGCAGTCGATCTACGGCGAGCTGCCGAAGATGTCCTTCATGCCGGGCCAGCCGGTGCCCAACGTCATGGGCGGCTACCTCGAGAAGGGCGCCAAGGCCGTGATCGACATGCAGGAGGAGCTGCGCAGCCAGGCGTTCAAGCTCTTCTCGGGCTTCCCGTACTCCGCGGCCAACGGCGGAGCCGAGCCGCACGCCGAGGAGAAGCCGCGGGCCAAGCCGACGAAGAAAGGCCGCGCGAAGAAGTGAGCCAAGCCAAGGAAAACGCGGTCCAGGGGACAGACCCCTCGACGAAAGAATCGCTCACGCCTGGAAACCGGGGTCTGTCCCCAACGCCGCGTGTCGGCTTCGTCTCCCTGGGCTGCCCGAAGGCGCTGGTCGATTCGGAGAACATCCTCACCCAACTGCGCGCGGAAGGCTACGAGATCGCCCCGAGCTACGAAGGCTCCGACCTCGTGGTCGTGAACACCTGCGGCTTCATCGACGCGGCGGTGCAGGAATCCCTCGACGCCATCGGCGAGGCGCTGCACGCCAACGGCAAGGTGATCGTCACCGGGTGCCTCGGCGCGAAGGGCGACATCGTGCAGAAGACGCACCCCAAGGTGCTCGCCGTGACCGGACCGCACGCGCGCGACGAGGTGATGACCGCGGTGCACCGCCACCTCCCCAAGCCGCACGACCCGTTCACCGACCTGGTGCCGCCACAGGGCATCAAGCTCACGCCCAGGCACTACGCGTACCTCAAGATTTCCGAGGGCTGCAACCACCGCTGCACGTTCTGCATCATTCCGTCGATGCGCGGCGACCTCGTGAGCCGGCCCATCGGCGACGTGATGAAGGAGGCCGAAGCGCTGGTGAAGTCCGGCGTGAAGGAGCTCCTCGTCATCTCGCAGGATACGAGCGCCTACGGGGTGGACGTGAAGTACCGCACCGGCTTCTGGGGCGGGCGTCCCGTGAAGACGCGCATGACCGAGCTCTGCGAGGCGCTGGGCGAGCTGGGCGTGTGGGTGCGCCTGCACTACGTCTACCCGTACCCGCACGTGGACGAGGTGATCCACCTCATGGCGGGAGGGAAGATCCTTCCGTACCTCGACGTGCCGTTCCAGCACGCGAGCCCGCGCATCCTCAAGCTCATGAAGCGCCCGGCGTCCTCCGAGAAGAACCTGGAGCGCATCCGCGGCTGGCGTTCGTCGTGCACCGACCTCACCATCCGCTCCACTTTCATCGCGGGCTTCCCCGGCGAGACCGAGGCCGAGTTCGAGGAGCTGCTGCAGTTCCTGAGCGAGGCGCAGCTCGATCGCGTGGGCTGCTTCGCCTACTCGCCCGTCGAGGGCGCGAAGGCCAACGAGCTTCCCGGTGCGCTGCCCGACGAAGTACGCGAGGAGCGCCGCGCGCGCTTCATGAAGGTGCAGGAAGAGATCAGCCGCGCGAAGCTCGCGCGCAAGGTGGGCACCGTGCAGCAGGTGATCGTCGACGAGGTCCAGGGATCGAATGCCGTGGCGCGCAGCCGCGCCGATGCGCCGGAGATCGACGGCCTCGTGAAGGTGAAGGGGGCGCGCGGCGTGAAGGTGGGCGAGTTCCTGAAGGTGAAGATCACCGCCGCCGGCGAGCACGACCTCGCCGCCACCGTCATCCGCTAGCGGGCATCTCGAACCAGAAGGTCGTTGCCTCGCCCAGGCGGCTGTCGAAGCCGATCGTGCCGCCCATGCGCTCGATGAGCGACTTGCAGATCGCGAGCCCCAGTCCCGTGCCGCCCTTCTCGCGCGAGTCGCCGGCATCGGCCTGCGCGAACTTCTCGAACACGCGCGCGCGGAACTCGTCGGGGATGCCGCGGCCGCGGTCGATGACCTCCACGCGCACGCGGTCGCCCGCGCGCGTCGCGCGCACGCGGACCTCGCCGCCGTCGGGCGAGAACTTGGCGGCGTTCGACAGCAGGTTCGCCATCACCTGCATGAGGCGCCCGCGGTCGGCGTGCAGCGACGCGGCGGGCACGGGCTCGTCGACCCGCATCGTGATCCCGCGCGCCTGCCCGTAAGGCTGGTTCATGGCGACCGACTCGCGCAGGAGCTCGCCGAGCGCGAAGTCGGTGTCGTCGAACGTGAGCGTGTTGGCGTCGAGCCGCTGCGAGTCGATGACGTCGTTCACCAATGCCGCCAGCCGCTGGCTGTTGCGCCATGCCATGTCGACGAAGCCGCGCTCGGTCTCGGGCATGGTCCCGGACTCCTCGCGCAGGATCTCCAGCGACCCCAGGATCGAGGTGAGCGGCGTGCGCAGCTCGTGGCTCACGGTGGCGACGAACTCGCCCTTCATCCTCTCCAGCTCCGTGCGCTCCGAGATGTCGCGCGCGACGGCGACCAACCGCGGCCCTTCGGCGGTGCGCATCTCCGCGAGCGAGAACTCGAGGTCGAAGCGCGTGCCGTCGCGGCGCAGGGCCGGGTAGACCATGTCCGTCTTGCCGATCACCTTCGAGGACTCGCCCTCCGCGTAGAGCGAGGTGGCGAGCGCGTTGGCCTCGCGCAGCTTTCCTTCCGGGATGAGCAGCGACACGGGCTTGCCGACGAGCCCGCCGGGCGGATACCCGAAGAGGCGTTCGGCGGCAGGATTGAGGAACTCGATCACGCCGTCCGGGCGCAGGACCACGATGCCGTCGGCAAGGCTCGCGTAGAGGCTGCGCAGGCCCGACTCGCTGCGCGCGAGCGCCTCCGCACGGTCGCGCGCGAGGTGCTCGGAGCGCATGAGGCGCTGCGCGACGGGCCGCACCTGCGACACGATGAGCAGCGTTCCCAGCAGCGCCATGGCGGCGAACCACTGGATCCACGTCACGAACTGCGCCCTCAGCGGCGCGTACACCTCCTCGGAGGTGATCTTGAGGACCAGGCCCAGGCCGGTATTGCTGAGCGGGGCGTAGCCGGCGATCACGCGGTCGTCGTTGTAGTCGTAGGCGTTGGTGACGCCTTCCTCGCCGGACAACGCGAAATCCATGGGAAGCCGCTCCCCGCGCCGGCGTGGCGCCTCGAACGGCCTGCGGTTGAGCCGCGTCGGGAAGCAGGACATCCGCTCGCTGCGCGCGGCGCAGATCACCCACTCGGCCGTCTCGCCGAGCTCGCTCGCGTCGAACTGCAGGCGCGGCAGCAGCTCGATCTCCTGCTCGCTTACGACTCCGCCGAGGCGGCGCCCCTCGTGCGTCACCGAGCTCACGACGCGCAGCAGGAAGGTCTTGCCCGTCCACAGCAGGCTCGCCGGCGCCCGCTGGCTCGTAAGCGCCGCCTCCACCAGGGGCGCGTTCGCCGGCTCGCCCGCCGATGCGACCTCGTCTCCGTTCGCCCCGAAGTAGCGCACGCTCGTGAAGCCCGCGTCGAGGTAGCTCTCGGCCTCGCGCTTGAGGCGCGCCTTCGCGGCGTCCGGCCGCCGCGGCTCCCAAGCCTCGAGAATGTCGGAGACGAGGGGGCGTGAGGCCAGTATCGACGCACGCGTGATCCGGTTGTCGAAGATGCGGTCGAGGATCGTGACCCGGTCGCGCACGCTCTGGAGCAGCGTGTCGTGGACCGCCTCGTCGAGGTTGCGCTGCATCATCACGAAACCCGCGGCGGCGGTGCCGAGCAGCACGAGGGTGAGGATGCCGACCCCCACGATCAGGATCTTCTCGTCGGCGCGGTCGCGGTAGAGGCTCTCGTACCAGTGCGCCCGCACGATGAGCGCCATGAGGGCGAGCCCGATGGCGATGAATCCTACGGCCGTGCCCGCCGCCATGCGGCTGTAGCGATACCACGGCATGAGGCCCTCGGCGGGGACTTCCCTCACGATGAGCGAGAGCAGCGCCAGCGCCACCAGCGCGCCCGCGATCAGCTGGATGGCCAGCGCGCGGGCGCGGTCCTGCGCGCGGTCGAACGCGACGAGGAGGATGCCCGTGATGGCGAAGGCGATGGCCGACGGCGGCGAGACCCGCATCCAGGGCGCGACCTCCACCTTGACGATCGCCTGGAGGAAGGCATAAACGCCGAAGGCGCCCACCGCGGTGGCGCATGCATAGCGGATCCGGCGCAGCCGGGCATCGGTGCCGATGGAGGCGAGGATTCCCGCGGCGGCCGTCATGAGCGCGGTCGCCACGGCACGCGTGACCGGCAACTCGTCCATCCACCCGAGCAACCCGATCGCGATCGCCACCAGCGCCGGCCCGCCGATCGCGAACACCGGCCCCCAGGCGCGCGCTACTTTTGCCACGAACCCTTGCGCTTCATCGCGCCCCACGACGACTTGGCGCCGCGCAGCCAGCGCGTGAGGCCGATGAGGCGCCACACCGTCACGAGCTGCCGGTAGCCGAGGTTCTCGACGATGGCGGTGCAGATGAGCGCGCCCATCTGCGAGAAGCGCGGGTAGAGGTGGAACGAGAGCTCCTCCAGCATGAGCGCGCTCACCGAGAGGAGGAAGCCGAGCGAGAACGCGAGGGCGAGGAATGCGAGGAACGCGGCGCCCGAGACCTGCCCGATCGCGAACATGAAGGCCATGAAGACATAGCCCGCGACCTCGATCAGCGGGCCGTAGCACTCGAACACCATGAAGAACGGGTAGGCGAGGAATCCCGGCGTACCGCCCATGTTCTTCGCCTTCAGCAGGTCGCGGTTCTGGTGCAGGCTCTCGCACAGGCCTCGCTGCCACCGGATGCGCTGGTTCTTGAGGATGGAGAGGTCTTCGGGCGCCTCGGTCCAGCAGATCGGGTCGGGCACGAAATGGATCTTGTAGCGCTCGCCGCGGGTCCGCAGCACGCGATGCAGGCGCACGATGAGCTCCATGTCCTCGCCGATGGTGTTGGCCTTGTAGCCGCCGGCCTCCACCACCGCGTCCTTGCGGAAGACGCCGAATGCGCCCGAGATGATCAGCACCGCGTCGACGGTCGCCCAGCCCATGCGGCCGAAGAGGAATGCGCGCAGGTACTCCACGATCTGCAGCATCGCCAGCAGGTTGCGCGGCAGCTCCACCTTCTCGAGGTTGCCGCCGGAGACGGTGCAGCCGTTGGCGATGCGCACGGTGCCGCCGCTCGCGATGGCGGTCGGATCGTCGAGGAACGGCTCGATCACGCGGCGCAGCGCATCGCGCTGCAGGATCGAGTCGGCGTCGATGGCGCAGAAGAGCGGATAGCGCGAGGCGTTGATGCCGACGTTGAGCGCGTCCGCCTTGCCGCCGTTCACCTTGTCGATGACGCGCAGGTTGGCGTGGGTGCGCGAGTGGTAGATCGTCCGGATCGGCTGCGCGTTGATCCGGCGCCAGTACACCTCCGGGAACCCCTCGAGCTGGAACGCCTGCTTCAGCGCCTCGAGCGTGCCGTCCTTGGAGCCGTCGTTGATGACGACGATCTCGAACTCGGGATAGTCGAGCTGCAGCAGCGAGCGCACCGAGCTCGCGATCGTGGCCTCCTCGTTGTAGGCCGGCACCAGCAGCGACACCGGCGGCTCGAAGCCGGAGTAGACCGGCGGCAGGTCCTCGAGCGGCCGGATCGCCGTCTTGCGCCGGAGCGACGGGATCGCGAGCAGGTTGAGCGTGATGTAGCCCAGGTTGATGAGCACGAAGTAGAGGAGGAAGAACCACTCCAGCCCGAGGACGAGGGTCTTCATGCGATGCGCACCGGCTGCCAGCGCCGCTCGGCGAGCGCCTGGCTCAACATGTCGGCGGCGAACGCGTCGCGGGCGTTTTCGCGCAGGGTGTCGAGCTCGTGGGGCTCGAGGCCGTGCAGGTGCGTGAGGGCCTGGGCCGCGTGGTAGCGCACCCACCAGATGGGATCGCGCAGCAGCTCCAGCAGGACCGCCAGCTCGCCGCGCCCGCCGATGCGCCCGAGCGCTTTCGCCGCCGCCATGCGCACGCGCCACTCGGCATGCTTCGCGGCGCCTTTCGCCCACGGCAGGTCCGAGTCGTCCTCCACGTAGTCCAGTCCCGCGATCAGCACCTCCATCTCGTCGCTCGAGCCGAGCCAGCCGCGCACGATGGCTGCGATGCGGTCGCGATGGCCGAAGCGCGCGAGCTTCACGATGCGGTTGAGGCCCCGCTTCGGGCGCTTGAGCAGCATCGTGACGATCGGGCCGGTGACCACCTGCGGGCCCAGCTCCTGGAAGATGCTGCCGATCCGGGCGAGCGACCAGTCCTCGCGCGCGGAGAGCGCGGGGCCGAGCACGTCGAGCGCGCGGCGCGGCTCGATGCGAAGCAGCGCGCGGGCGGCGGCGAAGGATTCGATCGATCCGCCGTGCAGCGCCAGGTTCTCGAGGTACGTCCAGGCGCGTTGCTCGCGCAGGTGCCCCGCGGCGGTGATCGCGATGAGCCGGTGGCGCAGCGAATGCCGGCGCATCATCTGCATCACGCGATGGTCGATGCCGTTCAGGCTGAGCAGCATGCCCAGCCGCTCCGAGGCGTCGCCCTTGAGGGATTCCGCGAAGTGGTTCCACAGGACCAGGAACGCGGCGAGCTCGAGGCGCCCGATCGGCGGCAACCGCGCCGCGTGCGGATCCTCGGTCGCCTCGTTCAGCGCGTTGCGCCAGGCGTTTTCGGAGCGCGCGATGCGGCCGTCGCGCCAGCGGCGCAGGTGGCGCATGGCGGCGATGGCGACCAGCAACACGAGCGCGATGGCGAGCGCTCCCAGCGCCACGTCGATCGCGAACGCGATCTCGTTCTCAGAAGGCGAGGCGAGTGCCAAGGCGCGCGGAGCGACGGGTGTAGAAGTCGCCCTGCCTCTGGTGGGCCAGCTCGAACGTGAGGCCCCAGCGGGGTGCGAGCTCGAGGCCCGCACCGATCGAGTAGGCGGTGACGTCGCTCGTCACCAGGCCCACGGGGACGACGTTCTCCACCTCGCGTCCGCGCGAGGCGTTGAGCGTCACGTACGTGAGGTCGCCGTGGTACCACGCGACCGTTGCGCGATGGGTGGGGCTCCACGACCCGCCCTCGAGGCGCGAGATGTAGCCGGTATAGGCGAGGCGCCAGTCGCCCAGGTACTTCTCGATCGTCGTGTAGGCGGTCGTGACGTCGGACTCGGTGAAGCGCGTCTTCTTGCCGGCGACGCTCGCCACCCAGCCGTCGCCCAACTGCTGCGAGACCTCGCCCAGGAAGGCGTGCTCCGGCAGCACGCGGTGCGTGCCGCTCGCGCTGCCCTCGAGGTGAAACGTCGTGCGCTCGCCCAGCGGAAGATAGGCGCCGCCGAAGCCCTCGGTGTCGGTGAGGTCGAAACGCTCGGTGCGCCGCGCGCCGCCGAATGCGGCGAGCCCGCGGCGCGGGCTCCACGCGACCTGGCCGAACACTTCCTTCCAGTCGGCGTAGCCGTTGTCGAGATTGTCGTGCTGGCCTTCGAGGCGGAATTCCCAGGGGGAAGGGCGATCCTGCGCCAAGGCGCACGCGCAAACGCAAGCGAGGAGCGCGGGGAAGAGTCGCTTCAGCTTCATGGCTTCGGAACCAACCGGCGCACGCGCGCCTTGAGCTCCGCGGGTACGAAGGGCTTGGTGAGGTAGTCGCTGGCGCCGCCATCGAGCGCGCGAACCACGTCGGTCTCGCCGGATTTGGCGGTGAGCATCAGCACCGGCACCGGCTTCCACGTGGCCGAGCCGCGGATCATCTCCAGGAGCTGGTGCCCGTTCACGTACGGCAGCATCACGTCCAGCACCACGAGCGCCGGGACTTCCTGCGCCTGGAAGCGCTCGGAAGCCTTGCGCCCGTCGGCATAGAGCGTGACGCGATAGCCCTCGCGCTCGAGGATGAACTTGAGGAGGCGCCCGATATCCTCGTCGTCCTCGACGACCACGGCCTCGCGCGCCCCCGGCGTGCTCACGAGGGCTCTCCGGGTTCGACCTGCACGCGCTCGAGATAGTCCGCGAGCTCGTCCACGACGCCGGCGGCTGTGTCCGTCCGTTGCGCCGCACCCGCTTCCTCGATGCGCGCGCCGAATTCGGAGATCGCCGGGAAACCGTATCCGCCGCCCACGCCGTTCAGCGTGTGGCCGATCGCGCGCACCGCCTCGGCGTCGGCGCGGCCCAGCGCCTCGCGCAGGCGCGCGACGTCGCGGGAGCGGTTCTCGAGGAAGCGCGGCACCATGTCGGCGATCTCGGGGTCCACCTTCACCACGATGGCGGGACGCGGCGTGGGCATGGCGGGCATTGTAGCGTCGGGCTATCGCCCGAGCACCTTGTTGACGATCTCCAGCAGCGTCTTCGGCGCGATCGGCTTGGCGATGTAGCCGTCGGCGCCCAGCGTGATGCCGCGGACCACGTCCTCGCGCGAGCTGCGGGACGTGAACATCACCACGGCCACGGAAGCGAGCTTCGGGTGGGCGCGCAGGTGCGAGAGCATCTTGAATCCGTCGATGCCGGGAAGCTCCACGTCGAGCAGGATGAGCTCCGGGATCACCAGGCGCTGGAGGTAGGTGGCGGTCTCCTTGGAGTCCTTGGCACGGCCGACGGCGTAGCCGCCACGTTCCAGGGCGCGCATCGCGAGCGCCGCGGTGTCGTCGTCGTCCTCCACGACGAGGACCACGGCCTTTCCCTCGCGCGCGGTGCCGCGCTCGCGCGCCAGCACCACGTGGTAGCCCTCGGCCTTCAGCGCCTTCTCGCCGATGAGCCCCTCGCCCTCGACCTCGGGGGTCGCGGGCTTCGGCTTCACGCTCGGGCCGGAGGGCCCGAGGAGCTCGGTGAAGTCGAGGTCCTCGAGCTTGGGAGGCTTGGGCCCGTCGGACACGGGGAGGGTTATTGGCGGACGAGCTTGTCGTCGACGACCTTGATCTTGTCGCCGATCTTGTAGCTGGTGGCGCTCGGGAAGCTGAAGGTCCGCGTCGTGCCGGTCTCGAGCTTCACCACCACGTCGTGGGTGGTATAGGACTTCTTGTTCTTCTCGATCTCGTTGCCGGCGTACGCGCCGGCGCCCGCGCCCACGATCGTCGCGGCGGTGTTGCCGCGGCCGCTGCCGACCTGGTGGCCCAGGACGCCGCCGATGATCCCGCCGGCCACCGCGCCGCCGCCCGAGCCCTGGCCTTCGTGCTTCGTCGTCTTCACGGCGGTGACGGTGCCGCAGTTGTCGCATGCGGCGAACGCGGGAGCCGCGGCGAGCGACAGCATGGCGCCCAGGATGGCGATGGACTTGTTCATGGTTTCCTCCGGTTTTCAGGTTCTCACGATGATGGATGGTACTAGGCTTCGGCCGTACCCGACTTGAGCTGCGGGAAGAGGATCACGTCGCGGATCGACGGGCTGTCGGTGAAGAGCATGACGAGCCGGTCGATGCCGATGCCTTCGCCGGCGGTGGGCGGCAGGCCGTACTCCAGCGCGCGAACGTAGTCGGCGTCGTAGTACATCGCCTCCTCGTCGCCCGCGTCCTTGGCCTTCGCCTGGGCCGCGAAGCGCGCGGCCTGGTCCTCGGGATCGTTGAGCTCCGAGAAGCCGTTGGCGATCTCGCGCCCGGTGATGAAGAGCTCGAAGCGGTCGGTGATCGCCGGGTTCTTGTCGTTGGCGCGCGCGAGCGGCGACACGTCCACCGGGTGCGCGATGATGAACGTGGGATCGACGAGCTTCTCTTCCGTCGTCGCCTCGAAGAGCTTGAGCTGCAGGATGCCGAGGCCGTCGGTGGGGAACACCTCGGCCTTGCCTTCCAGCGCCTTCTTGAGGAAGGCGATGTCGGCGAGCTGCGCGGCGGCGTACTGCGGGTTGTACTTCGCGATCGCCTCGGCCATGGTGAGGCGGTCGAACTTCCTGCCGAGGTGCACTTCCTGGCCCTGGTAGGTGAGCGTGTCGGAGCCGAGGATCTTCTGCGCGAGCTCCTTCAGCAGCGTCTCGGTGAGGTCCATCAGGTAGTGGTAGTCCTGGTAGGCCTCGTAGAACTCGAGCATCGTGAACTCGGGGTTGTGGCGCGTGCTGATGCCCTCGTTCCTGAAGTTGCGGTTGATCTCGAACAC
>Ga0105242_10000519_pt1 | contig 30234 bp, 29 predicted proteins | sample KBSM24metaG_FD_81521 | JGI IMG/M metagenome (GOLD analysis project Ga0105242, IMG submission 81521) | Miscanthus rhizosphere microbial communities from Kellogg Biological Station, Michigan, USA - KBS M2-4 metaG | ecosystem: Host-associated > Plants > Roots > Rhizosphere > Soil | place...
GAGCTGCACCAGCCGCTCGGCCCGGTCGACGAGCACGGCCATCCGATTCCGTTGGAGTACCAGGGCGCCGCGGTGCCCAAGCGGATGAACAAGCTCGGCTCCGCGGGCGCCCCTGGCAGCGGCAGCTTCCTGACCGCCGACCCGATCTCCGAAAACGAGGCGCTGACGGAAGCCGCGCACGCGTCAGAACGCAAGGCGCTCACCGCATTGCGCGAATACCAGGAGCGCAACGGCTCGAGCAACGGCGAGACGAACGGGCATCACTGACCGCGGGTTAGGTGGCTGACGGCTCCAACAAGGCGCGCAGCTGGCGCAGATAGAACCACGGGATGGCGGGCATCCCCACCGTGACAACGCCCGCGATCGCGTACAACGCCCACGCCGCCGCGTTGTGGTCGACGGCCATCAGATAGGTGGCGACACCGATGGCCACCAGCGCGACACCCATGGCGATCGCGATGAGGACGGCGCAACGCAGCCACAGCTGGTCTACGGCGGTCATCAACGCGCTCGACTGCTGTGGCGTGATCGCCTCGCGCGTGGCATAGCCGGGCTCGTTCAGCGTCGGCAGCACCCGCAGCTTCTCAGTGGGCGCCTCGGCGCCCCGAACTGGCGGCTGCGGCTGCCCAGGTACGGACCGAACCGGCGTGGTGGCGCGGGCAGGCGGCGACGGCTCCTCTACCGCGGCACGGCGCGCCCGCAGCAGCAGCGGCACCGCACCGATGATGACCGCCGCCGAGATCGCGATCACGGCGTACAGAAGCCACGGCGTGTCCGACTTCTCTGTGGACTGCGCGTGCGCGGTTCCCAAGTCGACGAGGGCCACCGTCGCCGCGACACCCGCCCCGAGCGCGATCAGCCAGACCGCAGCGCAGGCGCCAAGCAGAATGCGGTCGGTGCGGTCGAGTTCGCCGCTATCGAGGCCAGTACTCAGCCGCGAGCGGCTCGCGGCTTCCGTGACGTCAGGCATCAGCAGCTAGTCTGCGCGGCGTTGTTGGTGTTCGACGAGAGCACCGTGCCGTCGCTCGTCGTGATCGAGCAGTTGAGCCTGCTGACCAGGAACAGGCTCGACGCCTGTACGGAGCCGACCTCCGACTGCGAGATCGGCGTGACCGTCAGCGACCACGGGATGTAGACGTTGCGCTGGGTGCGGCTGCGGCCCGAGGCGTCGACGTAGGTGACGGTGATGATGTCGCCGGGCGCCTTGGTGCCGGTCACCGAATAGGTGACCTGCCGCGGCCCCGGCGGCGTGGTGGTCGTCGGTGGCGGCGGCGGCGCCGCGGTGGTGGCCGGTGGTGGCGGCGGCGCCTCGGTGGGGGCCGGCGCCGGAGGCGGAGGCGGCTCCTGCGTCACCGTGACGGTCTCAGGTGGTGGTGGCGGCGGCTCCTCGGTCGTGGGCGGCGGTGGGGGCGGCGGTGGCGGCGGTGTTGTCGTGGTGATTTCGTCCTGCACCGGCGGCGGGGTGGTGGTGCTGGTCGCCGGCGTGGCGAGATTGTCGGTGTCGGTCCGGGTGACCAATACCGACACCGAGGCGACGAGCACGATGGCGGCAATGATGGCCGCCACACCCACGATCCAGGGCCAGCGCGGCGGCTTCTCCTGCTCGACCAATTCGGTCGCCGGTTCGTAGCTGTCGTAGTCGTATAGCGACGAGTCGGCGGGCACATACGGGCCGCTGGTGAACTGTTCGGACTCCGGTGCGGAATAGGCCTGTGAATAGGACTCGGTTTCGCCGGTCGCCGGTGCCGACGACTGGTCCGACGTAGGCTGGTTGCCCGGCTCCTGACCTGGCAAATCCGACCCTTCAGACCCTGGGGGATTCGGCCCGCTCATCTACGCCTATCCTTCTCGACTACTTCACCCGGCGCCGGTTCTGTCCTGGCCAATAGCGGCTGACCGTGCCTCGGCAACATTACCCAAAGCGACGGCGTGAACGAATCTCACAGGGCGGTTTGCGGGCGAACTGTTGTCCCGATTGTGACCTTTATGGAGTCAGTGCTTTTCGGGGCCGGTGTAGTACTCGAAGACCAAGCCTGCGGCCGTCGTCAACACGAAGCACACGCCCGCCGCGATGAGCCACGGAAGCCACAGCGCGACGCCGACAGCCGTGACCGAGGCCGACAGCGCGATGAACACCGGCCACCAGCTGTGCGGGCTGTAGAAGCCCAGTTCGCCGGCGCCGTCGCTGATCTCCGCGTCCTCGTAGTCCTCGGGCCGCGTGTCGAGCCTGCGGGCGACGAACCGGAAGAAGGTGCCGGTGATGAGGGTCAGGCCGGATGTCAGCACGAGGGCGGTGACCCCGGCCCACTCCACGCCGCCGTACTGGAACATCGCGGTCAGCACGGCGTACACCACCGCCGACAGCACGAAGAATGCGGTCAGGAACTCGAACAGCCTGGCTTCGATGTGCATGTGGTGTCCCTACTTGCTGGCCTGAGATGCCGCGCCGGCCTGTTCACCGCGGCGGGTGTCGAACGGATGCGTGGTGACGGCCGTCGGCGGCTGGTTGATGGCCTGCAGCGCCTCGGCGTTGGTCTTGCCTGCCATGCGCTGCTGCAGATACACCTTGAAGTCGTTGGGTTCCACCACCCGAACCTCGAAGTTCATCATCGAGTGGTAGGTGCCGCACATCTCAGCGCATCGGCCGACGAACGCGCCGGTCTTGTTGATCTCGCTGACCTGGAACACGTTGTCCGAGTGGTTGGCTTGCGGATCGGGCATCACGTCGCGCTTGAACAGGAACTCCGGCACCCAGAACGCGTGGATGACGTCGGCGGACGCGATCTGGAACTCGATGCGCTTGCCGGTGGGCAGCACCAAGATCGGAATCTCGGTGGACGATCCCAGAGTCTCGACCTTGTCGAAGTTCAGGTACGTGCGGTCCTCGGGGTTGAGCCCGCGCACCGCGCCGACGATTTCCTCGCCGTGCTTGTCGACGCCCTCGGGCTTGGACTCCATCGCGGCCTTGCGCGCATTGTCGACGCCGTCGAAGGTGAACGAGCCATCGCCGAAGTTGACCTTCTGGTAGCCGAACTTCCAGTTCCACTGGAAGGCGGTGACGTCGATGACGACCTCGGGATTGGGATCCTTGTGCAGCATCTTCTCCTGCACCACCACGGTGAAGTAGAACAGCACCGAGATGATCAGGAACGGTGTCACGGTGAGCACCAGCTCCAGCGGCATGTTGTAGCCGAACTGGCGCGGCAGCTCGGTGTCGCCCTTCTTGTGGCGGTGGAACGCGGAGGCCCAGAAGATCAGACCCCACACGATCACACCGACGACCAGGGCTGCGATCAACGAACCGACCCACAGTTCCCGGTTGACGTGCGCCTCCGGCGTGATGCCTTCGGGCCACCCGAGGCCGATCACCTCAGACCAGCTACACCCGCTGAGCAGCACGGTGGTGCCGCCCAGGATGACTGACAACGCCAACACCCGAAGCCCGCGCGGTGTCACGTTGGAGCCTCCTAGAAGTCAGTAATGCTAGGCGAATACTACGCAGCGTAGACCACCGTCCGGTGCCGGTCTCGCCACACTCCCTCCTCGCTCCTCACGTACGCGACGCAATTCGGCATACTGGCGCGGTGTGCGGACTGCTGGCCCTGCTTACCGACCCGTCCGCTGACGTTTCCGCCGCGCTGGTCGAGGCGGTTTCGGGGTCGTCTCATCTCATGCGGCACCGCGGTCCCGACGAACCGGGCACCTGGTCCGACGACCATGTCGTGCTTGGCTTCAACCGGCTGTCGATCATCGACATCGCGCACAGCCATCAGCCGTTGCGCTGGGGGCCGCCCGAATCGCCGGACCGCTACGTGCTGGTGTTCAACGGCGAGATCTACAACTACCTCGAGCTGCGCGAGGAGCTCTCGGCCGGCCACGGCGCCGTGTTCGGTACCGACGGCGACGGGGAGGCCATCGTCGCCGCCTACCACTATTGGGGCACCGACGCGCTGACCCGGCTGCGCGGCATGTTCGCGTTCGCGCTGTGGGACACCGTCGCCAAGGAACTGTTCTGCGCGCGTGATCCTTTCGGCATCAAACCGCTGTTCATGGCGAGTGGTTCGGGCGGGACGGCGGTCGGCAGCGAGAAGAAGTGCCTGCTGGACCTTGCAGCGGACATCGGTATCGACCTCGGGATCGACGATCGCGCCGTGCAGCACTACACGGTGCTGCAGTACGTGCCGGAACCGGAGACGCTGCACCGCGGCGTCCGGCGGCTGGAATCCGGCAGCTACGCACGCGTGCGGCCGGGTGAGCCACCACAGGTGACGCGGTATTTCACTCCGCGGTTCACCGCGAAGCCCTTCACCGCGGGCGACGAGCAGGAACGCTACGACGAGATCACCGCGGTGCTCGAGGATTCGGTCGCCAAGCACATGCGCGCCGACGTCACCGTCGGCGCCTTTCTGTCCGGCGGGATCGACTCGACGGCGATTGCCGCCCTCGCGATGCGGCACAACCCGCGGCTGATCACCTTCACCACCGGCTTCGAACGGGAGGGGTTCTCCGAGGTCGACGTCGCGGTCGCGTCGGCAGAGGCGATCGGCGCGCGGCATGTGACAAAGGTGGTCAATCAGGCCGAGTTCGTCGCCGCCCTGCCCGAAATCGTCTGGTATCTGGACGAACCCGTTGCCGACCCGGCGCTGGTGCCGCTCTTCTTCATCGCCCGCGAAGCGCGCAAGCACGTCAAGGTGGTGCTGTCCGGCGAGGGTGCCGACGAGCTGTTCGGCGGCTACACGATCTACCGGGAACCTTTGTCGCTCAAGCCTTTCGACTATCTCCCCCGCACGGTACGGCGTTCATTGGGCAAGGCATCCAAACCGCTGCCCGACGGTATGCGCGGCAAGAGCCTGCTGCACCGCGGATCGCTCACGCTCGAGGAGCGTTATTACGGCAACGCGCGCAGCTTCTCTGATGCGCAACTGAGGGCGGTGCTGCCGGGCTTCCGCGAGGAGTGGACACACACGGACATCACCGCGCCGGTGTACGCCACATCCGACGGCTGGGACCCGGTCGCGCGCATGCAACACATCGACCTGTTCACCTGGCTGCGCGGCGACATCCTGGTCAAGGCCGACAAGATGACGATGGCCAATTCGCTCGAACTGCGGGTGCCGTTCCTGGATCCCGAGGTGTTCGCGGTGGCGTCCCGGCTCCCGGCCGATCAGAAGATCACCAGGGCCACAACGAAATTCGCGCTGCGCAAGGCGCTGGAACCCATCGTCCCCGCGCACGTGCTCAATCGGCCGAAGCTGGGCTTCCCCGTCCCGATCCGGCACTGGCTGCGCGCGGGCGAACTGATGGACTGGGCCTACGCGACGATCGCCGCGTCACAGGCCGGCGAGCACGTCGACCTCGCCGCGGTGCGCGGCATGCTTGATGACCACCGCAGCGGCGCAAGCGATCACAGTCGCAGGCTGTGGACGGTGCTGATCTTCATGCTCTGGCATGCGATCTTCGTCGAGCACAGCGTGACACCACAGATCAGCGAGCCGACCTACCCGGTGCAGCTCTAGCCAAGCGCTGAGGCGATCTCCGCGGCCGCGTCGGATCCGTAGGCGTCGGACAGCCGCTTCACGGCGGCATCCTTGTCCCACGTCCACTCCTGCGGACCGGGCGCCTCCAGCACGAGCGTGGCGACCATCGACGCCAGTTGGGCCGAACGCTCGAGGCTCAATCCGGCGCTGCGGCCGGTGAGGAAGCCCGCCCGGAACGCGTCGCCGATGCCGGTGGGATCGTCCTTGTGGGTCTCGGGCACCACGTCGACGTGGACGAACGTGCCGTCGCGGCCGACGATGTCGACGCCCTTCTCCCCCAGCGTGGTGATCCGCATTTCGATCTGGCGCATCACCTCGGCCTCGGACCACCCGGACTTCTGCAGCAGCAGATCCCATTCGTAGTCGTTGGTGAACAGGTAGGTGGCGCCGTCGATCAGCTGGCGGATCTGGTCGCCGGACAGGCGGGCCAGTTGCTGCGACGGGTCGGCGGCGAAGGCCAGACGCAGCTCGCGGCACTCCTCGGTGTGCAGGAACATCGCATCGGGGTCGTTGGCCCCGATGATGACCAGTTCGGTTGTGCCCGTTCGTGATACGACGTCGGCGAGCTTGATGTCGCGGGCCTCCGACATCGCCCCGGGGTAGAAGGAGGCGATCTGCGCCATGGCCTCATCCGTCGTGCACACGAATCGCGCCGTGTACGCCGAGTCGGAGATGAGGACGCTGTCGCAGTCCACGCCGTGCGACGTCAGCCACCGCCGGTAGTCGTCGAAGTCAGAACCCGCGGCGCCCACCAGTGCAACGTCACCGCCGAGCACACCGATCGCGAATGCCATGTTGCCCGCCACGCCGCCGCGGTGGATCACCAGATCGTCGACCAGGAAGCTCAACGAAACCTTCTGCAGGTGATCGGCCAGGAGTTGCTCCGAAAACCGACCCGGAAACCGCATGAGATGGTCGGTCGCAATCGAACCGGTCACCGCAATGGTCACGAAACGTCACCCTTCATTTATTAAGCCGTCTATATAACCTTACCCACGGGCCACCCAAGACATTGCGCTAACCTGCGTACAAGTGCCCGCTTGGTCACTGTAGACAGGAAAATTCATCGACATATCTCGGGGGAGCAAATATATGACTGGTCCGTACCCGCCCGACTACGGCGCTGGACCGGTCGGCCCGCAAATTTATGCGCCGCAGCCCTATCCGGAGGGTGCGCCGTTGCCGTACCCGGCAATGCTGCCGCCACCACTGCAGTATCCGAAGCGACAGTGGTGGAAGCCCGTCGCCGCGGTGGCGATCGCGGTCGTGGCGATCGCGGCACTGGTCACCGCAATTGTTTTCGCCTCCCGGGACGACGATGGCGCGAGGCGCACTGCGCTGACCGACGCGTCGGCCAAGGCCGCCATTCAGGAGTATCTGGACGCGCTGTCGAAGGGTGACGATCAAACCGTCGCGCGTCACACTCTGTGCGGACTGTTCGACGCGGTCAAGGAGCACCGCTCCGACCTCGCGCTGGCGAGCCTGAGCAGCGACGCGTTCCGCAAGCAGTACAGCCGTGCCGAGGTGACCTCGATCGACAAGATGGTGCTGTGGTCGCCGAATCAGGCGCAGGTGCTGTTCACGATGAAAGTGGCTCCGGCGGCCGGGTCCATCACCCGCAGCCTGCAGCCCAAGTCCGATGAAGAACAGGCTGTGGCGCAGCTACTCGCCCAGGACAACGAGATCCTGGTGTGCTCCTACTTGCCGAGGACGGCCGGCCAGTTCTGACGCCGGAGCCGCTCCCGCGGGCGACGACCTCAGTTGAACGAGTCCCCGCAGGCGCAGGATCCGGTGGCGTTCGGGTTGTCGATCGTGAAGCCCTGCTTCTCGATGGTGTCGACGAAGTCGATCGTGGCGCCCTGGACGTAGGGGGCGCTCATCCGGTCCACGGTCAGCCTCACGCCGCCGAATTCCGCGTTCAGATCGCCGTCGAGGGCGCGGTCGTCGAAGAAGAGGTTGTAGCGCAGGCCTGCGCAACCGCCCGGCTGTACGGCGATACGCAGCGCCAGGTCGTCACGGCCTTCCTGATCCAGCAGCGCCTTCGCCTTGGCGGCCGCGGCATCGGTCAGGGTGACGCCGTGCGTGCTGGTGGCCGTCGCGTCCTGAACAGTCATTACATCTCCCTGTGCATGTTCGTGGGTAGACCCTTTGAGTCCACACCATCAACGGTACCAAGTTTGCGCCCTATTCCCGATTTATCCCCAGGTCGCCGCCGTCAGGTTCGCGGCGTCCTCGATGGCTCGCTGCACGGATCCCGCGTGGTCGGTGATGGACAACGCCGCAGCGATGCCCGCCTCCCGTCGGGCGGCGTCGTCAAGGGTGACCTGACCTGCGAGCACCAACACCGGTATGTGGTGCGATCGCGCGCCCGCCGCTAGCGCGCTGACGACTTTGCTGTGCAGCGACTGATCGTCGAACCGGCCCTCGCCGGTGATCACGAGCTGGGCGGCGGCGATGTCGTCGGCCAGCCGCGTGTGTTCGGCGATTATCGCGGCACCGGATTCGCGGCGGCCGCCGAGCGCAAGCAGGCCCGCGCCGATGCCTCCTGCCCCGCCGGCACCCGCTTCATCGCGGACCGTGCGTCCGGCCGCGGCGTTCAATTCCACCGCCCAATCGCTCAGCCGCTGTTCGAGGACGCGCACGGTATCTGGGTCGGCACCCTTCTGCGGCCCGAACACCGCAGCGGCGCCCATCGGTCCCAGTAACGGGTGCTCGACGTCGCTGGCCGCGATGAGCTGGACGTCCGCCAGCAGCTTGCGCGCTGCCGCCAAGCTCGATTCGTTTGTGCTCCTCGCGTGCGCAGCCAGTTCCTCGATCATGCCCCGGCCACCGTCGGTGCAGCTGCTGCCGCCCAGCCCGACCACGATCCGCTCCGCCTCGGCCGCCACCGCGGCGGCGATCAGCTGTCCCACTCCCCTGCTGTGTGCGGCCAGCGCGGTCTGCACGGTCGGCGGACCGCCCAGCAGTGCCAAGCCACAAGCCTGCGCGCACTCGATGTAGGCGGTCCGCGGCGGGGCGGGGTCGAGCACCCAATCCGCGGACACCTCGTCGGTCAGCGGGCCGCTGACGCGAAGGGTCTTCACCTCGCCGACGCGGCCCGCCAGCACGCCGACGAAGCCGGGCCCGCCGTCGGACTGCGGGGCCAGGGTCAGTTCGTCGTCGGGGCGGCCCCGGCGCCAGCCGCGCGCGATCGCCTCGGCGGCCTCGACCGCCGTGAGGCTGTCGCCGTAGCAGTCAGGCGCAATCAGGACCCGCATGGCGGCAGACTAATCTGGCAAGCGTGAAGCTGCTGGGCCGAAAGAAAGACAAGCCGGACTCGGACAGGGTCGCCGACGAGGCCGTGTCCGGCGCCGCCCAGAACACTGGCGCCACCGCCCCGAAGGGCAGGCCCACTCCGAAACGCGACCAGGGCAAGCGAGGCCCGGTCGCACCGGCGCCGATGACGTCCTCCGAAGCGCGCCGGCGCCGCAAGGAGCTCGGCGGTCCGAAGCTGAGCCGCGAGGAGCGCAAGGCCGAGCGGCTCTCCCGCCGCGCCGACATGTCCGAGCGCCGGGAAAAGATGATGTCGGGCGAGGACGCGTACCTGCTACCCCGCGACAAGGGCCCGGTGCGCCGCTTCGCCCGCGACGTGGTCGACTCGCGCCGGAACCTGCTCGGCCTGTTCATGCCCGCAGCGCTCGGCCTGATCTTCATCATGCTGGCGGTGCCGTCGCTCACCGTGCAGCGCCTGCTCTCCCCCGCGATGCTGGTCCTGGTGCTGATCATGGTGATCGACGGTTTCATCCTGGGCCGCAAGGTGAACAAACTCGTCGACCAGAAGTTCCCCGATAACACCGAAAGTGGTTGGAAACTCGGCTTTTACGCCGCCAGCCGCGCCTCCCAGCTGCGCCGGATGCGCGCCCCGCGGCCGCAGGTCAATCGCGGCGACAAGGTCGCCTGATCACCTGTGCGCCGCATACTGGTGCTCGGCGGTATCAGGTCGGGCAAGTCACAGTGGGCTGAGACGGCGATCGCCGATTCGTCCGACGACGGCCGAGTGCGATACATCGCCACCGGCGCAGCCCCCGCCGACGACGCCGACTGGTCGGTGCGCATCGCGGCACACCGGGCGCGGCGGCCAGCGCTGTGGTCGACTGTTGAAACTATCGATGTGGCAACGCAATTGCGGTCCGACACCGCGACGGCGACGCTGGTCGACGATATCGGCGGCTGGCTGGCCGCGGCGATGGACAAGCGCGACGCGTGGACCGGCGGTTCGGTCGGGGCCGACGTCGACGAGCTGATCGATGCGGTCGTCTCGTTCGGATCGCCGCTCGCGCTGGTCAGCCCCGAGGTGGGACTGACGGTGGTGCCGGAGACCGCGGCCGGGCGGCGGTTCGCCGACGAGCTCGGCAGCCTCAACCAACGCCTGGCCGCCCAGTGCGACCGCGTCGTGCTGGTGCTCGCAGGTCAACCCATGACGGTCAAAGAACCGGCGAGTCGCGACGGTGACTGACTTCGAAATCACCCCACCCGATGCCGATGTCGCCGCCGCGGCGCGGGCCCGGCAGGACCGGCTGACCAAACCGCCCGGCTCGCTGGGTCGGCTCGAGGACCTGTCGGTGTGGGTGGCGGCATGCCAGGGCGTGTGCCCACCGCGACAGTTTCAGCGGGCCCGCGTCGTGGTGTTCGCCGGCGACCACGGCGTCACCTCGGCGGGGGTATCCGCGTATCCGGCGGAGGTCACCGCCCAGATGGTCGCCAATTTCGACGCGGGTGGCGCGGCCATCAACGTGCTCGCCGAGACGGCAGGCGCAAGCGTGCGGGTGGTCGACATCGCCGTCGACGTCGCCGAACCGCTGTCGCCGTCGATCGGCGCACACAAGGTCCGTCGCGGCAGCGGCAACATCGCGGTGGAAGACGCGCTGAGCTCCGAGGAAGCGGACGCCGCCATCGCGGCGGGCCGCCGGATCGCCGACGAGGAGGTCGATTCCGGGGCGGACCTGTTGATCGCTGGCGATATGGGAATCGGAAATACCACGGCCGCAACCAGTTTGATCGCCGCCCTGACGAAGTCCGAGCCCGTGGCCGTCGTCGGGAGGGGCACCGGTGTCGACGACGCCGGCTGGGCGCGCAAGACCGCCGCCATCCGGGACGCGCTGTACCGGGCCCGCGGGCTGTCCGCGGATCCGGTTGGGCTGCTGCGGGTCTGCGGCGGAGCGGACTTCGCCGCCATGGCGGGATTCTGCGCCCAGGCGGCCGTGCGCCGCACGCCGGTGCTGCTCGACGGCGTTGTCGTGACCGCAGCCGCATTGGTGGCCGACCGGCTCGCGCCAGGCGCCCGGGAGTGGTGGCAGGCGGGACACCGGTCGACAGAACCGGCGCACACCCTCGCGCTGAAGCACCTCGAGCTCGAACCGATCATCGACATGCGAATGCGGCTCGGCGAGGGCACCGGCGCCGCGGTCGCCTTGCCCGTCGTGCGCGCCGCCGTCGCCGCGCTCGCGTCGATGGCCACGTTCGACGAGGCGGGCGTCACCGCGTGATCCGCTCGGTCACAGGCGCATTCGCGTTTGCGACCGTCCTGCCCGTGCGCGGCTCAGCCGGCGTGGGCCGCGGTGTCATCACCGCATTGCCTGTCGTGGGTGTCGCACTCGGGGCGCTTGCGGGCGCCGTGGTCTGGGCGTCATCGTGGGCCTTCGGCGCTGGTGACCCGATCGGCGGCGCCCTCGCGGTCGCGGTCCTGCTGATCGCGACCCGCGGCCTGCACATCGACGGGCTGTCCGACACCGCCGACGCGCTCGGCTGTTACGGGCCGCCGGAGCGGGCACTGCAGGTCATGCGCGACGGTTCCGCGGGCCCCTTCGGCGTGGCCGCCGCGGTGGTCGCGATCCTGCTGCAGGCGCTGGCGTTCACGGACCTGGGTGTGGTCGCAGTGATCGCCGCGGTGACCGCGGGCCGGGTGGCCGCGGTGGCGGCGTGCAGGCGGTCGGTGCCAGCAGCGCAGGGCAGCTCGCTGGGTGGACGCGCCGCGGGCACCCAACCGGCCGCGGTGGTGCTTGCCTGGGTCGTGGCTGTCGCGGTGCTGGCCGTGCTCGCCGATCAGCGGAGGTGGCAGGGCCCGCTGGTGGTCCTCGTTGCGCTCGTGTGCGGTATTGCGCTCGTCGCGCACTGTGTGCGCCGGTTCGGCGGAATCACCGGCGACGTGCTGGGCGCCGCCATCGAGGTGACGACGACGGTCGCCGCAGTCGGGCTGGCGATCGGCTAGTCAGCGTTCCAAGGTTCTTCCAAGGATTCGCCAAGGCGTTTCTCGGAATCTTCCGGTGCCCGCATGGGTGACCGACAACCGAAGGGATTCCGCCAATGAACCGCCTCACCACCATCATCGGCACCGCCGTCGCCACGTCCGCCCTGGGACTTGCCGCGTTCGCGTCGACAGGCGTGGCCTCGGCAAGCACAGTCGACGACACCTTCATCAGCGTGATCAGCGACGAGGGCATCGAGGCGCCCTCAGCGAAGGAAGCTATCGGCGTCGCCGAGGACGTGTGCACCATCCTCGACAAGGGCGGCGACCTGCTCGACGCCGTCAGCGCCGTCGCCGACTACACAGATCTGGAGTTCGAGGACTCGGCGTTCTTCGTCGGCGCGTCGATCGCGTCCTACTGCCCCGAGCATAAGGCGGTGATCGACTAGCTCAGCCGCGCCATCCAGCCGTGCGTGTCGGCGAACGTGCCGCGCTGGATGCCGGTCAACGTGTCCCGCAGCGCCATCGTGATCTCCCCCGGTCCGCCGTCGGCAATGGTGAACTCACCGTCGCCGTACTTGACCCTGGCGACCGGGGTGATCACCGCTGCGGTGCCGCACGCGAACACCTCGGTGATCTCGCCCGCGGCGACCTTCTTCTGCCACTCGTCGACGTCGATCTTGCGTTCCTCGACGGCGAACCCGGCATCAGTTGCCAACTGCAGCAAGGCATCTCGCGTTACCCCGGGCAGGATTGACCCGCTCAGTTCTGGGGTGACGAGCCGGGCCGTGCCGCCGCTGCCGAACACGAAGAACAAGTTCATCCCGCCCATCTCTTCGACGAAGCGGCGTTCCGCGGCGTCCAGCCAGACCACCTGATCGCAGTCGTTCTCAATGGCCTGGGCCTGGGCCAGCAGCGACGCGGCGTAATTGCCTCCGAACTTGGCCGCGCCGGTACCGCCGGGGCACGCACGCACGTACTCCGTCGACAGCCACACGCTGACCGGCTTGATGCCGCCCTTGAAATACGCTCCGGCGGGCGAGGCGATGACCAGATAGCGGTATTCGCTCGCCGGCCGCACACCCAGACCCGCCTCGGTGGCGAAGATGTAGGGCCGCAGGTACAGCGACTCCTCGCCGCCCGCCGGTGGCACCCATGGCCCATCGACGGCGATCAGCTGCCGCAGCGACTCGATGAACACCTCTTCGGGCAACTCGGGGATCGCCAACCGGCGCGCCGAGGAGCGCAGCCGCCTGGCATTGGCCTCCGGCCGGAACGAGACGATGGAGCCGTCCGCCCAGCGATAGGCCTTGAGCCCTTCGAACACCTCCTGGGCGTAGTGCAGCACGATGGCCGACGGGTCCAGTTCGATCGGCCCGTACGGGATCACCCGCGCGTTGTGCCACCCCTTCCCGTCGAGATAGTCGATCGAGACCATGTGATCGGTGTGGAACTGGCCGAACGGCGGATCGTTCAGAATCGACGCCCGTACCTCGTCGCTCACCGGCTTTGCGTTGCGCTCAACCGTGAACTCGAGGGGGCCGTCAGTCATGCAGCGATTGTATATCCGCTCGCTACCGGGTTTTTGCCTCGACAAACGGGGGCTTAACGACTTCACATTCGAGGCTGCGGCCGCGGACATCCACCGAAACTGTCTGGCCGTCGGCGATGGCGGGGCCGTTGACGTCAGTGTCAATCAGCGCAAGCGCGATGCCGACTTTCAAAGTCGGAGAAAAGGTTCCCGATGTCGTGACGCCGACCGCGCGATCTCCGTCGAGGACGGTGAGGTCAGGCCGCAGTACGCCGCGGCCGAGAGCCCGCAGCCCGCGCAGGACGCGCTTGGGACCCGTCTCCTTCTCCGCCAGCAGCGCGTCGCGTCCCCAGAACGCGTCCTTCTTCCAGCCGATCGCCCATCCACAGCCAGCCTGCAGCGGCGAGATCTGCAGTGACAGTTCGTGGCCGTGCAGCGGGTAACCCATCTCGGTGCGCAGCGTGTCGCGGGCCCCCAGCCCGGCCAGCTCACCGCCCGCACTGCTGACAGCGTCCACCAGCGCGTCGAAAACCACGCCGGCCTGATCCCACGTCGGCAGCAGTTCGTAGCCGTGTTCACCCGTGTAGCCGGTTCGGCACACGCGAACCGGCACACCGCCGAATTCGGCGTCCGCATACCCCATGTAGTCCATGTCCGTTGGCAGCCCCAGGCCGCCGACGACGTCGGTCGATTTGGGTCCCTGCACGGCGAGCACGGCATACGAGCGGTGTTCGTCGGTGATGGTCAGTCCTTCTGGCGCGCGCTCCTGCAGTGCCGCGACGACAGCGGGCGTGTTCGCCGCGTTGGGCACCAGGAAAATCTCGTCATCAGAGACGTAGTAGGCGATCAGATCGTCGATGACGCCACCGGAATCGGTGCAGCACAACGTGTATTGCGCCTTGCCTTCTCCGATGCGTCGAAGGTCGTTGGTGAGAGCGGAGTTGACGTACTCGGCGGCGCCAGGTCCCCGCACCAGCGCCTTACCGAGATGGCTCACGTCGAACAGGCCGACGGTGGTGCGCGTCGCGGCGTGTTCGCTGACTGTGCCTGCGTATGACACCGGCATCAGCCAACCCGAGAACTCCGCGAAACTCGCGCCGAGTTGGCGATGGCGTTCCTCGAGGGGGCCGTGTTGGACTTCGCTCGCATCTGTTTCCCGCACGGAAATCCACCCTAATCGGGAAGTCGACGCTGGCAGACTCGGGTCGTGGTCGATTTCGAAGCCTTGGAGGCGGCCGGAATCGCTAATGCGCGCGAGCGCGCAGCGCTGATCGAATATCTCGACGGTCTGGGGTTCACGGCCGAGGAGATGGTCGAGGCCGAACGCCAGGGACGGCTGTTCGGCCTGGCAGGTGACGTCCTGCAGGGGCCGGGCCGCCCGATCCACAGCCTTCGTACGGCCGCCGACGCGCTCGGCACATCCGTCGATGAGGTCGCGACCGCCTGGGCGGTGATGGGCCTGAGGATCTCCGACCCTGAGGCACTCGCGCTGAGCCAGGCGGACGTCGACGGACTCCAGACGTGGGTGGCGATCAAGGCGCTCGTCGGCGATGACGCCGCACTCGCATTTCTGCGGGTGCTCGGCAACGCCATGGCTCGAGTCGCCGAAGCGGGTGGGACGATGGCGCGCATCGCGCAACCCGACCTACTGGTGACCCACAGCGGCGACGAACTCACCACGGCGAAGGCATATCGTGCGGTCACGGAAATCACCCATCGGTTCGGCGTCCTGATCAACGCCGTCTTCCGGCAGCACATCGTCAGCGCCCGGACCCACTTCGAGGGCGTCATCACCGACGCGTCGGCAAGCGTCACGTGCGGCATCGGATTCGCGGATCTGACCGGATTCACCACGCTGACGCAAATCCTCACGCCGACCGAATTGCTTGACCTACTAGTCGAATTCGGCGGCACGGTCTCCGACCTGGTGCACGCCGACGGTGGACGTGTGGTGAAGTTCATCGGGGATGAGGTGATGTGGGTGACGTCGACTCCCGAACTCCTCGTGAAAGTGGCGATGGATCTCGTCGAGCACTCCCGGGCGCGGGAGGCCGGCCTGCAGGTTCGCGCAGGTCTCGGCTACGGCTCCGTGCTGGCCATCGGCGGCGATTATTTCGGAAACCCGGTCAATCTGGCCGCCCGCCTTGTGGGAGCGGCGGCGCCGGGCCAGATCCTGGCGTCCAACGACGTTCGCGACGAGCTGGCCGCCTGGCAGGCCATCCCGCAGGAACCGTTGATACTGAAGGGATTCGATTCCCCGGTGACGGCCTACGACCTGCACCTGTCCCGCTGATGGTCGACCTGGACGCGCTGGAAGCCGCCGGACTCGCCAACGCGCGAGAGCGAGCGGACCTGATCAACTACCTGGACAGTCTCGGGTTCACCGTCGAAGAGATGGTCGAGGCGGAGCGTCGCGGCCGACTGTTTGGGCTTTCCGGCGACGCCGTCAGGCAGACTGGGCGACCGACCCACAGCCTGCGAACCGCTGCCGAGGCACTCGGACTGCCTCTGGACGACACCGCGCACTTCTGGACCACGCTCGGCTTGAGCGTCCCCAACCCCGACGACGTCGTGTTGAGCCAAGTGGACGTCGATGCCCTGGCCACCTGTGCCGACATGAGGCAGCGGCTCGGCGACGACGGCGGCCTGTTGCGACTCGTCGGCGCCGCTATGGCCCGGCTCGCGGAGGCCGAAACGACACTGCTTCGCACGTCGCGGCCCGACTTCTGGATCACCCGCAGCCACGATGAACTCACCACTGCCCAGGCCTGGCGCGAAGTGGCCGAATTGATTCCCCGGATCGGGGCGCTGCTCGACGTGGTTCACCGCCATCACACGACACGCCCGCGCCTCTTCGAGAGCGTCACCCTCAATCCGTCCGAGAGTGTGACCTGCGGCGTCGGCTTTGCGGACCTCTCCGGGTTCACCGCGCTCACCCACGTGCTGTCTCCCGCAGAGTTGTCGACTCTGCTCAACGGGTTCGGTGCGGCCGTCAGCGACGTGGTGCAGGCCGACGACAGTCGATTGGTGAAGTTCATCGGCGATGCGGTGATGTGGGTGAGCTCGACTCCGGAGGGCCTCGTACACACGGCCGCAGACCTCGTCGAGGACCCACGGACGCACGAATCCGGACTGAGGATCCGGGCGGGGCTCGGCTACGGTCCCGTCGTCGCCATCGGCGGAGACTACTTCGGCGACGCGGTGAATTTGGCCGCACGGTTGGTGGCCGCCGCGTCGCCAGGACAGATCCTCGCCTCCTCGGACGTAAGGGATGCGCTGCCGGAATGGCCCGCAATCCGGCAGGAACCGTTGACGCTCAAGGGATTCGATGCGCCCGTGACGGCCTACGACATGAGCAGTGCCGGCCGGTAGCTAGGCTGGAAGCTCGTGAGCACCGCAAATCCCGGATATCAGGCCCCTACCGTCACCGTCGCCTCGTCGCTGCCCAAACGCACGAAGGGTTCGGTGGTGTTGATCGTGCCGGTCGTCAGCGACCAGGACGACGACGCGACGGCTGGTGCCGCTTCAGTCGTCGGCAATCCGTTTCTCGACGCTGAGGCCGTCGGGGAGATCGACGTCGCGCTCAAGGCCCTCGGCGCGAAGGGCGGCGCCGATCAGGTCACCCGGGTTGTCGCACCGTCGCTCCCCGTGGGCAGCGTCCTCGCGGTGGGCCTGGGTAAGGACCGTGACAAGTGGCCCGCCGACGTCATCCGCCGCGCAGCGGGAGTGGCAGCGCGTTCGTTGAACGGCACCGAGACCGTGATCACCACGCTTTCGGACCTGGACCTCAGTGCGACGATCGAGGGGCTGATCCTCGGCGCGTACCGGTTCACCGACTTCCGCAGTTCCAAGACCGCACCGAAGGACGCGGGCCTGCGTGAGATCACGGCGCTGACGGCCGACACGAAGACCAAGGGACCGCGGACGAGAGGAGCACCAAACACAGCTGCAGCGGCTGCCGAGCGTGCCGCGGCGATCGGCAGCGCGGTGGCCACTGCACGCGATTTGGTAAACACCCCGCCGAGTCATCTTTATCCGGCCGAATTCGCCAAGCGCGCAAAGGCTTTGGGTGAGGCGGCGGGCCTCGAGGTGGAAGTGCTGAACGACAAGGAGCTGGCCAAGGACGGGTACGGCGGCGTGATCGGGGTCGGCCAGGGCTCGTCGCGACCACCGCGGCTGGTCCGCCTTATTCACCGTGGGGCGAAGACCAAAAAGGCCAAGACCGTCGCGCTCGTCGGCAAGGGGATCACCTTCGACACCGGCGGCATCTCGATCAAGCCTGCGGCCAACATGCACCACATGACCTCCGACATGGGCGGTGCAGCGGCCGTCATCGCCACCGTCGTGCTGGCCGCCGAGCAGCAGTTGCCCATCGACGTGATCGCGACCGTGCCGATGGCCGAGAACATGCCGTCGTCGACCGCGCAGCGCCCCGGTGACGTGCTCACCCAGTACGGCGGCATCACCGTCGAGGTGCTCAACACCGACGCCGAGGGCCGGTTGATCCTGGCCGACGCGATCGTGCGGGCCTGCGAAGACAAGCCCGACTACCTGATCGAAACGTCGACGCTGACAGGCGCGCAGACCGTGGCGCTCGGCGCCCGCACGCCCGGCGTGATGGGCAGCGACGAGTTCCGCGACCGCGTCGCCGAGATTTCCCAGGAGGTCGGCGAGAACGCCTGGCCGATGCCGCTGCCCGAAGAATTGAAGGACGACCTGAAGTCGACGGTGGCCGACCTGGCCAACGTCAGCGGCTCGCGCTATGCGGGCATGCTCGTCGCGGGCACGTACCTGCGCGAGTTCGTCGCCGACGGGGTGCAGTGGGCGCACATCGACATCGCGGGACCGGCGTACAACACCGGCGGGCCGTGGGGTTACACCGGCAAGGGCGGCACCGGCGTGCCGACGCGCACGATGTTCGCAGTCCTCGAGGACATCGCTGGGAACGGCTGATTACATCACGCTGGCACGGGCGGAGCTGCGCATCACCTGCGGCAACAGGTGCGCGACGCCGTACACGAAGTAGGCCTCCGGCGCCACGGGCCGGATCGGCTTGTTCTTCTTGACGGCGGACACGATCGCCTTGGCCACCTTGTCGGGACCGTATCTGCGGACGGCGAACGCCTTCTCCAGTTGCGCGCGCCGCGCCTCGACCTTGGCCTGCTTTCCGGCGGGCACGTCGAACCGGGTGGTGTGCACGATATTCGTGTTGATCACGCCGGGGCACACCGTCGTGAGCCCTACCCCGGCCTGATCGAGTTCGGCGCGCAGGCAGTCGCCGAACATGAACACTGCGGCCTTGCTGGTGGCGTATGCATTCATCGACTGCTGCGGCGAATATGCGGCCATCGAGGAGATGTTGACGATGTGCCCGCCGGTGCCGCGATCGACGAGGCGGCGGCCAAATGACCTGCAGCAGTTGACGACTCCACCGAAGTTGATCGCAAGGACGCGATCGAATTCGTCGCGCGGCGTTTCGAGGAACAGCCCTGCATGACCCACCCCAGCGTTGTTGACCACGATGTCGGGCACGCCGTGCTCACAGCTCACCCGCTCGGCGAATTGCTCGACGGCGTCGGCGTCGGAGACGTCGACGGCGTAGGCGTGCGCGACGCCGCCGCGCGCGACGATATGCGCGGCGGTCTCCTTCGCGGTGGCCTCGTCGATGTCGCTGACCACCACTTCGGCACCCTCGCGGGCGAACGCCAGCGCGGTTTCGCGACCGATGCCGCTGCCCGCGCCCGTCACAGAAACCAGTGTGTCGCCGAAATATTCGCGCGGACGGCCGACCTGCGCGCGCAGCAGCGCCCGGCTCGCAGGCTTGCCTTCGAGGAAATCGATGAACTCGGCAACCGACTCCGCGAGCACCTGGGGATGCGACATCGGCATCCAGTGGCCGGCCTTGATGTCGCGCCGCCACAACCGCGGTACCCACCTCTTGGTGTCTTCGTAGACGTGTGGCCGGATATGCGGGTCGCTGGAGTTGACGATGAGTTGCACGGGCACGCCGACGTAGTGATCGGTCCTCGCCGAGCGAATTGTCTTGAAGTAGTTGGCGCGGTACACCTTCAGACTGTTGGCCGCATCGGAGCGATACGTGTCGGAGTGGTAAAGGCGGTCGGCGGGAATTCCGTCACGAATCATCAGCATGCGCCGCCACCCATCCGCCAAGAACGTCCGCACAACCAACGGCGCGAGCACCGGTATGGAGAAAGGGGCCATATATGAGAACCGCAACAGCTGATCCAGCGCCTGCAGGAACCGCCGCGGCCGGTACGGCCGTTTGAGACCGCCGACGATGAACCGGTTCATGTGGTCGCCGCTGGGACCCGACACCGACGTGAACGAAGCGACGTGATCGCCTGCGCTGGGCCGGGACAGGTACTCCCACATCCCCGCCGACCCCCAGTCGTGTGCGAGCACATGTACAGGCTCGCCGGGCACCACGGCGTCGATCACCGCGGCGAAGTCGTCGGCGTAGGCCGCCATCGTGTATGCCGAAACAGATTTGGGCACAGAAGTTTTGCCGACACCGCGGTTGTCATAGCGGATGACGCGGAAGCGGTCTGTGAGCAGCGGTGCGACGCCGTCCCACAGCACATGCGAATCCGGCCAGCCGTGTATCAGCACCACCGTCGGCCCCGCGGGATTGCCCTCTTCGTAGACCGCGACGCGCACCCCGTCACTGCTGTCGACGAACCGTTCGGTGATCTCGGCCATGGCACCTCCGCACAGTTAGTGGGACCGCCGGTACCGTATCAGCCTTCGAGTTCCTCGCGAACGGCGCGCTCACGTTCGATCCGCCTGCGTGCGTCGTAGTCCCGCATCCGCTGTGGATAGCCCACCTTCTGCACGTCATAGACGGGAATCTGAAGCTGCTCGCTCAGGCGTCGGGCGCCGGCGTCGCCGCCGGCCCTGCGGCGGGTCCACTCCCCGTCGGCGGCCACCAGGACGACCGTGACGTCGGTGACGGTGGTCCTCGGTTCGACGAAGGCCTCTACGCCGGTGTGCTCGGCGACCCACTGCTGCAGGTAGCGCAGATCGGCCGCGCGGTCGCTGCCGTCGGCACCCCGCGCCTTGCGGCCACCAGCCCGAAACCTGTCGAACAGTCCCACCTGCACTTCGCTCCTTTTCTCACCTCTATCGATAGTGCCAGAGCTTCGAGACCTCAGGTCTGCGGCGAACTGCGCACAGAGACGTGACAGGATGGGACCGGACATTCGAGCCGGTACGAACTGACCGACCGTTCCAGGGAGCGAGGGAGTCGAAACACATGGCCATCTCCGTTCAGATGCCCGCTCTCGGTGAGAGCGTCACCGAGGGCACTGTCACCCGCTGGCTCAAGCAAGAGGGCGACACGGTGGAGCAAGATGAGCCGTTGCTCGAGGTGTCCACCGACAAGGTCGACACCGAGATCCCGTCGCCTGCCGCGGGTGTGCTGACGAAGATCATCGCTCTGGAAGACGACACCGTTGAGGTCGGCGGCGAGCTCGCCGTGATCGGCGAAGCGGGCGAATCCGACGGCGAGGCGCCGGCCGCGCCGGCCGCGGGGGAGAAGCCGGCCGAAGAAGAAAAGCCTGCCGAGGAGCCGGCCGCACAGCCCGAACCCGCCGCCGAGGAGCAGGCGGCGCCGGAACCGGAACCGGAGCCGGCCAAGCCGGCCGCGCAGTCTTCCGGCGGAGGCGAAGCAACGTCGGTGAAGATGCCCGAACTGGGCGAATCGGTCACCGAGGGCACCGTGACGCGGTGGCTGAAGAAGGTCGGCGACTCCGTCGAGGTCGACGAGCCGCTCGTCGAGGTGTCCACCGACAAGGTCGACACCGAGATCCCGTCACCGGTCGCGGGCACGCTGCTGTCCATCACCGCCGAGGAGGACGACACGGTCGCCGTCGGCGGCGAGCTCGCCAAGATCGGCGAAGCAGGTGCTGCGGCGGCCGAGGAGCCGGCACCCAAGCCGGAGCCCAAGCCCGAACCGAAGGAAGAGGCCAAGCCCGAGCCGAAGCCCGAACCGAAGCCCGAGCCCAAGCCGGAACCGAAACCGGAGCCCAAGCCAGAACCGAAAGAAGAGGCCAAGCCCGCGCCTGCCGCGGAGGCGCCATCCGTTGACGGCGGCCCGTACGTCACCCCGCTGGTGCGAAAACTGGCTGCCGAGAACAACATTGACTTGGCGACCGTGAAGGGCACCGGCGTCGGCGGACGGATCCGCAAGCAGGACGTGATGGCGGCCGCGGAGACCAAGAAGGCACCGCCCGCTCCGGCGGCTGAGGCGGCACCCGCGGCACCGGCCAAGCCGGCGGCCGCCGCCCCGACGCCCGCGCCCGCATTGGCGCACTTGCGCGGCACCACGCAGAAGGCCAACCGGATCCGGCAGATCACCGCCAAGAAGACGCGTGAATCCCTGCAGGCGACAGCTCAATTGACGCAGACCCACGAGGTCGACATGACCAAGATCGTGGCGCTGCGGGCCAAGGCGAAGAACGCCTTCGCCGAGCGGGAAGGCGTCAACCTGACGTACCTGCCGTTCATCGCGCGTGCCGTGATCGACGCGTTGAAGATTCACCCGAACGTCAACGCCAGCTACAACGAGGACACCAAGGAGATCACGTACTACGACGCCGAGCACCTCGGTTTCGCGGTCGACACCGACCAGGGGCTGCTTTCGCCGGTGATCCACAACGCGGGCGACCTCTCGCTTGGCGGACTCGCGCGGGCGATCGCCGACATCGCCGCTCGCGCCCGGTCCGGCAACCTCAAACCGGACGAGCTGTCCGGCGGGACGTTCACGATCACCAACATCGGCAGCCAGGGCGCACTTTTCGACACCCCGATCCTGGTGCCGCCGCAGGCGGCGATGCTGGGCACCGGGGCGATCGTCAAGCGCCCACGGGTCATCGTCGACGAGTTCGGCAACGAGTCGATCGGTGTGCGGTCGGTGTCCTACCTGCCACTCACCTACGACCATCGGCTCATTGACGGCGCCGACGCCGGCCGCTTCGTGACCACCATCAAGCGCAGGCTCGAAGAGGGCGCGTTCGAGGCCGATCTTGGGCTGTAGAACCCTGTGACCAGCGCCGTCATCGCGATTGCGGGGTCCTCAGGGCTGATCGGCTCTGCGTTGGTATACGCCTTGCGCGCCACCGACCACAGGGTGCTGCGGATCGTGCGCCGCGCTCCGTCGAACGCGGACGAGGTGTTCTGGAACCCGGACACCGGCGAGTTCGACCCGAGCGCCTTGGACGCTGTGGATGCGGTGGTGAACCTGTGCGGCGTCAACGTCGGTGACAAGCGGTGGTCGGGTGCGTTCAAGCAGTGCCTTCGCGACAGCCGCATCGGGCCGACGGAAGTGCTGTCCACCGCGGTGGTCGAGGCCGGTGTTCCCGCTCTGATCAACGCCAGCGCGGTCGGCTACTACGGCGACACCGGTAGCCGCACGACCGACGAAACCGCCGCTGCCGGTAGGGGTTTCATGGCCCAGCTGTGCGAGGACTGGGAGGCCGCCACCTCGTTCGCTGAGCGTGACGGCACGCGGGTTGTGCTGGTGCGGACAGGTCTGGTGCTGGCACCGTCGGGTGGGATTCTGAGCCGGATCAGGCCGCTGTTCTCGCTGGGGCTCGGTGCCCGATTGGGCAACGGGCGCCAGTACATGTCGTGGATCAGTCTCGAGGACGAGGTCCGGGCGCTGCTGTTCGCGATCACCCACGACGAGGTGTCGGGTCCGGTCAACCTGACCGGTCCCGCCCCGGTGACCAACGCGGAGTTCACCGCCGCGCTCGGCCGCACCGTGAACCGGCCCACCCCGCTGATCGTCCCGGGGTTTGCGCTGCGCATCGCACTGGGCGAGTTCGCGGAGGAAGGCCTGTTGGGCGGGCAGCGCGCGATCCCCGCCGCGCTGGAGCGCGCCGGTTTCGTCTTCCATCACAACACCATCGGCGAGGCGCTGGCCTTCGCCACGGCGCCGAACAACACATGACGGGGGGTAGCGTTGCGGCCATGGCGGCATCGATCCGGTCGACGGCTACGCCGATCGACGTTCAGCGGCTCGGCACGGTCGACTACCAGGCGGCCTGGCAACTCCAGCGCGAGCTCGCCGACGCACGAGCCGCAGGCGGTCCGGACACCCTGCTGCTGCTCGAGCACCCATCGGTGTACACCGCAGGCCGGCGCACGCTGCCCGAGGAGCGCCCCATCGACGACACGCCCGTCGTCGACACCGATCGCGGTGGCAAGATCACCTGGCACGGGCCAGGCCAGCTGGTCGGGTATCCGATCGTCGGCCTCGTCGAGCCACTCGATGTGGTGAATTTCGTTCGGCGCCTTGAGGAATCGATGATCAAGGTGTGTGCGGGCCTGGGCCTGGAGACCGGACGGGTCGAGGGCCGCTCCGGGGTCTGGGTGCCGTCCGACGGGTTGCGCCCTGCGCGCAAGATCGCCGCCATCGGCATCCGGGTCGCGCGCGCGACCACACTGCACGGGTTCGCGCTCAACTGCGACTGCGACCTGGACGCTTTCTCGGCGATAGTGCCGTGTGGCATCTCCGACGCAGGCGTCACGTCGCTGACCGCCGAACTGGGCCGCCGGGTGACGGTCGACGACGTGCTTGCGCCGGTGGCCGAGGCCGTGTGTGACGCGCTCGACGGCCGCCTGGTAGTAGCGTTGACGTAGTGACAGTCGCGCCTGACGGTAGAAAACTCCTGCGTCTCGAGGTCCGAAATGCCGAGACGCCGATCGAGCGCAAGCCGCCGTGGATCAAGACCCGAGCCAAGATGGGCCCGGAGTACCAGGAACTCAAGGCGCTGGTGCGGCGGGAAGGCCTGCACACGGTGTGCGAGGAAGCAGGCTGCCCGAACATCTTCGAGTGCTGGGAGGACCGCGAGGCCACGTTCCTGATCGGTGGCGAGCAGTGCACCCGTCGCTGCGACTTCTGCCAGATCGACACCGGTAAACCCGCCGAACTGGACCGCGACGAGCCGCGCCGGGTCGCCGAGAGCGTGCAGGCCATGGGGCTGCGCTACTCCACCGTGACCGGGGTGGCCCGCGACGATCTACCCGACGGCGGCGCATGGCTGTACGCCGAAACCGTGCGGGCCATCAAGAAGCTGAACCCCAACACCGGTGTGGAGTTGCTGATCCCGGATTTCAACGGCGAGCCCGCGCTACTCGAGCAGGTCTTCGAGGCGCGTCCAGAAGTGTTGGCGCACAACGTCGAAACCGTCCCTCGTATCTTCAAGCGGATCCGCCCGGCGTTTCGCTACGAGCGCAGCCTCGCGGTGCTCACCGCCGCCCGCGAGTACGGCCTCGTCACCAAGTCCAACCTCATCCTCGGCATGGGCGAGACACCCGACGAGGTGCGCACCGCGCTGCGCGATCTCTGTGACGCCGGCTGCGACATCGTCACCATCACCCAGTACCTGCGGCCGTCGCTGCGCCACCACCCGGTGGAGCGGTGGGTCAAGCCCGAGGAGTTCGTCGACCACGAGCAGTTCGCCAACGGCCTCGGCTTCGCCGGAGTGTTGGCCGGTCCCCTCGTCCGGTCGTCCTATCGGGCCGGAAGGCTGTATGCCCAGGCCGTCGCGTCGCGTCCCGCCGTATCCTGAACAGATGGCGAAACCCCGTGATCCCGCTGCGACAAAGGCCGCCAAGGCCGAGGCGAAGGCCACCCGCAAGGCGGCTTCCAAGCAACGCCGTAGCCAGCTATGGCAGGCGTTCCAGATCCAGCGCAAAGAGGACAAACGCCTCCTGCCCTACATGATCGGGGCGTTCGTGCTCATCGTGGGTGCCTCGGTGGCCTTCGGGATCCTCTCGGGCGGTGTCTCCGGCTACATGATGATCCCGCTGGGCGTGGTGCTCGGCGCGCTGGTGGCCTTCATCATCTTCGGCCGTCGCGCACAGAAGTCGGTGTACCGCAAGGCCGAGGGGCAGACCGGGGCCGCCGCATGGGCGCTGGACAACCTGAAGGGCAAGTGGCGGGTCACGCCCGGCGTCGCCGCCACCGGCCACTTCGACGCGGTGCACCGGGTGATCGGGCGCCCCGGCGTGATCTTCGTCGGCGAAGGGTCGGCGAGCCGCGTCAAACCCCTGCTGGCGCAGGAGAAGAAGCGCACCGCCCGACTGGTCGGCGACATCCCGATCTACGACGTCATGGTCGGCAACGGCGAGGGCGAGGTGCCGCTGGCCAAGCTCGAGCGTCACCTGACCAAGCTGCCCGCGAACATCACGGTCAAGCAGATGGACTCGCTCGAGTCGCGGCTGGCGGCGCTGGGCACCAAAGCCGGACCCGCCGCCATGCCCAAGGGCCCGCTGCCGACGCAGGCCAAGATGCGCAACGTGCAACGCACCGTCCGCAGGCGCTGACTAGCGCCGCACGACCGCGGTATACGTCACCTTGTCCTGTAGTCCCCGCAGGTCGGCGTCGGTGATCAGCGGCGGGATCACCACCGCGATCAGCACTCCGCGCACCACGGCCCTGCCGAACCCGACGTGCTGACGGCCGTCGACCGGGACCACCATCAGCCCAAGGGCGAACTGGCCGGGCGTGAACCCGAACAGTCGCACCGACACCGCACCCAGCGCGAACCAGATGACCAGCACGGCGGTGGAGAGCGAGGCCATCGACACCAACCCGAACGACATCGCCAGCGCCGCCAGCCCGTAGGCGATCAACCAGTCGACGAACAGCGCGGCGAACCGCCTGCCCATCCGGGCAAGGGACCCGGGACCGGATTGCGGCAAACCGAGCCGCTGGCCCGGATACTCATTGGGTCGTTGGCCCTGGCTGCCCGACTCCGATGGCGGACCCGACAGCCAGGAACCGATCTCGCGGGCCATACTGTCAGGATAAGCGGGGCCTGATGGGCCTCCCCGGCCGCCGCCGCAGGCAAATTGCGTAACTTCGGCGCAACATGCGGTTGACGGCCGTGCAACATCGTGTCCATAGCGTCAACCCGCGGGTTTACCAGAAATAAGGAGAGTACGCAGTGGCAGAAAAGACGGCCGACGACATCATCAAGCAGATCAAGGACGAAGACGTTCAGTACGTCGACATCCGGTTCTGCGATCTGCCCGGTGTTGTTCAGCACTTCTCGATCCCGGCTTCCGCGTTCGACGAGAGCGTGTTCGAGGACGGGTTGGCGTTCGACGGTTCGTCGGTGCGCGGCTTCCAGTCGATCCACGAGTCCGACATGATGCTGCTGCCCGACCCCGAGACTGCTCAGATCGACCCGTTCCGCGAAGCCAAGACGCTGAACCTCAACTTCTTCGTGCACGACCCGTTCACCCGCGAGGCATACTCCCGCGACCCGCGCAACGTCGCCCGCAAGGCGGAGAACTACCTGGCGAGCACCGGCATCGCCGATACCGCCTACTTCGGCGCCGAGGCGGAGTTCTACATCTTCGACTCGGTCTCGTTCGACTCACGGATGAACGGCACCTTCTACGAGATCGACTCCGAGTCGGGCTGGTGGAACACCGGTGAGCCGGTCGAGTCCGACGGCAGCGCCAACCGTGGCTACAAGGTCCGCCCGAAGGGCGGCTACTTCCCCGTCGCGCCGTACGACCACTACGTCGACCTGCGCGACCAGATGTGCACCAACCTGCAGAACGCCGGCTTCATTCTGGAGCGCGGCCACCACGAGGTAGGCACCGCCGGCCAGGCCGAGATCAACTACAAGTTCAATACCTTGTTGCACGCGGCCGATGACTTGGTGCTGTTCAAATACATCATCAAGAACACCGCATGGCAGGCCGGCAAGACCGTCACCTTCATGCCCAAGCCGCTGTTTGGCGACAACGGCTCCGGGATGCACGCCCACCAGTCGCTGTGGAAGGACGGCAGCCCGCTGTTCCACGACGAGTCCGGCTACGCAGGCTTGTCGGACACCGCGCGCCACTACATCGGCGGCATCCTGCACCACGCGCCGTCGCTGCTGGCGTTCACCAACCCGACGGTGAACTCCTACAAGCGCCTGGTGCCGGGCTACGAGGCGCCGATCAACCTGGTTTACAGCCAGCGCAACCGCTCGGCATGTGTGCGCATCCCGATCACCGGCAACAACCCGAAGGCCAAGCGCCTCGAGTTCCGTTGCCCGGACAGCTCGGGCAACCCGTACCTGGCGTTCGCGGCGATGATGATGGCCGGCCTGGACGGCATCAAGAAGAAGATCGAGCCGCAGGCCCCGGTCGACAAGGACCTCTACGAGCTGCCGCCGGACGAGGCCGCCAACATCCCGCAGGCCCCGACGTCGCTGTCCGCGGTCATCGACCGGCTCGAGGAGGATCACGAATACCTCACCGAGGGCGGCGTTTTCACCGAGGACCTGATCGAGACCTGGATCTCCTACAAGCGGGAGAACGAGATCCTTCCGGTGCAGATCCGGCCTCACCCATACGAGGTCGCGCTGTACTTCGACGTGTAATTGGGTTTCTCCGCCCCGCGGTTTCGCATTGCGGGGGAACCACAGGGAAACCCCCGATTCGTCCGTGATGAGTTCGGCCATAGCGTCGGTGGTTGGAGGGGGCACACATCGTGCGGCCGGTGCTCCCATGCCCCACCGGCCGCGCGATGTTCTCCTGTCGCGATTCACAGCGAGATCCCAGGACCGTAGGGTCGACCCCATGACGACCAAAGTGGACGCGCGCCTCAATTCGTACTCCCCCGCTGTCTTGAGCCTGTTCCGCGTGGTGTTCGGATTCCTGTTCTTCCTCTTCGGCACATCTCACGTGTTCGACTGGCCGATCGCGTTCGGCATTCCCACCGCCAGCTGGCCGGTGTGGTACGCCGGCATCATCGAACTGGTCACCGGCCTGCTGATCATGTTGGGGTTGTTCACCCGCATCGCCGCCTTCATCGCGTCGGGCCACATGGCCGTCACCTACTTCTCGCAGCACCAGCCCCGCGGGTTGTGGCCGATCGTCGGGCCGCAGATGGGTGGGAACGGCGGCCTGCCGGCGATCCTGTTCTGCTTCGGTTTCTTCCTGCTGGTTTTCACGGGACCCGGCGCCTACGCGCTGGACACGATGCGAAGCCGACGAGTGCGACGGCAAGTGCAGATTTAGCGAACGAGTGATGATACGGATAGCTAACTAACGCACCCATCACATAGGTGATCAGCTGGCAAGGGCGAACTCTTAGGGAAACACCCCTTTCCTTTCCAGCAACCGAGGTCGACTATTGATCCATGACCTCCGGGTCGATGGCCGAGGCGGCCCCGGCGCTGATCGTGCATCAGGTCGGGGAATGTGACCGCGTCACCGGCGCGGTGACGTATCAGGCCAGCGTCGGCGACGGCAACACTCCTCTCGCGCTGTCGTTCACTCGGCCGCGGGACGGCGTCGTCGCCGACCTCGGCCATGGCATGTTCCGCTACACGCCCAATCCGCGGGTCAACGCCGACTCGGACAGCTTCGTGGTCGTCACCGCCGACGGCTGCGGCGGAACGCTCGATGCGACGGTGACATGGATCAACGACAACCACGTTCCCGTCGTCGTCGCGCCGCCGCGGCTGTGGCCGCCGGATCCAGCGACGGGCGCGGTCACCGTGTCGCCGAATATCGTTGACCCGGATGGTGATTTGCTGACGTTCATGCTCGACGCCCCGTTCCCCCAACGGGGTACGGTGTCGATCGACTGGGATGGCACCTTCACCTATGTTCCCTTTCCGTCGGAGCGCGACGACACCTTGGTCGGCGAGGAAACGCTTGGCTTCCGCGCCCTCGACCCGCGGGGAGCAAGCGCCTACATCACCGTGACAGTGCCGATCAGCCCGCGCCGCATCGCGATTCCTCCGGATCCCGGATCGGCGCCCACGGCCCCCGATCCCGAAACCGGCGTGGTCACCGGAACCTGCGATCACTCGGGCGCGGGCTACACGTACAGCGCCAGCGCTCCGGCCAAGGGCACCGTGGTGATCGATGCGGAGATGGGCGTCTGGGCCTACCGACCCGCGGCCACGGCACGGCACGAGGCGGTCGCCGACAGCGCGTCGCCGGCCGAACGGCACGACGACTTCACCATCACCATTTTCAAGGGCGACCGCGACAAAATCGCCGTGCCCGTGTCGGTTCCGCTGGTGTCGATGAAGACGGTGCCGTCGTATGCGGTGACAGCCGAGATCGCGTTGGGCGTCGTGCCCGCGGGCCTGGCGATTAGTCCGCGTCGCGATCATCTCTACGTGACGAGCTTCGTCGACGAGCCGGCGGTCACAGTGATCCGCACGGCCGACAACACCATCTCGCGCATTCCGTTGACATTCCGGCCTGAAGCCGTGGTCGTCGGCCCGGACGGTCACCACCTCTACGTGGCCGACCCCGCCGGACGCAGGGTTGGGGTGATCGACCCGATCGAGCACACCACGGCGTTCGTGGAGGTGGGTGATCATCCGTTCCACATGGCCGTTCTCGGCAGCGAGCTCTATGTGGCCAACAATCAAGACGGAACCGTCAGCGTGATCGACACCATCGACAACGCTGTGGTCCGCTCCATCGCGATCGGCGGACACCCCTACGCGGTGGCGGCGGCCCTGGGCCAAGTGTTCGTCACTGACTACGGCTTCTACGGCGGCCAGTCCGCCCATCGGGTGTCGGTGATCTCCGCGCTGGGCGGCTTGGCCGGAACAATTCCTGTCGGCTACTACCCGACCGCCGTCGCCGCGTCGCCGGATGACACACGGATTTACGTCGCCAACGACGAAGGCTCCTACACCGGCAATCATCCCGGCACCACCACGGTCATCAATGCCAGCACCGGCGCCATCATCGACACCCTGGCCGTTGGCGGCTGTGCGGTCGCCGTCAGTGACAACGGAGAGCAAGTGTTCGTGGCGAGTCAGGGATACGAGTCGACGTTCACAAGCGCGGTGTCCATCGTCAATCTCCCCACCGGCCGGATCACCGCCGTCCCGATCCACGGGATGCCGAATGCCTTGGCTGTCAGCGGGAATCGCATATAC
>Ga0105242_10000534_pt1 | contig 29997 bp, 22 predicted proteins | sample KBSM24metaG_FD_81521 | JGI IMG/M metagenome (GOLD analysis project Ga0105242, IMG submission 81521) | Miscanthus rhizosphere microbial communities from Kellogg Biological Station, Michigan, USA - KBS M2-4 metaG | ecosystem: Host-associated > Plants > Roots > Rhizosphere > Soil | place...
AGAGATCGAGCTGGCGCCCGAGCCGCTTGCCGAGCCGCTTGCCGAGCCGATGGAAGAGCTCTTGCCGGAGCCCGAGCCGGAGCTGGCGCCGGAGCCGGAGATCGTTCCCGAGCCGGAGGTTGCGGCCGAGATCGAGTTCGAGTCCGTCGAGTCGCTGCTCGACGAAGAATCGCTGCTCGCCGAGGAGCCGGCAATCGAAGAACTGGCAATCGAAGAGCCGGTCATCGAAGAGACGGCGATCGAGCTCGAGGAGATTCCGGCCGCCGAGCCGCTCGTTGCGCAGGAGCAGGAGCCGTTCTTCGGCGTCGAGGCGCTCGCCCAGGAAGAGCCGCCGATCGAGGCCATCGGCGAGATCGACTTCTACATCGAGCAGGAGTTGTTCGACGAGGCGCGCCGGAAGCTCGAGACGCTCGAGGATCGTTTTCCCGGCGACGCCGATCTGGCGACGCGCCGCGTGAATCTCGAAACGGCGCAGGCCGCGGCCGCGGCGGCGACGCCGGCGGCGGCACCGCGGCCGGCCGCGCTGTCCCGCGATGAGATCGAGAGCGAGTTGCTGTCGGCGATTCCCGACGACGAGGAAGAAGTCGCTGCCGTCCCGCCGCCCCCTCCACCGCCCGCCGCCGCGGCGCCGCCTCCGCTGATGGCCGCGGCGCTCGTGCAGGAGGAGAACCTCTTCGCCGACGAGGACAACTTCTTCGATCTCGCGGCGGAGCTGGAGTCGGAGCTCGCCGAGGACGAGGAGGCGATCTCGCTTTCGGAGGAAGAGCAGTCGCTCGAAGAGATCTTCAAGGAGTTCAAGAAAGGCGTCGAACAGCAGCTCGACAGCGAGGACTACGACACCCACTACAACCTCGGCATCGCCTACAAGGAGATGGGTCTCATCGACGAGGCGATCGGGGAGTTCCAGCTCGCATCGAAGGACCCGAAACGCGCCGTCGAGTGCGCGTCGATGCTCGGCCTCTGCTTCCTCGAGAAGGGCATGCCGCAGCTGGCCATCAAGTGGTATCGCAAAGGCCTCGAGATGCCGGAGATCACCGAGGAGGAGCACGTCGGCCTCCTCTACGACCTCGGCTCCGCCTACCAGGAAGTCGGCGACACCGACAACGCCCAGAAGGCGTTCATGGAGGTGTACGGGATGAACTCCAACTACCGCGATATCGTGACGCGGATCAAGCAGCTCGAAGACGCACGAAAGTAGCCACCCGCCCACCCGGCCGGTTGCGCGGTTTCCTGCCGCCCACCCTCCGGTTTTCCGCCCAGCCGCCCACCCGTTCCGCCACGCCGCGTGCGCGCGCGGCTGTTTTTCGCGAAAAGCCCCCCGTGATCATCATGATTCAGCGCGAGAAACAGCGCGCCGCAGGCGCGCGTGGAGCAACGGGTGTGCGGTTGGGGGAAAACCGGAGGGTGGGCGGCAGGAAGCCGCGCAACCGGGTGGGCGGGCGGTGGGTAGGGAACCTTTTTCCCGTTCGCGCGTTTCTCAAGCAATGACCGACGATGCGCTGATGGAACGCGTGACCAACGGCGACGAGGCCGCGTTCGCCGAGATCGTCGATCGGTACAAAGACTCGCTGGTCAACTACCTCACGCATCTCGTCCGCTCGCGGGATCGTGCGGAGGAGATCGCGCAGGATGCGTTCGTGCGGTTGTATCGGAGCGCGGCGAACTACCGGGGCGACAAGCTGGGGCCGTACCTCTTCCGGATCGCCACGAATCTCACCGTCACGGAGATCCGCCGGCAGCGGCGATGGAATCTGCTCCTGCCGCGGCTCGACGCGAGCACGTCGCACCACATCGAGGCGCCCGACGCGAATCTCATCAGCGACGAGATCCAGCGGCAGGTCGCGGCGGCGCTCGACAAACTTCCGGTGAAGTACCGCGCGCCCCTCGTGCTTTTCGAAATCGAAGAATGGTCTTACGACGAGATCGCCGCCGCCCTCGAGCTGCGCATCGGGACGGTGAAGTCGCGGATCTCGCGGGCCCGGGAGCTCCTGCGCCGTCAGCTCGCTCCCTGGTGGATTGGAGGAAATGGTCATGAACGAGACAGAACTGGGCAGCTGCATGCGCGCGTTGCCGCGCGTGAAGGCATCGCCAACATTCACGTCTGACGTCCTGCGCGCGGCTCGCGTACAGGCGCACGAGCGCAGGCCATTCGTGTGGCGCCTCGCCGCGGCGGTGGCCATGGCCGCGTGCCTGATCGCGGTCTTGCAGATCGGAGTCATGCAACACGAGCGGCGCAGGATCGACGCGTTGCGCGTCGAACAACAGAAGATTCAAGCCGAGCTGGCGGCGGTCAAGAAGAGCGTCAATGACGGGGAGCCCATGGTCGTGCTCGAGAACGACAAAGGGGACCGCGTGATCATGGATCTCGATTCCGCCGTGCAGCCGGCGTCGCTGAAAACCTACGACTAAAAGGAAAACCAATGAAATCACGTCTGATCATCACACTCACGCTTCTCATGGCCGCCGCGTCGTCGATGTTCGCGCAGGCGCGGCAGAAGACAGTCATCATCAAGGACGGCAAAGTCATCGAAGGTCCGGGCATGCTCGGGTGGGACGACCTCCTGGCCGGCAAGCGCGCCTTCCTCGGCGTGAACCTCACCGACCTCACGCCCGAGCTGCGCGAGTACTTCGGCGCGACGAAAGACAGCGGCGTGCTGGTCGCATCCGTCGAAGACAACAGCCCCGCGGCGAAGGCGGGACTGCGCGTCGGCGACGTGATCGTTGCCGTCGAAGGCAAGGACGTCGAGTCGTCCTGGGATCTCCGCTCCGCGATTCGCGACAAGAAAGAGGGCGACACCGCTCGAATCGAAGTGCTGCGCGGCCGCAACCGGCAGACGCTCGTGGCCACGCTCGTCGAGCGCGAGTTCGGCGGTCGCATTCGCGTCGGGGATCTCGGCAATCTCGGCGAACGTCTCGGCCAGACGTTCAACAGCCCGGAGTGGCACGCCCGCATCGAAAAGTTGCAGAACTGCGATGAGCTCCAGTCGAAACTCCGCGAACTGGAAACGCGGATGAAGGAGCTGGAGAAGAAACTGAAGTGAGGTTTCCCGGTCGCCCCGTTCCCCGGTTCCCCGGTGCGTTCGCCGGGAAACCGGGAGACTGGGAAACCGGGCACAACCCTTATAATCTCTCCGTGAACCGCACGATCGAATCCGTCCTGCGATTCGTGAATCTCACCACGGCCGGTCTTCTCGCCGGCTCGCTCGGCTTCGGCGAGGCCGCGCTCGTGCCGGGTTGGAAGGAAGAACGCCCGCACGACGATGTCCACGCCGACCCTCTCAAGACCGCGCCTTACTTCAGCGCGATCGGTCCCGTCGCACTCGGTACCGCCGTGACGCTCGCGATCGCGTCACCGCGCGGAGTGCCGGTGAGACGCATGCTCGACTCCGCGTCCGCGGTCGCGCTGGCGGGCGTGCTCGCCGCGACGATCATGGTCACGGTGCCGATCAACAAGGAGCTCGAAGCGCAACCTCCCGCCGATTATCCGAGCGACCGCTCGCAGTCGCTGGTGAAGAACTGGACGCGCGCGCATGCCGTGCGCACGACCCTCGGCATCGGAGCATTCGTCTGCGCGGTCGCGGCGTCGAGTTTTCGCCGTCACCCGAAGTGATCGTAGCCGCGCGCTTCGAGCGGCCGCGCAATCCCGTTTTCCTTCAACACCACTTCTCGCCCGGCGGTGATTCGTCCGATCGCGTACGCCGGCCGTCCGAGGAGACGGCTCATTTCCGACTCGCGCAATGAAGAGGTGAAGAGGAGCGCGTACTCTTCGCCGCCATGCAGCACGACCTCGCTCACGCGAATGCCGAGGCCCGGCCCGTGAGTCAGAAGATCGGGAAAGATGGGAATGCGCTCGCGCTCGATCTCCGCGCCGCACGCCGATGCGTCGCAGAGATGATGAAGATCGGTCGACAGTCCATCGGAGACGTCGATGCATGCCGTGACCTCGGCGATCCGCGCCAGCGCAAGCCCGACCGCGACTTCTGGCTCCGGATCGACGTGCCGCCGGATCGCCGACTCGACAAACTCGCGCTCCGCATACCCCACCCCGAGCCCCCTCTCCCCGCCCAGCAGTGCCAGTCCCGCCCCACTTCCGCCAATCGGCCGCGAGAGATAGATGCGATCGCCGCGCTTCGCGCCGCTGCGCAACAGCGGCCGCGTCACGACGCGGCCGATCGCCGTCACGGCGATCGTCAATTTCTCAGCGCGCGAGAAATCGCCGCCGATGATCTCGATCGCATGTTGCTTCGCCGCCTCCGCGAATGACGTCAGCAGCTCCTCGGCGCCGTCGAGCGCCCACGGCGGCAAGGCCAGCGACAGGAGGGCATACGATGGCGCCGCGCCCATCGCCGCGAGGTCGGAGAGATTCACCGCCAGCGCTTTTCGGGCGATGAATCGCAGTGGAATCGCGCGCGTGAAGTCGACGTCCTCCACGAGCATGTCGGCGGTGAAGACCTGGCCGTCGACGATCGCGGCGTCATCGCCGATGCGAGGAGAGAAAAGCTCGCGTGCCCGCGCGACGAGCTCGGCCTCGTTCATCGCGACTCCACCGGAACGATCGGCGCGAGCGGGCGATCGAAGGTCTCTTTCTCGTACAGGATCGCTTCGAGAAACAACCCGGACGGAGGCGCGGTCGGCGCGTAGTGTTCCCCGGTGCGCCGCAGGCGCGAGGCGAGCTCCGTTTCGTTGCCGCGGCCGATCTCGACGAGAAACGAGATCAGCTTCCGGACCATCTTCCAGAGAAAGTGCGACGCGGCGATGCGCACGAGGATGAGATCGCCCGCGCGGGCGACGTCGCACCGCTCGACGACCACGATGCGCGACTCGTCCTGCGCGAGGCGCTTGTCGGTGAACGCGCTGAAGTCGTGGCGTCCGGCGATCGCCGCGGACGCGCTCTGCATCGCGTCGAAGTCGAGCGTGTCTTTGATCCACCAGACGAACGGCTTCGCGAACGCCGTGCGTCGCGTGGAGATCTGGTAGAGGTAGACCCGCGAGATCGCGTCGTGGCGCGCGTGGAAGTTGTCGCGCGTGCGCGCGGCGCGGAGGATGTGGATGTCATGCGGCAGCAGGTCGTTGATCTTGCGCGTGAGCAGCAGCGGATCGATCGCCTTGCGCGCGCGGAGATGCGCGACCTGCGCCGCCGCGTGAACGCCCGCGTCAGTGCGTCCGGCGCCGCCGACGTCGACGTCGCCAAGGACCTGCTGCGCGGCCCGGATGAGGTGGCCCTGCACCGTCTTCTGCGTGTTACCCTGCGCCTGCCAACCGGAATAGCGAGTGCCCTCGTACTCGATCGTCAGTTTGTAAGTCGGCATGGTTAAGTTCTATGTCGCGCGATCTCCCGTCTGCGCGCGGGATAAACTCAGGAAGCATGCGCCCGCAGTCTTATCAGGTTCTCGGAGATCTGTTCGTCGTCGTCTGGGATGACGGCCACGAATCATACTATCCGCTCGAAGAGCTCCGCCGCGCCTGCCCCTGCGCCGTCTGCTCCGGCGAGCCCGACCTCTTCGGCCGTATGGCCGGCGGCCTCCCCCAACGCTACACCCCCGCCTCGTTCAATCTTCAATCCGTAGAACCCGTCGGCAACTACGCCCTCCAGCCAAACTGGTCGGACGGGCACACCTACGGGATCTGGACGTACGAGCGCCTCCGCGCCTTCTGTCCGGATTGCCGAATTCAGTAACACCGAGGTAGCCTCGGTTTCGTGAAACCGATGCGAATTCGCTGGGATCCCGCCAAAGCCGAGGAGAACTGGAGAAAGCATCGGGTGACCTTCTACGAAGCGGAAACCGTGTTTCACGATCCGCTCGTGCGATCACTGGACGATGCCGTTCACTCCGACACCGAAGATCGTTTCAGCGCGATTGGTGTATCGCGTGCGGGGCGCCTGCTGGTAGTCATTTACACGATTCGAGAGGACGAGGCGTGGCTGGTTACAGCGCGACGCGCCCTGTCCATGGAAAGGAGATGCTATATGGAAGGAGATGATTGGATTCGCGACGAACCGCCCATCGACACCTCGGACATTCCCGAAACCGACTTCACTAACGCTGTCCGCGGTCTGCACTACATCCCCATGACCGTTACGCGCGTGAGCATCGCCGACGATGTCGCGGAGGTGTTCAGAACCGACAACGACGTCAATGACGCGCTGCGTCTGTTGATCAACGAAGGGCGCTTGCCGCCGTATCACTATTGATCACGCCACCACCACCGTCCCGTTCTTCCCCTCGAGGGCCTCGCGCAGCACGTCGACGTCGGTGATGAGGACCTGTTTCTTCGTCGCGCGGACGAACTGAATCGCGGACTCGATCTTCGGGCCCATGGATCCCGGCGGGAACTGGCCGTCGGCGAGGTGTTGTTCGGCTTCGGCGATCGTCATGCGGTCGATGAAGTGCTGTGTCGGTTTGCCGAAGTCGAGGGCGACTTTCGGGACGCCGGTGAGGATCACGAACAGGTCGGCATTGAGATCGGCGGCGACGAGCGCGGAGGCGAAGTCTTTGTCGATGACCGCTTCGATCCCGCGCCACTGGCCGTCGCGGCCGCGGACGACCGGGATGCCTCCGCCGCCCGCGGCGATCACGACGGCCGCGCTTTCGAGCATCCGCGAGACGGTCTTGATGTTGAGGATGCGCAGCGGACGAGGCGAGGGCACGACGTGGCGCCAGCCGCGTCCCGCGTCTTCGCGCATCGTCCATCCGAGGTCGCGCTCGAGCGCCTCGGCGCGATAGCGCGTGAAGAACGGGCCGATCGGCTTCGTCGGCCGCTTGAACGCGGGATCGTTCACGTCGACTTCGACCTCGGTTAGGATGGTCGCGACCTCGCCGGACGTCGACGGCGTACTGAGCCCGATGGACTCGAGGCGGTTCCGGATCGCCTGCTGCAGCACGAATCCGATCGATCCTTCGGTCTGCGCGACGCAGACGTCGAGCGACTGCGGCGGGATCTTGGTCGACGCTTCTTCGGCCTGCACGAGGATGTTCCCGACTTGCGGGCCGTTGCCGTGCACGACGATCAGCTTGTAGCCGTATCGCACGATCTCGGCGAGCCAGCGCGCGGCCTGCCTGGCGCGCGCGATCTGCTCTTCCTGCGTCCCGCGATCTTCCTGGCGCAGCAGCGCGTTGCCGCCGAACGCCACGACGGCGAGCTTTTTCGGGGCGGGCATCAGAGATCCTCGCGCTCGAGCGGCATGGTCATGCAGCGCGGACCGCCGCGCGCGCGAGACAGCTCATTGCCCGCGATCTGCAGCGCGTATTTCTTGTTCGTCCACGTCTCGAGCTCGGTGCGGCCGAGGAGCAGGTCGTCTTCATAGACGATGTGATAGCCGTTCCGCGCGAGCTCTTCGGCGGTGCGCACGTTGCGCTCGTAGCCGAGGATGATTCCGGGAGCGAGGGCGAACGCATTCGCGCCGTCGGTCCACTGCTCGCGTTGCTGATCGACGGCGCGCCGGCCGCCGCAATAAATCGGCTCGAGATCGAAGCGCTTCTTCTTCAGGGCCGCGAGCAGCGACTTCTCTTCGGTGTACGCCAACGCGCGCTTCTTCGTCAGATCGACCGACGTCACGGTCGCCGCCTGGCTGCCGCTCGGCAGAATCACCGGCGGATAGATCAGGCACTCGTGCCTATTGATGAACGTGAAGATCGTGTCGAGATGCATGAAGGAGCGCTGCCGCGGGATGTCGACGATGATCACGTGCCGCACGCCCGCGCCGGCTTCCCTGAGCGAGCGCATGAGCGCCTCGACGCCCGCTTTGTTCGTGCGCTCGGTGACGCCAACCAGCAGCAGGTCGCGGCGCGGGATGAGCACGTCGCCGCCTTCGAGCGTGGGCATGTTGCGCGTGGGCCGCTCGCGCTCCGTCGCCATGAAGTCGACCCAGAACACCTTTCGGTCGCGGAAGCGCAAATGGTGCTCGAAGACGTACTTTGACAGGAGCGACTCGCGCCGGCGCGCTTGCGTCGCCATCGACGAGATCACCACGCGGTCGCCGAGAACGACTTGTGGATCGCGCATGAAGAAAAGATTCGGAATGGGAAAGAGATCGAACTTCGGCAGCTCGCCCGATGCGGTCTCGCGCGCGATTCCCGCGATCAGCACTTCCGCGAGCGCGGCCGGCCTCAGCTCGAGCAGCGAGCTGACCATGCGCCGGTTGAGCCGGTTTCGCTTCCCGAGATCGCGAACGATGTTCTCCTTCACGTCTTCGTCGTCGAACGTCTCCTCGAGGAGGTCTTGAAGATCGAAGACGTCATCGGCGATGAAGCGGATCAGCTGCTGGAAGCGGCGGTGTTCCTCGCGCGCGACCTGGCCGTAGAGGATGTCGTCGAACAGAAGCTGGGCCATCATGGGCGGGACCATCTGGTCGATCTCACGCCCGGGGAGGTGGACCAGCACGCTCTTCAGCCTGCCGATCTCACTCGTCACATTCAACCGCATGCGGGCGAGATTCTACAGCGCGGCAAAAACCGCGTAAGATCGGCCTACAAGCTCATGCGCGTGTCCATGGCCGTTTTGGTGCTGTCACTCGCTGCCGCTCCATCGATCTTGGCCGCGCCGCGCATCACGTTCGAGCGCCAGCTCCCGGCCCCTCACGATCTCGGCGGCGCGGAGGAGCTCGCCCTGGTGAACGCCATCGGCGACAGCGTGAAGGTCGAGGCCTTCATCGGCCGTTTCATCGAGCAGGTGAATCGCTCGGGAAGACTGCGGATGCGAGACGCGCGTCGCGACGGCGACAAGACCGGCGCCGACGCGTATCTCTCGGTCAAGACCTTCACCTGCGAGACGCGCACGGGCGGGGCGGAGGGAAGCGCGTACGACGTCGACGGCAAGCGCGTGAAGCGACGCTTCGTCTGGAGCGATGCCCTGTGCATGGCCCGGATCGACGTCGCGGCGGGAAGGCAGCGCTCTTCGTTCTACGTGAAGGGCGAGGGCACGTCGCCGCGCGTCTTCGACCTGACGGACGAGGAAAAGAACGTCGCCCTCGAACAGGCCGCGAAGTATGCGGCGGTCGATGCGGCGGAGCGCATCACGCCGAGGCGGGTGCGGGAGTCGATCCCTCTCGACGAGACCGCGCCGTCGTTCGAAGAAGGATACGCGCGCATCGACGTCGAGCGATTTCAGGATGCGCGCGAGATCTGGGAAGACGCGCTCCGCAAGCAGCCTCGTTCCGCGCCGCTTCACTACAACCTCGGCGCCGTGTGCGAAGCGCTCGGCGACCACAAGGCCGCCGAGTTGCACTACGTCGCCGCGCGCCAGCTCGCGCCGGCGGAGCCTCGATACGCGAGCGAGCTGCGGTCCTTCCACCGGCGGAACACGAAGCCTTAGGCGTGCTGTTAGAAGCCCCGCATGACTGCCGTTCTTGAACTTACCGACGAGCTGACCCGCGAAATCGCGCGCAGGCGCACGTTCGCGATCATCTCCCATCCCGACGCCGGAAAGACCACGCTGACCGAGAAGCTGCTGCTCTACGGCGGCGCGATCGAAGAGGCGGGATCGGTGCGCGCGCGCCGGGCGCAGCGGCACACGACGTCGGACTGGATGGCCATCGAGCAGAGCCGCGGCATCTCGATCTCCTCGACCGTCCTGCAGTTCGAGTACAACGGCGCGGTGCTGAATCTCCTCGACACCCCGGGCCACCAGGATTTCAGCGAAGACACCTACCGCACGCTCGCCGCCACCGACAGCGCGGTGATGGTGCTCGACGGTGCGAAAGGCATCGAGCCGCAGACCCGAAAGCTCTTCGAGGTCTGCCGCATGCGCCACATCCCGATCCTCTGCTTCATCAACAAGCTCGATCAGCCCGCGCGCGATCCGTTCGAGCTGATCGGCGAGATCGAGCGCGAGCTGAACGTCGCCGCGGTTCCGATGAACTGGCCGATCGGCAACGGTCCGACGTTCCAGGGCGTGTTCGATCTCCGCAAACAGCAGGTGCTGCGCTTCGAGCGCACGCAACACGGGGCGTCGATCGCGCCGGTGACGGTGAGCGGGCTCGATGATCCGACGCTCGAAGAGGCGGTCGGCCCTTACGCGTGGCAGGAGTTGCGCGAGGCCGCGGAGCTGCTCGAGGGCGCGGGGCACGCATTCGATCGCCGCGCGTTCGAGTACGGCCGCGTGATTCCCGTGTTTTTCGGCTCCGCGGTGAACAACTTCGGCGTCGAGCCGTTCCTGCACTCCGTGATCGAGTTTGCACCGTCGCCGTCGGCGCGACACGCGAAACAGAACGGCGAGGACGTCGAGCTCGAGCCCACCGATCCGGCGTTCACCGGCTTCGTCTTCAAGATTCAGGCGAACATGGACAAGCGCCATCGCGACCGGCTCGCGTTCATGCGCATCACTTCCGGCGCCTTCGAGAAGGACATGCTCGTCCACCACGCGCGCCTCGGCCGCGAGGTGCGCATGACCCGGCCGCACCGCCTCTTCGCGCGCGAGCGTGTCGGCGTCGAGCGCGCCTATCCCGGCGACGTGATCGGCTTCGTCAATCCCGGCCTCTTCCAGATCGGCGACGCCGTCTCGTCCGGCGATCCCATCGAGTTCGATCGCATCCCCCGCTTCGCGCCCGAGCACTTCGCGACGTTGCGCGCGAAACAGGTGACGCGGCAGAAGCAGTTTCAAAAGGGTCTGGCGCAGCTCGAGGAAGAAGGCGCGATGCAGGTGTTCGTGGTCCACGAAGGCCTGCGCAGCGAGCCGATTCTCGCGGTCGTCGGCGAGCTGCAGTTCGACGTGCTGCAGTCGCGGCTCGAGACCGAGTACAACGTCGAGACGACGCTGACGAATCTCTCGTACAAGCTCGCCCGCTGGATCGACCGCGACATCGACGAGGTGGCGAAGATGTCGCTGCCGTCGAAGAGCCGCATCGCCACCGACCGCAACGGTCACGCGGTCGTGCTCTTCACATCCGACTGGGAGCTCGACTACGCGCAGAAAGAAAATCCGGGCGTGGAGCTCAAGAGCGCGAGTTAGTATGGATGGCCATGAAGGCCATCGTCCTGTCGCTCGTCATTTCCTCCGCCGCGTTCGCGCAGTCCGCACAGACGACGCAGAAGCTGCTCGATGCCGAGGCCGCGAAATTGCGGGCCTGGGGCAGCGACCCGGTCATCGTGGCCGCGGTGAAAGCGCAGAACGCGAAGGGCGTTCCGCTCGCGACGATCAAGGCGCTCGACGCGCAGTGGATCGCGGGGAAGGCCGCGACGCTCGCCGACAAGACCATCACCGGACCGTGCGCCGATCATCTTCGCGAGCTCGCGAAAAGCAACGCCGCGTACGGGGAGATCTTCGTGATGGACGATCAGGGCGCGCTCGTCTGCGCGAGCTCGAAGACCTCCGACTACTGGCAAGGCGACGAGGCGAAGTGGCAGCGCGCGTTCAATGAGGGGAAAGGCGGCGTGTTCATCGACCGCCCGCGCTACGACGACAGCTCGTCCCGCAACCTCGCCCAGATCTCGGTACCGGTGCTCGACGGCGAACGTGCCATCGGCGCGATCACGATCGGAGTGGCCATTCGCTAAGGTATGTGGGTGCCGCTGCCCTCAGCGGCACCGCGACCGCTGAGGGCAGCGGTCGCCACATTGAGCCACTCCTTGTAAGCGAGCGGCGAGATCTCGCTCGGCTTGATCTCGCTGCGGCCGCCCCAGAACACGTTCGTGTACGACACCGGGATGCCCACGGCGGCGAGATGCTCGTCGATTGCGCGTTTGTGCGCGAGGATCGTCTCTTTCTCCGTTCCGTGCGCAACGGCCATGATGTTCACGTTGCGGAACTCGGGGCCGCCTTCGCGCCAGTAGCAATGGGTGAGGATGTGAAAGCGTCCGACCTCGCGTCCTGCTTCGATCTCCCGTCCCGGCGGCACGGCCCAGTGGAAGAGGGCGTTGAAGCGCGTCACGCGCTCGCCGCTCTGCAGCGGCTTCACGTGCTCGAGAAAAGTCGAGAAGCGTCCGATCACGCCGCGCGCGTTGAGGTTTTCGGCGACGGCGCAGAACACGTCAGGTAATAGGTCCGCCTCGTGCGCGCGGCGCTCCCAGACATCGCGCACGATCTCGTCCGGCTCGAGCTCGCGTTTGAGCGCGGTCAGCACCTGCCATTCGAGATCGCTCAGATGCACTTTGGCCGTGTCCTTCACTTCCGCGGGCTCGTCGGATTTCGAGCCGGGCTCCATTCCCTTGCGGCGCACGTGTCCGACGCCGAGGGCGAAGATGCGGTTCGCGGGCATCACGCGGAAGGAGATGGCGCCGGTGAGCTTCGCGAGAAACGCGCAGTGTTTCTCGATCGAGTATCCCTGCGGCACTTTCACGGTCGTCCAGAGGCGGTAGCTCGAGCCGGGAGTCGCGGCGTCGGTCGAGCGGATGACGACGTGTCCCGAAAACGGGTCCTGTTGGAACATGAAGTCGAAGGCTTCATCGAGCTTCTCGTTCGGAAATTGCCACGCCACGAGCGCGCCTTCCGCGAGGTTCGTCGCCATCAGCGTCTGCCGCACGCGGCGGATCGTGCCGCCGCGCAGCATCGCCCGGATCCGCTCCATCACCAGCTCCGGATCGAGTCCCGCCTTTTCCGCGATCGTGCCAAACGGATCCTCCACGAATCCCTGAATCCGATCCTCGGAAACGGCGAGGATCTGCGCGTTGATTGGGTCGGTGTGGGTACTGGGCGTGTCGGTGGCCGTGGTCATGAAACGGAATCATATTAGATGCATGAGCTCCCGCCTTTTCGCGCTCGCGCGGGCGGCCGTCGTGGCGGCCTTCTTCGTATCGCTATGGACGTGGTTTTTCCCGCGTTGGTTCGCGCGATCGAAAGGCGTCGCGCTGGAGCTGCATCTCACCGCCGTATCGATCGCGCTGATGGTCGCCGGCGCGGCGATCATGCTGCGCTGCGTTTGGGACTTCGCCTGGACCGGCCGCGGCACGCCGGCGCCGTTCGATCCGCCGCGGCGGCTCGTGGTCAACGGACTCTGTCGGTGGGTCCGCAACCCGATGTACGTCGGCATGGGTGTGTTTCTGATCGGCGAGGCGCTGGCGCTTCCCTCGGTCACGCGCGAGATGCTGATCATGGCCGCGGTTTGCTGGATCGCCGTCACCGGATTCATCCTGCTCTACGAAGAGCCGACGCTGCGCAGGCTCTTCGGCGACGACTACATCGAGTACTGCAGGAACGTGCGGCGCTGGATTCCGCGCCTGACGCCGTTTGACAAGCCCGAGGGCGCTGCCGTAACCTCCCCGGACCTGGACTAATTTGCGTGGCCGCTTGCAACCAGGATAAAAAAAGCTAAAGAGCCGGCGTTCGTCAGCTTTCGCGCTTCAGCGGCCCCGCAAACGCGGGGTTTTTTGTTTTCCGGAGACACGATGCCGCAGCCTGATCGCACTGAAGAGCTTCGACGACTACTGACGCAGCGCATCCTCGTGCTCGACGGCGCGATGGGGACGATGATCCAGGGCTATCGTCTTCAGGAAGGCGACTTTCGCGGTGCGCGTTTCGCCAATCATCCGCGCGACCTCAAAGGCGCGAACGATCTGCTCTGCCTCACGCGCCCCGACATCATCGAGGAGATTCACCGCGCCTATCTCGACGCCGGCTCCGACATCGTCGAGACCAACACCTTCAACGCCCAGGCGATCTCGATGGCCGACTACGACCTTCAGCCGGTCGTCTACGAGATCAACCTCGAGGCCGCGCGCATCGCGCGCCGCGCCTGCGATGCGGTCTCGACGAAAGAGCGTCCGCGCTTCGTGGCCGGTTCCCTCGGCCCGACGAACCGCACCGCGTCGCTCTCGCCCGATGTCAACAACGCCGGCCTGCGCAGCGTCACGTTCGACGAGCTGGTCGACGCCTACTACGAACAGACCCGCGGGCTCGTCGACGGCGGCGCCGACATCCTCATGCCGGAGACGACGTTCGACACGCTGAATCTGAAGGCGGCGCTCTTCGCGATCGAGAAGTATTTCGACGACACCGGCATCCGTCTTCCGGTCATCGCCTCGATCACGATCACCGACGCCTCGGGCCGCACGCTCTCCGGACAGACCGTCGAAGCGTGCTGGAACTCGATCAGCCACGCGCCTCTGCTCGCCGCCGGCATCAACTGCGCCCTCGGCGCGGAAGACATGCGCCCGCACGTCGAGGAGCTCTCCTCGATCGCGCCGCTGTTCCTCTCCTGCTATCCGAACGCCGGCCTCCCGAACGCCCTCGGCGGCTACGACGAGACGCCGCAGATGATGGCCGCCGTGTTACGCGACTACGCCGAAAACGGCTGGATCAATCTCGTCGGCGGTTGTTGCGGAACAAGACCGGAGCATATCCGCCTCATCGCCGAGACCGTCGCCACACTCCCGCCGCGCGTGCCGCCGAAGCCGCCGCAGTATCTGCGCTTGTCCGGACTCGAGCCGCTCACCGTGCGCCCCGGTGTCATCCTGAGCCGCGAAGACGGCGAAGGATCCCCGGCGCAAGAACGCGGGGGGTCCCTCGCTTCGCTCGGGATGACACCCGAAGCCGCCGGCGCCGGTTTCATCATGGTCGGCGAGCGCACGAACGTCACCGGCTCGCCGAATTTCGCGAAGTTGATCAAGGCGGGGGACCTCGAGGGCGGATTGAAGATCGCCAAACAACAGATCGACGGCGGCGCGAACATCCTCGACGTCAACATGGACGAAGGCCTGCTCGACTCCGAGAAGGTCATGAACGACTTCATCAACCTCCTCGCCGCGGAGCCCGACATCGCCAAGGTCCCGATCATGGTCGACAGCTCGAAGTGGTCGGTCATCGAGGCGGGACTCAAGTGCCTGCAAGGGAAGTCGGTCGTCAACTCGATCTCGCTCAAGGAAGGCGAAGAGGTCTTCAAGCACCACGCGCGGCTCTGCAAGCGCTATGGCGCCGCGGTGATCGTGATGGCGTTCGACGAGCTCGGGCAGGCCGACACGGTCGAGCGCAAGATCGAGATCTGCTCGCGCGCGCATGAGATTCTCGTGAACGACGTCGGGTTCGATCCGAGCGACATCATCTTCGACGTCAACGTGCTCACCGTCGCCACCGGCATGGAGGAGCACGCGAACTACGGCGTCGCCTTCATCGAGGCCGTGCGGCAGTTGCGCGAGAAGTATCCGCTCGCGAACGCGAGCGGCGGCATCAGCAACGTCTCGTTCTCGTTCCGCGGCAACAACACCGTGCGCGAGGCGATGCACGCGGCGTTTCTCTATCACGCGATCAAAGCCGGGCTGACGATGGGCATCGTCAACGCCGGCCAGCTCGGGATCTACGAAGAGATCCCGAAGGACCTTCTGGAGCTCGTCGAAGACGTGCTGCTCAATCGCCGCGCCGATGCCACCGAGCGGCTGATCGCATGGAGCAGTGGAGCGGCAGGCTCTCAGCCTGCCGACGGCGGGCTGAGAGCGCGCCGCTCCGCTGAGGAATGGAGAAGCGGCACGGTCGAAGAGAGGCTCTCGCACGCGCTGGTGAAGGGAATCGTCGATCACATCGAGGCTGACGTCGAAGAGGCGCGGCAGAAGTATCCGACGGGTCTTTCGATCATCGAAGGTCCGCTGATGGATGGGATGAACGTGGTCGGCAACCTCTTCGGCTCCGGGAAGATGTTCCTGCCGCAGGTCGTCAAGAGCGCGCGGGTCATGAAGAAGGCGGTTGCGTACCTGCTGCCGTACATGGAAGCGGAAAAAGCAAAGTCGGGCGATGTGTCGGCGCGCGGAAAGATCGTGATGGCGACCGTGAAGGGCGACGTTCACGACATCGGAAAGAACATCGTCGGCGTGGTGCTCGGGTGCAACAACTACGAGGTCATCGACCTCGGCGTGATGGTCTCGGCCGAGAAAATCCTCGACACCGCGGAGAGGGAAAAAGCCGACGTGATCGGACTCTCCGGCCTGATCACGCCCTCGCTCGACGAAATGGTGCACGTCGCGCGCGAGATGGAGCGCCGTCAGTTCAAGACGCCGCTGCTCATCGGCGGCGCGACGACCTCGAAGCTGCACACCGCCGTCAGGATCGCGCCGCGCTATACCGCGCCGACCGTGCACGTGCTCGATGCCTCACGCGCGGTGAGCGTGGTGAGCACGCTGCTCTCCGAGAAGCGCGAGGCGTTCGCGCGCGATACGGCGGCGGAGTACGCGCGGCTGCGGGAAGGGCAGGAGTCGCGCTCGGTGACGATCCTTCCGCTCGCCGAGGCGCGGAGGCGTGCGCCGGTGTTGTCGTATGCGCCGGAGACGCCGTCGTTTCTCGGGCTGCGTGAGTGGGACGACGTGCCGCTCGAGCGCATCGAGCCGTTCATCGACTGGGCGCCGTTCTTCCAGACGTGGGAGTTGCGCGGACGTTACCCGCAGATCCTCGACGACCCGCGCGCCAAGGAGCTGTACGACGACGCGCGCAAATTGCTCGCGGAGATCATCGAGAAGCGCCTGCTGCACGCGCGCGCGGTCTTCGCGTTGTGGCCTGCGCATCGCGAGGGCGACGACATCGTGGTACCGGGTGCGCGTTTCCACACACTTCGCCAGCAGCAGGAAACGACGACCCGAAACAATCTCGCGCTCGCCGACTTTGTCGCGCCCGCGGACGACTTCATCGGCGGCTTCGCCGTGACCGCGGGCATCGGCGTCGAGGAATTGGTCGCGGAGTTCCAGCGCGATCACGACGACTACAACTCGATCATGACCAAGGCGCTGGCGGATCGGCTGGCAGAAGCGCTCGCGGAGCTCGTGCACAAGGAAGTGCGCGCGCAGTGGTACGCCAACGACGAAAGTCTCTCGAGCGAGGAACTGATCGCGGAGAAGTATCGCGGCATCCGCCCCGCGCCCGGCTACCCCGCGGCACCCGATCACACCGAGAAACGAACGCTGTTCGAGCTCCTCGGCGCGGAGAAGCTCGGCATCCATCTCACCGAGTCCTTCGCGATGACACCCGCCGCCTCCGTGAGCGGCCTGTACTTCGCCCACCCGCAGTCGCGCTACTTCGCCGTCGGAAAGCTCGGCCCGGACCAGGTGCGAGACTACGCGGCGCGTAAAGGGATGAGCATCGAGGAAGTGGAACGCTGGCTCGCCCCCAACCTCGGATATGAACCCTCCCAGTCCCCTCTCCCCACCCCAGTGGGGAGAGGGTCAGGGTGAGGGGCGTGGTGAAACGGAATTCAGAAAAATCCTGGAAATCCGGCAGATCCTCCGATGCGCCGCTGGGCATAATCACTCTCCCATGCACAGCGGCTGGATCCATGCCGGAGGGGTGTCCCTTCAGACGCTTTTCCGCAATGAGCGCATTGCAATCGTCCGCTGGAAATGCTGCGCGGACGCGAACGGCCGCACCGCCGAAATGCGGCGTTCCTGGTACATTCTCTCGTTCACTCACTCGGGCACATTCCTGCTGCACTCCTGCAGTCAGGCGCAGATCATCGACGCCACTCGGGCGATGGTCGTGCGGCCAGGAGAACCGTTCCACCTGACTCGCTGCAACGAGTCGAGAGCCACCGGTTGCTCGGTTCTCGTCCGGCCCGATGTGTTCGACGAGATCGCCGGGAACGTCGGCGACTCCGTGGCGCGGTTCGACATCCCGGCGAGCGCGTTCCTGCTCCAGCATCTCCTGCTTCGGCGGGCGGAGGATGCGGCAGTGACTGAAACCGCGCTCGCGATCGCCCGGGCGACGCTGCGCACGGGGCGGAAGAGCACGCGCTCCGCGGCGACGGAAACGACCGTGGACGTTCAGGCGCTGCTCGCGTCGAAGCTGACCGAGAGGGTGCGTCTCGGCGAGATCGCGCGCGCGGTCAACCGGTCGCCGTCGCATCTCTGCCGGACGTTTCACCATGAGACCGGACTGCGGATGCGGGTCTATCTGCAGCGGCTCCGGATCTGCGCGTCGGTGGCCGAGGTGATGGATCGCCGCACGAACCTCAGCGCCCTCGCGCAGACCCTCGGTTATTCGAGTCACAGCCACTTCGACGAGGCGTTCCGCAACGAACTGCGGATCACGCCGGCGGAGCTGCGACGCATTGCAGCGCTGCCGACGCTCACGGAAATGCAGAAAGCAATTTTCCGGTAGCGTTTCCGTTGCGCGGTAGTTACATCAGTAAGCTAAGGAGAGCTGCTGATGTCGACCACGCGAGCGCGGTGCCTCGTCCTGTCCGTCGTTTGCCTTCTCACGTGCATGTTCACGACAAGCGCGTTCGCCGCCGGCGACATCGCGGTCGTGCGCGAGTGGGATGGCGTCGCCGTCCCCAATGGCGGCTCATTCTCGTTCGGCGCCGACGTGCCCAATGCTCCCGATTCCCGCCGGTTCCGCATTTACAACAACGGCACCACGAACCTCGTCATCAGCAACCCGACACAACTCGTCAGCGGCCCGGGGTTCTCGATGATCGCGTATCCGGTGGGGACCGTCCACGCGGGGGCGTCCACCACATTTCGCGTGCAATTCCTGGCATCAGCGCCCGGCGATTACAACGGCGCGATCACGATCTACAGCAATGACCCCGATTCGAACCCGTACGTAATCCACCTTTACGGTGCGGTGACTGCGCCGCCTGCGCCCGACATCGCGGTCGTGCGAGAGTGGGATGACGTCGCTGTCCCCAACGGCGGCTCATTCTCGTTCGGCGCCGAACCCGCCAACACGCCGGACTCGCGGCGTTTCCGCATTCACAACACCGGGAACCTCAATCTCGACATCAGCAACCCGACCACACTTGTCAGCGGCGAAGGGTTCTCGATGATCGCGTATCCGGTGGGGACCGTTTACGCAGGAGCGTCCACCACATTTCGCGTGCAATTCCTGGCGTCGGCGCCCGGCGATTACCACGGCACGATCACGATCCAGAGCAATGACCCCGACGAGAACCCGTACGTGATCGATCTTTACGGTGCGGTGACTGCGCCGTCTCTGCCCGACATCGCGGTGTTCCAGGACTGGGACAACGTCGCGGTGCCCGACGGCGGTTCGTTCGCCTTTCCCGATGTCGTGGCCGGAAGTCCCGATTCGCGACGCTTCCGCATTACCAATACGGGCAATGGCCCATTGACCCTCGGCAATCCCGCGGCCCTGGTCAGCGGGGCGTGCTTCAGCCAGATTGAAACGCCGGCGACGCCCATTGCGGCAGGCGCGAGCGCCTGGTTCCGGGTGCGCATCCTTTGCAGCACGCCGGGAACGTATACGGGCACGGTCTCGATCCAGAACGATGATGCCGACGAGAACCCGTATGACCTCACCGTCAGCGGGAGGGTCGTGGGGGCGGCAACTCCCGAGATCGCGGTGCTCCGCGACTGGGACAACGTCGCGGTGCCCGACGGCGGTTCGTTCACCTTTCCCGATGCCGACTCGCGACGCTTCCGTATTACGAATACAGGCAGCGCCCCATTGACCCTCGCCAATCCGGCGACGCTGGTCAGCGGGGCGTGCTTCAGCCAGATTGAAACGCCGGTAACCCCCATTGCGGCGGGCGCGAGCTCCTGGTTCCGGGTGCGCATCCTTTGCAGCACGCCGGGAACGTACACGGGTACGGTCTCGATCCAGAACGATGATGCCGATGAGAACCCGTATGACTTCACCGTCAGCGGCACGGTGGTGACGTCGGCGCCGGAGATCGGTGTCTACCGGCAATGGGACAACGTGGCCGTGCCTGACGGCGGATCGTATGTCTATCCCAATCCGGTGCCGGCAGGTCAGGCTGATTCGCGGACCTTCCGCATTGAGAACAGCGGCAACGCACCGTTGACCATTGGGAATCCAAATTCACTGGTGAGCGGCACGTGCTTCAGTCAGAGCGGTCCGGCGCCTGCATCATCCATAGCGCCAGGCGCGAGCACCACATTCACTGTACAGGTGCTGTGCAACACCGCGGGTACATACACGGGCGCCGTGACGATCCAGAACAATGACGGTAATGAAAATCCCTATGACGTTGCGTTACAGGCGGTCGTTGGAACGGTTGATTTCAACGTGTCGGTCGCACCACGCTTTAGTCGCGTTCATCGCGGGACATCGATCACAGCCACGGTATCGGTCACCGGAGCGCCGGGCGTCACCGTATCCCTGAGCACCGCCGACCTGCCGGCCGGCACGACCGCGTCGTTCAATCCGGCCTCCATCCGGCCGGGCGAGCATTCGACGCTCACCATTCAGGCAGCGCATTCCGGACCGTTCGGAGATTTCTCGATCCGAGTGAAAGGGACATCCGGCGGGGTGACTCGCGACATGACGGCCACTTTGAGAGTGGCTGATCCCGATGCGTTACCTGTAATTAATACCATCGAGCCCGAGACGATTCCAGCCGGGGAGATCAGCACCGTGACCCTGACTGGAGAGAACTTCCACACATCCGAGTTAACGGTGGGTGGCGCAGCGGCGGGGAAGGTCGATCGGCAGTTTCCGACCATCAAAGTCGTGAGCGTTTCCGAGGATGGCAGCCAGATGGAGGTGCAGGTCGATGCCACGGATCCGGCGGTGCTCCATCACTATGCACTGTACTTAAAGAATTTCCATGGTGAGGATGGAATCAGCTTCCGGGTCATCCCCGAAGGACCGGTCATTGATTTCTGGTCCCCGTCCGACGCCGCCGGCGGAACGGTCTATGCGATGGACCTCGTCGGTATCAATCTCGAAGGCGCCATCGTGATGTCACCGGGCGGTGGCGTCAGTGTCTTTGACGTCGACAATTCCGATGATGAGCTCCTCTCGGGCTTCCTCCGAATTGAAGGGGGAGCTGCAGGTGGCCCAATCGATCTGACCATTCGCGGCAAGAACGGCGATGCGACGATTCGGATCGAGATCCGCCAGCAACGAAGCCAGGTTCAGAAGAAAACAAGCGCCTTGACCGATTCCAAAGGCGAGCCGCTGTTTTATGTACAGGAACTGACGCCTCGAGAAGACCTGCTGCGGTCAAAGTTGGCAAACCCCTCGGTATTGACTCACGGTTTCGAGTGGGACGCGTGTGCGGAGTGGGGTCGATCCCGGAGGAAAGGCCGGGCATGGACCAGAACCTGGGTCAAGAATCCCCTGACGGGGGAATGGGGAGCGTTCGGCGATCAGATCCTGAACGAGCTGAGGATCGGTGAAATCAGGCTGCTGGAAACCCGTACCTTCTCGCGATGGTTCGAGCTCGAGCTCTCGATGAATTTCCGAGTCTGTATCTCGGAGGATTCCGGATTTGATTACGACGTGGAGGCCTGCGTCACGGGATCCGCCGGGTTCCATATCCCGATCGTCGGCGGTCTCGGGTTCGAGTTCGAGTTCTGCCTCGGGAACCCGAATAATTGGGAGATCCATCTCCAAGGCACGGGCTTCCTCAGCTTCATTCAATTCCACCGCCGGGGAAATACCGGACAGCCGGAAGAGCTCCAGTGCGTCAGGATCACGGATCTGGATCCCAAATCCGGTTCCGGCGAGCGAACGTTTGAAGTGGAGCTGATCGGATGCTGTAGCGAGAATGTCGGCGTTGGGTGGAGCGGAGATTTCTACCCGGGCTTCATGCAGGTGAGCAGCCAGCACGTAGGCACCGCCCGGCCAGGCCAGGGGGGCCCCGAGCCCTGTCTTGAATTGCGCTTCACGACTTCGCCGACTCATTCAATGAGAGTCATTGATCCATACCCTCAGTCAAATGTTCGTATAGGAGTCCTGCGCGGAGATACGCTGATCTTCAGAGGCGAGCCAGCACTGAGCAGCAACCAGTATTCCTGGGGTGGGGTGATGAGCGGCGGCACGGGACAGGAAACCAGTGTGCATTTCAGTTTGTCCGGCTCGTTTATTGGAACATTGAGTGCTTTGGGAACAACCAGGTCCGCCAGGATCACCGTTAAGAACGAACCACCTCCACCGAACCAGATACAGTGGGGCATTCAAAATCTCGCGATCGCCCAGCAGGTGCTCCAGTTGAGAGACCAAGCGGATGCATGGGCAGACCGCACATTTGGGCCAGACCCAACTGGCAATGGGCGCAGCAATGCGGCGCGCCATGCTTATGGGGTCTGCCTCGTGACCATTCACTTTGGTCTCGAGGCCGCTGAAGGCGCGGCGATGGCTCATGAAAGGACGAATTTCGAAACGGGTGAGCGCGATATCCATAACGCGATGGTCATGGATCTCGAAAACAATGCAAAAGCACTAGTCTTTTCAGGCCCTCTGACAACGGAGGATCAGTGTCAGGCTGCGGTCATCCAGGCCCTGAACAACGGCGAGTTGATCATTCTGGATGATCCCGAAAATCCGGGCGGAAACAGTCTTCTCGTACCATCGAATCAGTAGAACCGAGAGGAACGCCGCCGTCTCGGCGGCGTTCCGCCTCACCTACTCCGGCGGGTAGCCCGTCGGAATGATCGTGCCGCTCGAATCGAGAGCCTCGATCGTGATCGCCTGGTCGACCCAAGCCTCGACGCGGACATGGCTTGCCGATTCCGGCAGCTCGATCTCGAGAGCGGGACTCGAGAATGCGAGGCCGTTCGGAGCATCGGGAACGGAGCGGATGCTGAGATCCGCGCCACTGAACCAGAAGCCGTCGAGGGCGAACCGGTCCGGGGTGAAGCGGATGCCCTTCGGGCCACCCTCCCCGCAAGCGGGGAGAAGGGACTGTTTACTGTTTTACTGCAGGTACTTCATCATCTCTTTCGCCGTCGCGGCGTCGCTGCCGTTCGGGTCGAGCTCGAGATACTTCTGTAGATTCGTCTTCGCGTCGGCGCTCTTGCCGGCACGGACGTAGATCATTCCCAGCTCGTAATACGCGCGGGCCATCTTGTCGTCGGCGGCAACGGCCTGCTTGAGCAGCTTCTCCGCTTCGCCGTCCTTGCCGCTGTTGATCAGCTTCGCCGCGTCATTGAACAGCTGGCCCGCGTTCGCCGGCAGGTGCTTCTGCGCCTCGGCCGCGGCGGCCTTGTCGCCCGCCGCGTTGTACGCCTGCACGAGTACCGCCCACATGTCGGTGTCTTCGTCGTCGATCTCCAGCGCCTTCTTCGCCGCCTCGATCGCCTTCGGATAGTTCTTCAGTCTCAGCTGCGATCGCGCGAGGGCCATCCACGCCGGGGTGAACGCCGGCTTGATCGCCAGCGCCGCCTCGAACTTCGCGATCGCTTCCGCCGTCTTTCCCGCGTTCGCCAGCTCCGCGCCTTCGTTGTACGCGACCACCGCCGGATCGGCGGTCGCGGCGGCCGGTGCGAGACCGCCCGCGGGAGCGGGCGTGCCCTTGGACAGCTCGATGTCCTTGACGTTCGGCTCGCCGAGCTTCAGCTTCACGACTTCTTCGTACGGCGCGTAGCCGGGAGCCGAGTAGACCACCTTGTAGCGGATCGTTCCATCGAGGACGAAGAATGCGTACGAGCCGTCCTTCTTCACCTTCGTCTGCATATGGACGGTCTTGTTCTGCGTCGCATCGAGGGTGATGACGGCGTCGGCGATCGGTTCCTTCGTGGCGGCGTCCGTGACCTTGCCGTTCAGGCGTGCCTCGCCGACCGCGAACGCATTCGCCGCGGCGAGAAACAGTGTGATCAGGCAGAGCGCGAGAGTTCTACGCATGGGCTTGTCTCCTGGTTGCTGGGATCTGAATTCTAAACGGAGCGCGCCGCGGCGCGATTCCGTCATTCGAACGTCAGGTACGTCTGGTCCTTGAGGCCGCGCTCGAAGTCCTGCAGAAGGCGCATGCCCTCGTTCGGCTTCACGCGGTCCTGTTTGATCGCGATGTCGATCTGCTGCTTCATCCGCTTCTCGAGGTCGCGCCAGTCCCACTGCGTCATCGCCAGCACCTCGCCGATCGGCTGGCCGGGGATCTCTTCCTCGATGTAGAAGCCCGCTTCCTCGTCCGGATCGAGGAACACGTGCACCTCGTTGACGCGGCCGAAGAGATTGTGGATGTCGCCCATGATGTCCTGGTAGGCGCCGGTGAGGAAGATGCCGAGGTAGTAGGGCTGGTCGGGACGGATCTCGTGGAGCGAGAGCGTCTCGCGCATGTCTTCCTTGAGGTCGATGTACTTCGAGACCTTGCCGTCGGAGTCGCAGGTGATGTCGACAAGCGTCGACTCGAGCATCGGTTTCTCGTCGAGTCGATGAATCGGCACGATCGGGAAGAGCTGCCCGAGGGCCCAGTGATCGAGCAGGGACTGGAAGACGGAGAAATTGCAGATGTGCTGATCGGCCAGCTCGATCTTGAGGTTGCGCACGTCCTCCGGCACTTCCTCGGGATCCATGGCGTTGACGATGAGCTCCGTCCGCTCCGCGATCTGCCAGTAGAGCGACTCCACGCGCGCCTTCACGTCGAGATCGAGCAGGCCCAGCTCGAACATCGTCTGCGCCTGCTCCTTGATCTGCTGCAGGTCATGCCAGGCCTCGTTGACGTTCTCCGAGCCGAGGCGCTGATCGATGTCGATCAGCTCCCGCACCAGTTTGTGATCGGCGGCGCGGATCTCGCGCGGCTCGAGCGGCGTCTTCTCGATCGCGCCGAAGGCCTGCACCACGAGCACCGAGTGATGCGCGACGGTGGCCCGTCCCGACTCCGAGACGATGTTCGGATGCGGCACCTTCTCGTCGTCGCAGACGTCCATGATGTTGTAGACGATGTCGCTCGCGTACTCCTCGACCGAGTAGTTCATCGAGGAGTGGAACGTCGAGCGCGAGCCGTCGTAGTCGATGGCCAGGCCGCCGCCGACGTCGAGGTATTCGAGCTTGTGTCCCGACTTGTACAGCTTCGCGTAGTACATGGCCGCCTCGCGGACGGCGCGTTTGATGGTCAGGATGTCGGGGATCTGCGAGCCGATGTGGAAGTGCAGGAGCTTGAACGAGGAGCTCATGTTCGCGTGGGCCATGATCTCCATGGCCTCGAGCATCTCGGCGGTGGAGAGGCCGAACTTCGCGTGCTCGCCGCCGGACGTCGCCCACTTGCCGGAGCCTTTCGCGAGCAGCCGCACGCGCAGCCCGATCCACGGCTCGACGCCCATCTCCGCGGCGATCCTCGTGATCTGCTCGACCTCGGAGACCTTCTCCGCGACGATGATCACTTTCTTTCCGAGCTTGCGCCCGATCAGGGCCGTGCGGATGTAGTTCCGGTCCTTGTATCCGTTGCAGATGATCAGCGACTCGGGATCGTGGTGCACGGCCAGGCCGGCGAAGATCTCCGGCTTCGATCCCACTTCGATGCCGTGGTGGAACGGGCGCCCCGCGTCGAGGATCTCCTCGACGACTTCCCGCAGCTGGTTGACCTTGAGGGGAAAGACCGCGCGGTAGACGCCGCGGTAGTTCTGATCGTCGATCGCGCGCGTGAAGGCGCTGTTGATCATTTCCACGCGATGGCGGAGGAGATCCTGAAAGCGGATGAGGATCGGCGTGGGGAGGTTGATGCTTTGCGCTTCGCGAACGACGTCGATGATCGGAACGGCGATCCCTTTGCTCTGCAGCGGCGCGACGGTCAGATCGCCGTCCGGATGAACGTCGAAGTACCCCGCGCCCCAGCGATCGATCATGTAGAGCGAGACGGCGTCTTCAATCGTCCAGTCGCGCTGTTGTGCCTCGACGAATTCCTCTGCCTGCGTGGTCAATGTCTCGTGTGTTCCTCCGTGACGAAGAGTACCACCAACATTTGTCATCCTGACCCTGAGCGCAGCGAAGGGGAAGGACCCCCGGCGCAATCACGCGTGACACTGTCAGCTCCGATCGAATTCCGTCTCGTCGATCGCTCGCAGCTCATCGTCATGCAACACGAGCGACACCGCCCGCGCGCTGTCGGCCGCGTGCACGATCGTCCGCGCCGCCGGAATCGGAATGACCGACTCGCTCTGCGCGCGCACCCACGCGATTACGACCGCGTGCACCGATGCGCTGTGCGCGGCGGCGATGCGCTGCAGCACGTCGAACTTCGGCAGCTTCTTCGACAGGCGTCCGCCGCCGACGGGGCTGTAGGCGAGGAACATGATGCCGCGCCGCGCGCACTCCTTCGCCACTTCGATCGACTCGCGAAAATATGGACTGAGGCGATTCTGCACCGACACCACCGGCAGGATGCGCTGGGCCGCGTCGATCTGCGCGACGGAGACGTTGCTGAGACCGAACGAGCGGAACTTCCCTTCGCGCTGCAGCTCGGCGAAGGCCTCCACGCTCTTCGCGAACGGCACCTTCGGATCGGGCGCGTGAAACTGGTACAGCCAGATCTGCTCCGTTTGCAGCGCGCGCAAACTCCGCTCGCACGCTTCGCGGATGTGCTTCGGGCTGCCTTCGTTGACCCACGAGCCGCGCGGCCGCCGCAGGCCCGCCTTCGTCGCGACGTGCAACTCTTCCTTCCGCTCGCGCACGACCGACGCGATCAATCGCTCGTTGTGGCCGATGTCGTTGTCGTCGAGGCAGTAGACGTCGGCCGTGTCGATGAGCGTCACCCCGGCGTCGATGGCCGCGTGGAGCACGCGCCGTCCGACTTCTTCCGGCGGCCGCCCCTGAATCGACAGCGGCATCCCGCCGAATCCGATCTCGCGCTTCATCGTCCCATTATGGACTGCGGCAGCAGAGCTGCCGCTTTCCCACACCGGCGGCAAAGCCGCCGGCGCCGCGGCCTTGCCGCGGCTGTTGAAAGCGGCGGCCTTGCCGCCGCACTCCAAACTAGTCCTTCCTGAAGTGAGCGCCGATCGAGCGCGGATTGCGGATCGCCGCCGAGGCCACGATGGCCGCCATCTGCTGGCCGTGAAACAGCTCCACGATCTGCCTGCTGATCATGGCCTCGTGGTAGTACTTCGTCAGCCGCGATCCGAGGTGCTGCATGTCGGAGAGCGCGCGCTTGAGACGCTCGAATGTGCGCACGATGCCGACGTAGTTCCACATCGTGTGTTGGATCGTCGTCCAATCCTGAAGGATCAGCGCCGGGTCTTCGCGATTCTCTTTCCCCGGCGCCTGCCAGTCGGGGATCGTCTGCAGGATCGGCAGCGCAACCGGGCCGTTTCCGCCGGGCTGCGAGGAATACGCGCGATGCACGGAAGGCGACGCGCTGCTCGACGCCGACGCGCGGCGCGTCATGATCGACTGCGCCGCGTAGTAGCCCCAGGTCAGGCCTTCGAGCAGCGACGTCGACGCGAGCCGGTTCGCGCCGTGCACGCCCGAGCACGACGTCTCGCCGATCGCGTAGAGGCGGCTGAGCGTCGTCTCGCCCGACGTGTTCGCGAGGATGCCGCCGCAGAAGTAGTGCGCGGCCGGGACGACCGGAATCGGCTCGCGCTCGATGTCGATGCCGAGGTCGCGGCAGGCTTTGTGGATGTTCGGGAAGCGCTCGGGGATGGGCTGATGTCCGTTGTAGAAGTTCGCCAGATCGAGATAGACGAACTCCTCCTTGTTGCGCGTCATCTCCTCGACGATCGCGCGGGCGACGATGTCGCGCGGCGCGAGGTCCTTCAGCTCTGGCGCGTAGCGCGCCATGAAGTACTCGCCGCGCTGATTCCTGAGGCGCGCTCCCTCGCCCCGCAGGGCCTCCGAGATCAGGAAGTGATTCGCCTTCTTGTCCGCGAGCGCGGTCGGGTGGAACTGCACGTACTCCGCGTTCGTGATCCGCGCGCCGGCGCGATGGGCCATCACCACGCCGTCGCCGATCGAGTTGCGCGTGTTCGTGGTGTGCAGATAGATCTGCCCGATCCCGCCCGTGGCCAGCACGGTGTAGTCGGCGAGGATCGTGTAGACGTCGTTCGTTTCGTTGTCGAGCAGGTACGCGCCGAGGCACTCGTTCGGGAGGCGGTAGCGGACCTGGATGTCCGTGGGATGGTGGTGCGTGGTGAGGAGGTCGATGGCCGTGACGCCGGTGGCGAGCGTGATGTTCGGCTCGGCCTTCACGCGATTGAGCAGCGTTGTTTCGATCGCCCGTCCGGTCGCGTCGCCGGCGTGAATGATGCGCGAGACCGAGTGCGCGCCTTCCTGCGTCAGATCGAGCTCGCCCTCGACCGTGGAGAAGGGCACGTGCATCTCGTCGAGCAGCAGCGCCTTCACCACGCGCGGGCCTTCTTCCGCGAGAAAGCGGGCCGCCTCTTCGTTCGAGATCCCCGCGCCCGCGCGCAGGATGTCGCCGACCAGCTTCGCCGGCGAGTCGTCTTCACCCTGATAGATGATCCCGCCCTGCGCCCACGACGTATTGCAGTCCGCCGGATCGACCGCCTTCGTCACCAGCAGCACGCGCAGCCCCGCGCTGGCCAGCGTGAACGCCGTCGTCAGCCCGGCGATCCCCGTGCCGATGACGAGGGCCGGATAGTGCTCGCGATTCGTCAGCCTCGGCACGTGGCGCGGATTGTAACCGCGTCCGTCCGTCATCACTGCCGCATCATGAACATTCCCGCCGCGGCGATGGCGAGGCCGAGGAGAATCAGACCGAGCGTGCTCAACGCCGGAACCGCGGGGCCGGCGACGGCATTCGAGATCGTGATCGTGGTTTCGGAGTCGTCCAGCACCGCATGCTGCGGATTGCTGAACAGAACGCGGACCGTCTCCTGCGGTTCGGCGTCCCCATCGCCGTTGATCGTGATCGCAATCGTCTGCGACGTCACGCCCGGCGCGAATTGAACGGTTCCCAATGACGCGACGTAGTCCGACCCGGACATGGCCGTTCCGTTCGCGGTCGTGTAGTCGACGGTCACAGTTTGGTTGCTGGCTCCGGACAGAGTCACGACGACATTCACGGCGCTTCCCTCGCTCGCCGGCACGTCCGCACTCGTGATGCGGGCGAGCACTTCGACGACGCCCGACGTGGAAGAAGAAAGGAAATTCGCATCGCCGCCGTAGTTTGCGGACACCGGGTGAATTCCGGGCGTGAGCGATGACAGCGCGCTCGCAAACTCGCCGCCGGTGAGCGGTCCGGAGAGTGTCTGACCGTCGGCGCTCACGGTCACCGTTCCTGTCGGTACACCGGTCGCGGGAGCGACGGCAGCCACGTCGACCTCGAAGCTCAGTGCGTCACCGTGAATGATCGACGGCGCATTCGTCAGGGTCGTCGACGTGTTCCCTTGTCCCACGCTCTTGCTCACCGGCGCGGATGTGCTCGAGGCGAATGCCCCGGCGCCTTCGTACACGGCCACGATGGAGTGCGTTCCGGCCGGCAGGGAGATCATCGCGGTGGCAACGCCCGACCCGTCGAGCGGCGCGGTCGCCAGCGTCGTCGCGCCCTCCTTGAATTGAACCGTACCTGTCGGCGTCCCGAACGAGGAGCTCACCGTGGCGCTCACTCCGAACGGTTCTCCCGTGACCACCGGAGTGGGTGAAACCGTGAGAACCGTCGTCGTTGCGGCGAGCACGGTCAGCACCACATCGTTGCCGTCGCCGCCGATGTAGCTGATCCGAAATGCGGTGCCGCCGCTGCTCAGAGCTGCGCCTTCAGGAAGGCCGCTGAACGTTCCGCTGACCGCATCGGCTCCGTCGTTGGAGATGATCACGAATGTCTGACCCGCCGAAAGAGGTGCGGAGACGGTGATCTGCAGCGTCGGGTTGTTGAGCGTGACCGTTCCGGTTACCCCGAGCTGGTCGTAGCTCGAGCCCGGCGTCGTGAATTGAATGTCGATCGCGAGCGAGGGGTCGTGGAAGTGGTTCAGCGTCAGCGAACCGGTCGAGAGGATTCCGAATGAATGCGTGTCGAAGCCGCCGTCGTCGACGCTGAAGTCTTGTCCCGGACGAATGATGCCGTTGAACGTGAGAGCGGGGAGTGTTCCGGTTCCGCTCAGGATCGATGATCCGCTCATCGTTGAATTGCTGATCGAGCCGGTCACGTCGAGAGGCGCAAACTGGCTGAACGTTCCGCTGAACGTGGACGTCCCGGTCAGGCGCATCCCGCCGGCGCCGACACCGAGGGTGAAGGAACCTGATCCGATGAGCGAGCCGGAGAGCAGCGTGTTCTGCGGGACGATCGTCAACGCGAAGCTGTTCAGGTCAATCGGTCCGGCGAACGTCACTCCGGAACCGCCGAAGGTCTGCGAAGCGGCGAGCGTGATCGGAATGCTCCACGTAATCGGGCGGCAGCATGTCGACGCGGTGGCCATTCCGTTCGCGAGCGTGATCGCGTTTCCGGCGGCGCTGTAATCCGAAACGGTTCCGGTGAAGTGGATCGACGAGAGA
>Ga0105242_10000536_pt1 | contig 29992 bp, 42 predicted proteins | sample KBSM24metaG_FD_81521 | JGI IMG/M metagenome (GOLD analysis project Ga0105242, IMG submission 81521) | Miscanthus rhizosphere microbial communities from Kellogg Biological Station, Michigan, USA - KBS M2-4 metaG | ecosystem: Host-associated > Plants > Roots > Rhizosphere > Soil | place...
CACGACCGCCAAGCCGGGCGCGTCCGACGACTGGCGCCTCGCCGTCAAGCGCGGAAACGACGGTCGTGACTACCGGCCAGAGGAAGAACGCGCGCTCAAGCCGGTCAGGTTCAAGTAATGCATTCCGTCCTCGAGATCATCGACGAGTCGACCGACAGCGCCGGGCCTGACCTGATCAGCCTCGACGATCTCAAGCTCGCGCTCGGGATCGAGGGTGCGACGGAAGATGCTGCGCTGCAAGCCGCCATCACCATGCAGTCACGGCTCATTGCAGAGTATTGCAATCGCCGCTTGGGGCTGGCCGAGGCATTGGAGACGTTCACCTTCGACCGCAACGAGAACATGCTCGAGCGGCAGGCGCTGACGCTGTCGCTTTATCCCATCGTCGAGATCATCGAGGTCTCGACTGCGGGCGCAACGGCGGCCGACATCGAATTCGATCCGGCGAGCGGACGGCTGTGGACCGGCGGTTGCTGGGCCGACACTGTCGTCGCCGTGCTCTACCGGGGCGGCTACGACCTGCCGGACGAAGCGCCGGCGCGGTTGCAGCAGGCGATCATCCAGGCCGTCAACGACGGCCGCACCACCGGCTCGCGCGATCCCGGTCTACGTGAAGTGCAGCATGGGGATACCAGGGTCAGCTATTTCACGCCGTCGCTCTCGACAGCCTCGTCAGGATATCTGTCGGCGACCGTGGTCGACCTCATCAAGCCGTATCGGCGCCTGCACGTCGCCTAGGGAGGCATTGTCATGTCACTGGCCGGGGTTCTTCTGGGGCTGATCAATATCTGCATTGTCGTCGCGATCCTGGTCCTGATTGGCTATGTCGCGATGTGGCTGCTCGGCCTGCTCGGCTTCCCGATCCCCGCGACGGTGCAGAAGATTTACATGGTCATCGTGGCCTTGATCGCGCTTTACCTCATCGTCGCGCTGCTGCTGGGAATACCTTCAATCCGCATCATCGGCGCCGCAGGAACGCTGCTGGCATGAGCACGTTCTGGCCGGTGCTGCGCGAATGGGAAGGTGAGACCGTCTTCATCGTCGGCGGCGGGCCGTCGGTGCTTGGCGTCGATCTCGAGGCCCTGCGCGCGCGGCGGGTCATCGTCATCAACTCGAGCGTCTATGCGGTGCCATGGGCCGACTTTCTCTATTTCGGCGACTGGCGCTGGTGGAACGAACCGGAGAACCGGGCGGCGGTTGCCAACTTTCCGGGCCGGGTCGTCACCACCTCGCGCATGGTGTCGGAAGCCAAGAATGTGCTGGTCTGCCGCAAGACCAATCCGCCGGGGCTCGCGCGCGAGCGTGACAGCCTGATGCAGAAGTGGACCTCGCTGACGGCGGCCACCAACCTGGCGGCGCATCTCATCGGGCCGGGCGGCACCATCGTCTGGCTCGGCATCGACGGCAAGGCGGCACCGGACGGCCGGACCTGGCACCACAAGCCGCATCGCTGGGCGCCGAAGAAGGAATGCTACGATCGCCACCGTGCCGATCTCGCCACCATGGTCGAGCCGCTGCGGGCCATGGGCATCACGTTATGGAACGCCAGCCCCGGCAGCGCCTATGCCGATCTGTGGCCGGTCATCAATCTGCAGGAAGTACTGAGTGCGCGTAGTCGCGCGGCGTAGCCCCATCCTCGTTCGCGGGATGTGGGGGCTCGGCGACAACATCTTCGCGCGGCCGTTCGTGCGGGCGGCGGCAAGGGACCACGACCTTCACCTCGAGACGCCCTGGCCGGAACTCTATGCTGACCTCGATATCAAGTTCGTGTGTGGAACGCGCAAGCTGCGCACGCAGAGCAAGAACATCGCGCGGCAACCGCCCGAGCGATGGGTGCGGCCGGCGGCGATACCGATGCGCGAGATCAAGGTTGCCTATCGCGATCTGATATCGCAGTCGATCATCAGTGCGCTCGAGCAGCGCTGGTCAAAGCTCAACGTCAGGTTCGATCCGGCGCTGTTCGATCTGCCGGATATGGGACCATCGCCGGTCAAGCCCGATCGCCCGATCGCGGTCATCCGCCCGGTGACGGTGCGCAGCGAATGGCGTAACGAGGCGCGCAACCCGCGGCCGGAATATATTGCAGCCATCGCCGCTGAATTGATGGTCACCCATACGGTGGTAGCGGTCGCCGACCTCTTGCCGAGCGAGGAATGGGTCGTTGGCGATCCGCCACCGGCACACCGCTACTTCGTCCACGGCGAGCTGACAGTGCGCGAACTGCTCGCCCTGGTGCGCGATGCGGACATCGTCGTCGGCGGCGTCGGCTGGATCGTCCCGGCCGCGCTCGCACTCAAGGTCAAGACCTTCGTCGTGCTGGGCGGCCACGGTGGCCACAACGCGCCCGAGAAGATCACCGACCCGCGGCTCGATCTGCGCCGCATCGGGTTTGCCAAACCGGAGAAGTTCTGCCGATGCACGAACATGTTGCACACCTGCGACAAGCGGATCGCGGACCCGCTCGGGCAGTTCTGCCGCTGGTGGGACAGTTCTCGCGCCGCTGCCTGACCTGGTGGCTGCAGCACGGCATCGGCTATTACCCGGTCGAGGCTGGGCACGCGCCCTACGATCAGGACTACTTCGACAGCTTCGAACACAATGCACAGACCGAACTTGGCCGCGCGCTGATGCAGGCGCGGTTCAATTTCGTCGAGCGGCATTATCGCGGCACGCTGATCGATGTCGGCATCGGCTCGGGCGCCTTTGTCGAACTGCGAAACCAACGCGGACGCTCGACCTATGGTTACGATGTCAACCCGGCCGGTCTCGCCTGGCTCGAGCAACGCATGTTGTTGGTTGATCCGCATCTGGTCTCGTTCGATGCAGTGACACTGTGGGACGTGCTCGAGCACATCCCAGACTTCCAGTCGCTGCTCGCCAATGTGCGCGAGTGGGTGTTCCTCTCGCTGCCGATCTTCCGTGATGCCGAACACGCGTTGCGCTCAAAGCATTACAAGCCGGATGAACACTGCTGGTACTTCACCCGCGACGGGCTGGTGTTCGCGATGAAGATTTGCGGCTTCGCGCTGGTGACAGAGAACACGATGGAGACCGATCTCGGGCGCGAGGACATCGGGACGTTCGCATTCAAGCGGTGCAGCGATGATCGACTTTAGCGCAGACCTCTACGATCCGGTCTATTCCGTGCTCGGCGTGCCGGCGACGCTGTCCACTGGGACGGCGGGTGAGATCGCGTTGACCGTGATCGACAAGACCCGGTCGAAGACGCAGACCAGCGGCGGGGTAGAGACAAGCAGCGTCGGCCCCGGCGCCTATGCTCGCATCCCCGAGCTTGCCGCGAATGGGATTGCGGTTGGCGAATGCATCGGTGCCGTACTGACGTTCAACGGCCGAAGCTGGATCGTGCGCGAGGCGCCGGTGCAGGGCAGCCCGAACGGCGAAGACCTCGGCGAGGTCCGGTTCCTGCTGATGAAGGCCGCCGGGTGATGGTCGATGTTCGCGAGGACATCCTGGCGCGGCTGCTGGTGGTGGTTGCCACCATTCCGAATATCCGTTCGGCCTATCGCAACAATCTCAATATCGACGAGACCGAATTGCCGGCGGTGATCGTGCTCGATGGCGACGAGGAAACCAACGATGCCACCGACCTGTCGATGCGGCCGGCCCATCGGCCGACCGTCGTCCAGTTCATGCCAGAGATCATCATCGCGGATCAGGCCGATCTGGTCGGTTCCAATCTCAGCATTATGCGCCGCGAGCTGATCAAGCGGGTGCTGTTCGATGCCGAACTTAACGAGCAGATCGTCAAGACCGGAACACGGGGCAACGGCGCGATCCGTTACCTCGGATGTCAGACCGATGTCGGCTGGATGCGCTCGTTGCACGGCGCGCTGAAGGCGCAATTCCTGTTCAAGTACTCAATGCGGCCGGAAGAACTCTAGGAAAGGAAAGGTAACTGCCATGCCCACGTCACCCAACGTCAACAACTATCACATCGGTAAAGGCATCGTGTCGTTCAAGGAGGCCGGCGCTTCGGTCTTCACTGATCTCGGCAATGCGCCGTCGTTTGTCTATTCGCCGACGGTGGAAAAGCTCGAGCATTTTAGTTCGAGAGAGGGCGTGAAAACAAAAGATTTCACCGCCATCACCCAGGTCGGCGCCACCATCACGTTCTCGCTCGACGAGATCACCGGCCATAATCTTTCGTTCTTCGCGCTGGCCGAGCAAGGCACCGACACCGATGGCAACATCACACTAAGCGGCCTGTCGAAGACTGAGTTCAGTGGCCAGATCAAGGTGGTCGGTACCAACGACATCGGTCAGCAGGTCGACTTCCTTGCCACTGTCTCGTTCGTCCCGTCCGGTGATTTCAGCTTCATCACCAGCGAGGATGACTTCACGGTGATCGAGATCGAGGCCGAGGTGCAGAAGGATGCCGGTGGCTTCTTCGGTGTCTGGACGATCCGAGACGAAACCGTTTCAGCTTAAGGAGAAAGCATGGCAGACCTTCTGGATATTGCGCCCTCGACATCCGTTGAGATCGTCAAGATTGGCGAGCATCGGATCAAGGTGCATGGCATTTCCGTCGATGCCATCGCATCTATTGTTGCACGGTTCCCGAACTTGAGATCGATCGCCAGCGGCGATGTTGGTGGTGACATCATTCTGCGCTTGATCCAGGGATGTGGCGCGGCGGCCGGCCCTATCATCGCGGCCGGATGCGGGCATCTCGGTGACGAAGAATACGAACGGCTTGCCGCCAAGCTCTTGCCCGAGCAGCAGCTCAAGTTCTTGCGGGCAATCTTCGGGCTGACATTCCCAAACGGGATCGGCTCCTTCGTTCAGGAACTGACGAGCCTGATCGGCGGGGCCAGCGAAGAGCCAAAGGTCGTCAAAGTACGCTTGAGGAAATCGCCATCGCCATCACAGCCCTCGTCCGACGAGGCTTCCCACCCGACTATACAATGACGCTGACGCCGCGACAGATCACGGCCTATCTCGAATTTGGCGGCACGCTTGATCGCATCGATCGGGGATATGCATTGATGATCGCTGCTATCGGCGCACAGGGCGACAGCAAGGGGATCGAGAAGATGCGCAAGGAATTGGCGGGATGAAGTTCGAAGTTAAAGCCGACGTGCCGGCCATGGTCAAGATGATCCGCGACAAGCAGCGACCGGTGGCTACGGCGGCGGTGGCGGCCCTGCGCGAGACGGCCGCCAATGCGGTGCAGGAAGGGCGCAGCGATATCGCGGGCGCCGGTAGGTTCGGGGGGAAGTGGCAAAGCGGATTGCAATATCGGACAAAGGATGCGGTGGAAGACGGCGAGCCGTCGCTGGAAGCCACGGCCGTCATCTTTCACAAGTTCGGCATCGCCGGTGTGTTTGAGCATGGCGCGACGATCCAGGGCAAGCCGCTGTTGTGGATACCGACCCAGGAAGGCGGCCCGCGCGCCAGCCGATCGGGCAAGAAACTTACCTCGGCAACCGTGCGCGGTCAGCCGATGCTGTTCGATGCCAACGATAAGGACCGCGATCGCAAGCCGCTCTACATCGGCGTGCCATCGGTTCGCATCCCGAAGAAATTCCGCATTACCGAGATCGTCAAGGAACACGCGGCAAAGTTCGCCGAGCTGTTCAGCAAGCATTTCAAGGACACGTAACACGCCATGGCTGAAAAAATCTCGATCGGCATTGGGCTTGAAGGCGGCGACGATGTCCGCAAGAGCCTTGAGGAGATTGTCGGCGGCGTCGATGATCTCAAGAAGTCGGCGGACGAGCTGGGCAAAATTGATGCAACGGTGAAAGTCAACGCCGAGGGCGCCGACGAAGCCAAGGACAGCATTGACGGTATCAAGGGCGCGGCAGAAGAGTTGGGCCAGACCGATGCCAAGGTGGAGGTCAAGGCTGAAGGCGCCGATGAGACCAAGACCAGCATCGACGAAGTTAAGGCTGCGGCAGAGGAACTGGGCCATGTCGATGCCACGGTGAAAGTCGGGGTTGAGGGTGCCGATGAAGCCAAGGCCTCCCTCGATGGCGTGGCCGGGAGCGCAGGGGAAGCAAAGGGCCTTCTCGATCCGCTCTCCCAAACAGCGACCGTCGTCGGCACAGCCTTCGATGGCCTGTCGCTGGTGATGGCACGAACCGAAACAGCAACGGACGCAATTGGCTCTGCCTTCACCAAACTGGGAGCCAAAATGACACGGTCGCTCGGGCCATTGGGTGTTTTTGCCCGCGCACTGGGTCCGATCGGGATCGCGGCCGGTGTTGTGGCAGGCGCCCTCATAAAGTTCGGAGACAGTACGGCGGATGCGCTCAACAAACTCACCGCATCATCGGCAAAGCTGGATTTGACCGCCCAGAATTTTGACAGATTGCAGAAAGCCCTTGCGCAAACGGGTATATCACAAGACGCAATCCTTCCCGGCTTGCAGCAGTTGAAGGAAACGCTTTCCCAGGGCTTTTTCTCGACCGATGTCATCACGGGATTGCAGAACTTCATTGCCCAGCTGGAGCGCATGCCGGATAGCGCTGAACGAACCAACCTGGCAATGAAGACGTTGGGCGATGCGCTTGGCGCCCAGGTGATTGCGGGCCTGCAAACAGGGACTATTTCTGCACAGAACTTCGCGGCCGCTCTTGGTGCGGTTACCCCGGCAACGCAACAACAAATAGTAGAAGCGGCGAAGTATCAACAAGCACTGAATCAACTCAGTGCTGCGTGGACCGAATTCAAGTCAGTCATCACGCCGATCACAACGCCAGTCTTGGAGTTTCTGACACGGGAACTAAAGATTCTAAGACTGGAAATCGGTTACCTTATTGCTCAATGGAATTTGCTGGTTGCGGCTATTCGAGTGCTTGATGCGAGTTCTCTGGAAAGTCAGAAAGCGGCAGCGCAGCAGGTTGTCACGGCATACAAGGAATTAACGAAGGCTGGTGAGGAGCTGCGGCAGGGAACGCAGCAAACTGGTCAGGCGGCAGCACAGGCCGCACAGCAATTTCAATTAGTGCGCAATCCTTTCACCGGGATGCCCGAGGCAATCGGTGCAACCAATCAGGCACTTCAGCAAACCGGGCAGGCAGCGGCGCAGGCCGGGCAGCAGGGCGCGCAAGCAGGACAGCAGGCTTCGCAAGGGTTCATGGTCTGGGATGAAAAACTCGGAGCGATAACGCAGAAGCAGGCAGAGGTAGGGCAATCAGCCGCACAAGCAGGACAGCAGGCTTCGCAAGGGTTCATGGTCTGGGATGAAAAACTCGGAGCGATAACGCAGAAGCAGGCAGAGGTAGGGCAATCAGCCGCACAAGCAGGACAGCAAGCTACGTCGGTATGGGAATCAATCTCCAATGTGGTACTTCAGGCCACGGGTAAAGTCGATGAGTATGGCGCTGCGCTTGGCCGCATTACCTGGGACGCCATCTCCAGCAATGGCGTTGCGGCATGGAATGCGGTGACCGGCGCGATCCAAGGCGCATACGATTGGCTGGTGAAGTATATCGACAAGGCGCTGCAGTTGGTCGGCCTGAAGCCAAGCGCCCCGGCAACGGGCGGCGGCGCCGGCATGGCTCGCGGCGGTCTGCTCGGCGGCCGTGGCACCGGCACTTCCGATAGCAACTTGGCCTGGCTGTCGCGTGGCGAATACATCATGCCGGCGCGGGTGGTGGCGCAGCCAGGCGTCGCATCGTTTCTGGAAGCGCTGCGGCGGTCGGGACGAATACCGGGCTATGCCGCGGGCGGATCGGTCGGGGGTGCTGGTAGTTCCCCGCTCGCGGGAGCATTCATCCGGGCCTTCGACGCGATGGATGCCGCCAACAAATCGAACCTGACAACAATGTACAATCTTTCACAATCCATCCTCGCTGCAGGGACAGCCATGGATCAAAGTTTGCTGGGCATTCAAAACGGCATGCGCAATGCCATAAAGAGCCTGGAGGATTTGTTGAGGGCACCCGCCAAGGCCGGCGGCGGGCTGCTCGGTGGCCGTGGTACCGGCACGTCCGACAGCAACCTCGCCTGGCTGTCGCGCGGCGAATACGTGATGCCGGCAAGCGCAGTCCGGCGACCCGGTGTGCTTGCATTCCTCGAAGCATTGCGGCGGTCGGGACGAATACCGGGCTTTCAGGAAGGCGGGCTAAGCAGCGGGCCAAACTTTCCCCAAGGGGGGTGGCCTTTTAGTGGTTGGGGCGATGGCATTAAGCAAATGGTAGCGTTGGGTAAAGCAAACAACAGTGCAATCCGTGCAGTCGACCAGAAAGTCAGCAAAGGGAACGCCGACTGCGCGCAACATTCGAAAGAGATCGAAGACAGTATTAATATATTCTGGGACGCACTCTTGAAGTCATCACAGGGGAAAGGGACGGGCGTGTCATCAGGCCGAAACTTTCCCCAAAGCGGGTGGCCTTTTGCCGCCGGTGGACTAATGGGCGGTCGTGGCACCGGTACCTCGGACAGCAACCTCGCCTGGCTGTCGCGTGGCGAGCACATCATGCCGGCACGGGCGGTGCGGCAACCCGGCGTGCTGGCCTTCCTCGAAGCGCTGCGGCGCTCGGGCGGCAACCTCAGCCGGGTGCTCGACGGTATGGGGCGGTTTGCACTTGGTGGCATGGTCCCGCGGGCAATCCCCGCATTCGCTACGGGCGGCCTAGCCGGCGGCATGAGCAACGTCACGATCCAGTTTCCCGGCCTGCCTGACATCACCGGCCTGCGTGCGTCGTCCGGCGCAGTCGATGAACTGCGCAAGGCGGCCGCGCTGGCGCAGGTCCGCTCGGGTGGCCGCAAGCCGAGCCGGTATTCCTGATGCCTGCCTATACGCTGCTATCGATCGATGGCATCGACTTCTCACAGTATGCCGTGCGCGGCATAACGATGACGCTTGAGCCAATCGAGCAGTCAAAGAACGTGGCCCGCGATTGTCGCGGCGACTTGGCCGACATCTCGGTCGCACAGTTCCGCCAATACAAGGTGACGGTGACCTGCACCGATCACGAGGCGCCTGAACTGACCGATGTGTGGCCCGGCCAGGATGTCACCATCACGTGCATTGGTGGCCTCGGCGCCGGCAATCAAAGTGATGGTCAATTGATCATCTTGGCCAAGGTCACCACGTGGAACACCTCGCGGGATGAATGGGCGGCCGAGGTGGCCTGGCAGCTCGAGGCCGAACAACGGACGCCATAAATGCCGGCCGGTCTTCCCTATTTTGCCTGGATTGATGCCGGCGAGACGACGTTCGGCGCCGAGCATATGCGCTGGGACGAGGCGGTGTTCTCGTTCACGCTGGCGCAGGAGGAAGGCGATCCGGCAACCTTGACTGCTGTCGTGCGCCGCCCGGTCAATGAGGCCGGTGCCATGGTCGGGCTGCTCGGTCCCGGTCGCAAGATATGGTGCTGGTTTGCGCTCGACTGCGGCCCGGCTCTGGTCAAATTCCGTGGTCGGCTCGTCGGCATCCCGACCAGCATTTTCGAGGAGCTGGTGACGCTGGTGTTCGTAGCGCGGCCATTCGATGTCGTGGCGCAGAAGGAAGCCCTGGCCGAAACGCTACGCGTGCTGCCGTACTATGATCCGGTGGTGCTCGACAAGGAACGACGCAAAGACCCCGATGTCGTGCTCGAGGGTTACACCAAGATATGGCATTACGATCGCGAGACCCATGTGCTCACGGTCTCCGACGAGATCACCGGCGAGGATGGTCTGGTCGAGTTCGACGGCGCAAGCGAAACCGGAAAGATATTGTACGACGGGCTCGGCCTGACGCTTACAACTGGGCCGTTGACGCGCGTCGATGTCAGTGCCGAGTTCACCTGGACCCAGCAAGCCGTCGGCACCGTCGATCTGACCAGCTATATCATTGGCATTGCGCAGTTTGCCACAGAGGGTCAGGCCGGTTCGATTGCATCGTACACATTGACGGCCGACAGTTGGCCGAAGAACAAAACTGGCATCGGCGACGGCTGGGAAGTTGCGGAGGGCAGATGCTACGAGAACTATGACCTGACGCTTCGGCAATGGACAGAAAGCGCAACGCTCGAAGTTGAAACGGGGGACGGACAAACCATCCAGGCAACCTCAACGCATTCGCGGAATAGTTTTGCAATTCCGCCAGGCAGCATGGTGGTGGGATACGACATCAAGGACGAGTGGAATGTCAGCTACAATGAGGATGGCGACGCCACAGGATACAGCAGCAATTTCTCATCCACTGCTTCCGTTCTGCCGCTGCATCACATCACGCCGACGCTGGTGGCGGGCTACAAGGCGGAACGGCAATGCACCGAGCTGGTGTCGTTCTCTTTGATCGCTGACGTGCAGCCGATCCTGACCGATCCCGAAGACGGCGAGGCCATGCGGATCGATGATGTCCGCTCGGTCAATCTCACTGAGGCGATCGACGGCGAGGCCCCGATCGGCGATCCGCGGCGGCGGTCCTACATCGCCACTGAACGCGGCAATCAAAGCATCGAGCATCTGATCGCGTTGGCGCGGGCGCACCTGATGAAGCGCGCACGGGTGGTAGAGATCGCATTTGCGCCAAAGCTCGCGCGCATGCCTGAAATCACTCTGCGCAAGAATGTATCCCTGATCGAGCCGCGGGTCGGCGAGGCCGTCGGCAAGATCATCGGCTATTCGATCGCCCTCGACGGCTCGGATGGGCGGGTTCAATGCGAGGTCCGCATCGGCTGCACCATCGGCTACGGCGGCTCGCAGGTAGAGCTGGCGGGAACGCCGACCTATTGCAGCATCGATTATGTCGGCACCGACTACCAGCAGTTCAATGATCGAGTGGTACTGTTTGATGAAGGCGATACCTCGGTCGGTTATCAGCCGCCAGAGGCAGCACCGAATGACGATGGCATCGACTTCTTGTCGGCGCTCAGAGCAGAGGATGTGATCGACATCCCACTTGTCGTCGAGAACCCGCCGCGGGATCAGCAGTCCTACATCTTGCAGGCGACCCTCGGCCACACCCTGCCGAGAACACCGGCCGCGGACGAGGAGGAGCTGCAGAAATACTACGAGACGACCTCAGAGCTTGTCGGTGCCGCATTGAAGCAGGTCGAAACCAAACTGATCTTCAAACTCAAGAGCATGACCAGGGAATTCGAAAGCGATTACGAGTTGCAGGTCACCGATCTGAAAATCCCAACCGGTTATGATCTGGAGGCGGCATAATGCCAGGCTTCGAAACCATCGTCCGGCCGGTCGTCTTCCCCAACATCCGGCCGGTGCCGACACGATCACTGCCGCCTGAGGATGACCCCGAGAAGGGCAAATGCACGATCGGCGGCGGTGGCGGCGGCATCATCGCCGTCACGGAAAATAAAAGCGTAAGCGGATCAACACACAATCCGAAGGAAATCGAGCGCACGGTTGACCAGGCGCGGGTCCATCAAAAGAACGACGACGGGACCATCAACGAGGAGAACTTTGTTGATATCGAAGTCGCGAACAAAATCAAGATGAAGGTGGGTGCCCGCCCCGGCGGGGGGACGCCTTTTACCGGTTTCAATGGTGACGATGTGGTGAAAACGACGGCAGATAGGGGCTACACCGGCGATGATCTGATCGAGAACTATAGGTACGAGCCTGTCAAAGAAAAAGATAACATTAAGATCAAGAAAAAGAACATCATAAAGAAGGCAGAGAGCGCATGACCATCGTTTTCGTCACCACCGGCCCGTGGGGCGGCGGCACCGGCGCGCCGAACAGTGCGGCGCAGGTTGACGGCAACTTCTACGATGTCGATCAGCGCATCGTCGACCTCTCGGCCGATGTGGCCGAGGGCAAGCGCATCGACACGGTGACCTATACCAGCAATTCCATGACGTTCCATTTTACCGATGGTTCGTCGCAGGTCATTCCGCTGCCGGTTGCGACCCTCGAATATGCCGGCAACTGGCTCAACGATACGTTCTATTCTCGCGCCAACATCATCACGGCACCAGGCATCGGCGTGTTCCAGGTGCTCGAGGATCACACCACGCCACCGGCACCGGCAACCTTCAATCCGAATGCAACGGACGAGAGCACCGATCTAAATCCGCTCTATCAGTTGTGGATGCCGCTGCGCGATGTGAACTACGACGCCGCGATCTTCGTGCCCGGCAGCATCCAGCGCAGTGCCGACGAGCTGCTGTTCCAGGGCATTGCAAATCGTTCAATGATGATTGGCTCGGGCGACGAGGGTGCCTATGCCTATCTCGATGTTGGCAACGATGCGCCCGGTGCCACCGATGTCATCCTGTCGATCGAGTGGAACGGGACCGAGGTCGGCACCATCACGTTTCCCGCCGGCGGCGATATCGATACCAGCGGCGGGCAGGTCGGCGAGTTCAACATTCCGCTGCCGGTAGGTTATGCCGCGGGCTCTCGCTATGCGCTGCGGGTCACGCAATCCGACAATGCGGAGCCGGCGGGCCTGTCGGTGACGCTGCCGTTCATTCGCACGGATATCTGATGGCGGATTTAGCGGACGCGCTTGGCCTCGATTTCCTGACGCAGATCATAAATGTGCATTGGGAGAGCGGGCTCGCGGTAGAATTCGGCAACAAGGCTGAAGATGCGCCAGGGCTGAACGAAGATGCGTCGGTGGTACGGGCCGCAAGACAATGAGCTATCTCAGTCTGCCGGCCATCAACATGGCCGATTTCAGCAAAGGCACAATTTCGTTATGGTTTCGTTTTTCAGAAGATGCGGTTGAGGCGGCGCGGACATATGGCGCGGGCTATCAGACGCCGGACTTTGGTAACTTTGCATTCGGGCCAGATATTTTCAAAAGTACAATTCCATTGGTTACGTTTGGCCGCAAGGTGATGGCGCATACTTACGGCACGGTTGGCCATGTCTGGACCCAGACAGAAGGCGGCGCTGTGTTGCAGGCGGTGACAAACGATGTTGTAACCAAGGACGATTCTCCCTGCGAGCCTTCCCATCTCGGTCTTGAGGTTCGCGATGCTGCCAGCGGTATCGACGGTGTCACTCTTAAAATAGCGTTTCAAACAGAAACGCGGGCAGAGGTACAGGGAATGGCGTTCGAGGCGACCGACGTTCATTGGGCACAAGTCAGTGAGGGCGGGCCATTTCAGCAATACATGACTGTTCGGGACGTTTCCTTCATTCGCACCGGACAACCGGAATGGTTTTTGATCAGCCCGAAATTCAACGTCGAACCTGACAAATGGCATCATCTCCTGGTGTCATTTGATTTTACTGGATCGGTTAACGTGGTGGCGCTTGTGGCGCCGGGCGCAGGCTCTGAGACGGAAGAAGAGGTGCGGAACGCCACGATCAAGAGCTATTGCAAATGTTGCTATGCGTTCGATGACGAGAACAAGAAAGGGAAAGACAACATTGGAAATAGCATTGGTTTCGACCAGCCGACGATAGGTTGGGTGCCACAGGATGATAACGGGATCATTCCCCAGACCGCGGAGCGTGCGGTTGTGGCCTACTCGCCGACCCCGCCTAATCCATTCGTTACCGGCGGGAACGTGGACCCGGCATATCATTGGGAGGCATCACCGATCCCGATGAACGGCGGCCCGGTAGGGTTGCCGGCAAGTGCTGAATATGTCGATACGATTTATCATTGTGAAATGGCCGAATTCCAGATGTGGGGAGGCATCTCCCTGGATACGGAAAACGTGATAAACCGGCGCGCCTTCGTCGACGCCAATGGCAAACCCGTCAAGCCTATAAAGGCGGAAGAACTGATGGGCCGAAGGCCGGATATCCAATTTCATGGCACCAATAAATGGCAACAGGGATATAACACCGGAACGACCGGTGCCCAGGAGTCAACAACGGGGGAATTTGAAAAGATACCATCGGGCCAATTCATTCCGACCGCAAAGATCGCCAAATATTTGCCGGACCCCAGTTTGGCTTGAGCGAGGAAAGCACTGCTTGAATGCTGGTCTGTAACGTCAGCCTTCGCCCAGCGCGTAGCGGGATTGCGGCCGCGATCACCGAAGCAGTGACGGCAGTCGACGCAATTGCTACGGGGAATGTGGTTTTCGCCACGCTGGTCGATGACCCGGCTTCGGTTGGTGACAACGTCAATGCTTACCTCGGCGAGATCATGCTCGAGGCCGCGAATGCCGATGCCCTCGCCGAGGCCGGCCTTACCTACAGTTCTGCGATCAATGAGGCAATAACCGCTAGCGATACGCAATCTGCCACGGCGGCCGCAGCGCCAACAACATGGGATGCTGCCACAGCTACCGCTGTTACGCTTTCGGGCGGCAATCTTGTTGCAACCAATACCGGCACGACATCGGCCGATCAGGGTGTGCGTGTTGCCAGTAGCAGCGGGAAAACCAGCGGCAAATATTATTTCGAGATAACGACTACGGTGTCTGGGACCGGCGGAAACATAGCTGTCGGCATTTGCACGACGACTTCGACTTACCCAAGTCTCGGGAATCTCGCGGCCGCAGCCGTGGTCGGTAACACTTCGATCCGCAATTCTGGTAACCTCTGGGCCAACGGTACTAATACCGGCATAACGATCGGAACTTATTCGGCGGTCGGACAAGTCGTTAGCGTGGCGGTTGATCTCGATAATCTTCGAATCTGGTTTCGTCGTGGCGCCAACAATTGGAACAACAGTGGCACCGCCAATCCGGCGACAAACACTGGCGGGATTGTAATCCCAGCCGGGACCATGGTTCCGGTTTGCATTTTCGGTGGCTCTGCTGGCGCCGCTGGTAATGCTTTTACTGCCAATTTCGGCGCATCGGCGTTTGCTGGAACAGTCCCATCAGGATTCACGTCAGGCTGGCCAGCCTGACACGACGAAAGGAAAAACCATGACTGATGAACGCGCACAGGCGCGCGAGAGCAATGATGCATGCGTGATCCGGGGCAGCGGGATCGGCGAGCGTGCCGAGGCACACGGCCGCTACGAGGTCGAATGCATCGGCGCCGATGGCAAACTCAAGTGGCGCGACACCATCGAGAATGTGGTGGCGACGGTCGGCAAGAACCTGGCGCTCGACACCTTCCTCGCGGGCTCGGCCTATACCGTGACTGGGCCTTACATGGGTCTGATCTCCTCGACCTCGTATTCGGCGGTTGCTGCGGGCGACACCATGGCCTCGCATGCGGGCTGGCTCGAGGGCGGCGGTGCCAACGCACCGACCTATACCGGCAATCGCAAGACTGCGGCCTGGTCGGCTGCGGCTTCTGGGGCCAAGGCGCTGTCGGCGGCGCTGTCGTTCGCCATCACCAGCACTGGGACCGTCAAGGGTGCATTCCTCTGCTACGGCAGTGGCGCGAGCGCCACCAAGGACAACACCAGCGGGACGCTATGGTCGGCCGGCACGTTCAGCACCGGCGACAAGGCGGTGGTTAACGGGGACACGCTCAACGTCAATTATTCCACATCGCTATGACGCCTCGACACTACGAGGTGCTGCCGTGGATCATCATCCTGCTATGTGCGCTCGCTATCCTGGCGTTCCTGTCCTGGCTCGGCTGGGACAACTGGTCTGACCTGCGCGAGGTGACGTGATGGCGGCCGAGGCTCCCGAGTGGCTCCTGGTAATGCGGGCGATGAATGGCCTCACGGAGACGCCGGGCTCGGGTGACAATGCAAAAATCCTCGCCATGCGCGACGAGATCGCCAAGACCTATCCTGACATGGCGAGCTATTGCGCGCTGTATCAACATGATGCGACGCCGTGGTGTGGGCTGGCTGTGGCCTATGCGATGACCATGGGCGGAGTGCGGCCGGTGTTCGGCAAGACCGACACCGACAAATGGATGTGGGCGCGGGCCTGGGACGATCTCGCATGGGGCTATGAATTGACGACGCCGCGGCCGGGCTGCGTGGTGGTGATGGAGCGCGAGGGCGGCGGCCACGTCACACTGTACGAGCGGACAGAAGGCTCCTCGTATTGGTGCCGCGGCGGAAATCAGAGCGACGCCATCAATCAATCAAAATATCCCATCAGCAAGGTCGTCGCGCTGATGTGGCCGAAGGCGGAAGGCCCACCGCCACCGGCACCGCGGCGAAACCTTAAGAAGGGCGACAGCGGTCCTGATGTCGAGATGCTGCAGGCGGCACTCGGCATCCCGCCCGACGGCGAGTTCGGGGCGGTGACCGATGCCGGCGTCAAGGGCTTCCAGTGTGCCTGTGGCCTCGAGGTCGACGGCGAGGTCGGGCCGATGACCTGGGAGAAGATCGACGCGCTGGTGCTGCGCATGGAGACCGGCAGCGACGGCATCTCGGAGGAAACAAAACGCGCCATCACCGAGCTGGCGCTCACGCATCCGATCCAGAAGTTCGTCTGGGAAGACCGCGGCCGCTCGCCGTCAGGCTATATCGCCGGCATGGGTCAAGCGTATGCCCTGGCGCTGACGTGGTGGGTCGCGCGCGATCCGGCGGCGATCGAGATGGCGCAGGCGGCCGGTGATGCCGACGAGGACGCGCTCGCCTGGTACGCCGCGGAGTTTGCCAAGATCGGCATCAATGTTTCCGTGCCCGGCGTCGATACGCTGCGCGGGCTGTTCGCCCTAATGATTGGCCTCGGCATGCGGGAAAGTTCGGGCAAGTATTACGAAGGCCGCGACGTGTCGGCGACCAACACCACATCGGACACATGCGAGGCCGGGCTGTTCCAGATGTCGTGGAACATGAAGAGCGCCAGCCCGAGCATGGGCAAGCTGCTCGAGGAATTCTTTGCCGATCCGAACGGCTTCTTGCCGATCTTCTCCGAGGGGCTGACGCCGACCTCGGCCGGGCTGCAGAATTTCGGGTCCGGGCAGGGCGCGCTGTTCCAGTTCATGGCGAAGTATAGCCCCGCGTTCTGCGTGATGACGGCGGCGATCGGCCTGCGCACACGGCGCAAGCACTGGGGGCCGATCAACCGGCGCGAGGTCGAGCTGGTCGCCGAGGCGGCCGACTACCTGGCACAGGTCGAGGAGCTGATTGCCGAAGGGCCGTCGCCGGAACCCGAGCCAGAGCCACCGCCCGAGCAGGAGGAAGCCCTCGTCGACATCGTCTTTGCCGGCCCGGTGCGGGTGACCGTCAATGGTCAAGAGGTGTCGTGATGGGTGTCACCGAAGAAGCTGGCAAGGCGGTCGGTGGCTACGTCACGGCACTGGGCAGTCAGCCGGTGCTGCTGGTGCAGTCGCTGATCATCGCGGGCGTGGTGTTCATTCTCTATGCGCAGGGATCGAAGTCATTCACCGAGCGCGAGGCGCTAACGAAGTCGATATTCGAGTCGCAGGCGCATGTGCGGGAAATCCTGTCGCAGTGCATCGTGCCGCCGGACGAGCGCAAGCGCAGCGACCTGAAGTCGCCAGTGTTCAAGTTGCAGGAAGCTGAAAGTCGGCCGCATGAATTATTCGTGATGCCGCCATGAGTGCCGCCGATGATACCCGCGATGTGATCCTGGCCGGCTTGCGCCATGCATTGCAGATGCGGGTCGCCACGATCTGGAACAACGTCACGCTGGCCGGAGAGCAGGCGCCGGGACCGCGGTTCAAGGAGGGCGTCACCAAGGCCGTTGCCTACTACGAGCAGGCGGTCGCGGCGGTCGAGAAGATGAAACTCTAGCTCTTCGCGGAAGCCCTGATCCGCAGCCTCGGTGGCCTCCCGCCGGGGTTTTTTTATGTCCCATAACGGAACTTGGCTCAAAATATAATATTCCAAAATGGCATCCGGGTGGGTTGCCATCGTGCCGTCATGTCCCATACTGTGGCGTGCTGTATTGCCGGAATTCAACCGGCCAAGACCACGGGAGGCGACTGGAATGGGAATGCGTTGCGATTATTGCATTGATATCGGGCGCCGCATCAAGCACGTCCGCGAAGATCAACGAATGACTCAGGGCGAACTCGGCCGCATGCTGGGCGTCCCGTTCCAGATGGTGCAACGATGGGAGCGCGGCGAGCTGACGATCGAGCGCATCGTCGCCATCGCTATTGCGCTCAAGCTCGATTCCACCTGGCTGATCACGGGCCAATACGGGGTGCCCCCTCAGCTCTGCCGGGCGCTGAGTGATACCTCGGTGCGGCTGGAACGGGCCAAGAGCGCGAGCGAGTTGCTGGACCTGTTCAAGCGCCGCGACCAAATCCGACGCGAGCAGTTTGATCCATTGCTCGGTATCAAGCCGCTGCCGATGGCAGTGGGCGAGCTGTTGCGTGGGTTGCTGCCGGCAATCACGAAGTGCATCATTCTTGTTTCGCTATTCTAGCGATCTTGGCGACGACCCTGTGCGGGCTGAACTTGAGGGCGCGGGCAAGGTCGCACAGTTCACAGACATCAATCCGCCTCTGGCCGCTTTCGATCTTGGCAAGCCAGGATTGAGTGCGGCCAAGTTTTGTCGCCACATCGCTTTGGCGCATGCCCGACGCTCGGCGTTTCTCAATCAGCAATCGAATTAGCGCCTTGTGGCTCGCGCGCTGAATCGTTTCCATTCCTTCTTATTTGAATGCCAAAATGGCATAGGCCAAATCGGAATATCTGGAACATTCTAACCTGCGCGGCCGATCCGAACAACGTTGGAGGCCGCCTTCTTGCCGCTGACGATCGCCTGCAGTTCCCGCGCCCAGGCCTCGAGCGCCTGCCGCTTCTCGGCGTCATAGCGATGCATGTTGTAGTGCTTGCGGTTGACGCTCTGCGGGGTGTGGTTGGCGATGCGCTCGATCAGGCTATCGGCGCAGCCGAGCATGCCGAGCCGGGTGCATAGGGTGCGGCGCAGATCGTGCGGCGTCGGATACTCCTTGCGCCAGCTCTTGGCGCCGGGGCCGTCGCCATCGGTGAGGGCGTCGCCGAAGCGCCGCATCGCGGTGCCCAGCGCATGGCCTTCGATCGAGCTGCCGTCGACCGAGGACGGGAACACGAACGTTGACCCATCGGGCACCAGCGCCAGCGCCTCGTTGACGGTATCGAGCAGGAGCGAGGGCAGGGGCAGCGCCAGTTGCTGCTTGGTCTTGACCCGCCCCGGCGGTAGCACCAGGCCGGCGGCGGCCTTGTCGTCGAGGTCGTGCAGCTCGTCCCGGCGCAGTCCGGCAACCTCGGACGAGCGCATGCCGGTGAGCAGCGCCAGCCGCAACGCCAAGCCGGTCGTGGGCGACACCGGCGACTGCACGATGTGGACCCAGAACAGCCGCAGCTCGTCGTCGGACAGCACGCGATCCTTGGTGTGTTCCTTGCCGCGCTTTTTCAGGCCGGCGATCGGGTGGGATTCCATCAGGCCGACCTCGATGGCGAAGCTGAATATCTTGCTGACCAGCGCATGCACCCGGTTCGCGGCCGAGTGGTGGCCGGCGCCGATGATCTGCTCAAGCCGCTCGATCACGACCGGCCGCTTGATGTCGGCAAACGGCTGAGTGCCCCAGTACGGCAGAAGGTGTTTCTCAAGGTTGCGCTCGTTCTCCGCATAACTGCTGGCGCGATTGTGCCGCTTGGAGTGCTCGCGCAAATATCTTTCTGCGAGGTAGCCAAAGGTGCGCCGATCGAGGGCTTCATTCAGTTTCGCTTGCTTGGCTAGTCGCGCGACGACGGCAGGGTCTTGACCTTCGTCAATCTTGCCGCGCTGTTCGTCGGCCTTTTTTCTCGCTTGCTTGAGTGTGACGTTCGGATAGCTCCCGAGCTTCACGCGCTTGATCTTGCCGCGGAATGAGTACCGCAACGACCAAGTGGCAACGCCACCTGCCGTCAGCCGTAGTTGCAGATTGCGGCAGGAGATGTCGTTGACCTCGATGCGGCCCGTCGTCGGGGGCTTCAAAGTTCGAAGGAAGTGGTCTGTGAGGTCTTTGCGCATTATGGGTTTTTCCATGTCTGGTAGTGTTCTTGTGCGCGCGCGATTGCGTCGCGTTTAGTGTAAAAAACCTCGGAAGTGTCGTCCGGCAAGTAAAGATACCAGTCTCGGCCCACTGGGCCGCCTATCCGATACTCGCCTGTTGCGAAAAGCGCGCACCACCAGCCGTGCTTCTCGCGCGTCCATTTCAGTTCCTTGCGCATCACTTGCCCCCGGCCTTGGCCTGTATTGCTCGTTCTATTTGGACAGTAACTTTTTCAAAGCACTTGGTAGCCTCGTGGGGGTCTGGTTGAATGCATTCAACCATCTGCCGTCGAAATTCTTTGACCTTACAGCTCTCGTCGCATCGGTTTTGCCATACCGATATTGTGACGATCGCAACTCCCGCGACGGCAGTGCCAATTATTAGTTTGTGCATAATGATTTCCCTATTTTTTTGACCCCCAGACTCTGGGGTCAGGGGCAATTTGCTAAAAGGGTCCGGGGTCAGTCTGGGGTCAGTTTCCAAATTACTGCCCGATATGGCCTGTCACCAAACAACACGATAAACATTGGGGTTCGTGTTGGTCCGTCTTATTCCATACCGTTAGTTTATTGTCAATTTATAACTTCGAATCTGGGGGTCGCAAGTTCGAATCTTGCCGAGCGCGCCAATATATCAATGACTTACCAGGGGCGGGCTAAACCGCCCAAATCGCCGGGGTCAGTCTGGGGGCAGGATTTCCGGTGGTATGGGCACGGGGGGTCATTTGTATCCCTCGTGCATCTTCTGTTTTATGATCTTGGCGACTTCCGGCTCTCGGATGTCGTCTTTGGACATGCGCCCGCGGTACCCAGCTAACGGAATGTTAATTTCGAGCGGTACGAGGTGATCGCGGCCGGGCACGCTAATGTGGACATCATAGCCCGCCCAGCGGAAGTCCCGCGCCCCGCGGAATGACATCGGGTGCGCCACGCCCTTCCTGTCGATGAACGGCCTTACCATGTGGAAGATGCGGCGCTTCTTGCCGCTCTCAGTCAATTGGATGTCGCGGTCTCGGAAGAAGTACGGCGTGCGGTGGGGGCTCAGCCCGAACACTGCCGTCAGGTCACCCTTGGTGACCTCGACGCGCAGCATGGAGTAGGCGGACCTTTCAACGTCCCGCACCGCGTCGGTGAAGACGTGGCTGAGGTGCGTTTGCGCGTCCAAGCCGTAATGCTTCGACCATTCTTTGTACTCGTGGGGGAACTGCCAGTCCCACCATGGGCGGACCTTGTCGCCGTCGCCATCGCGGCGAGTCTTGAGGACTTTGATGCGCTCGCCGTCGTCGCTGATCTGGACGGGGAATTCCTGCGGCCGACCCCACTTGTAACGGATGCGCTCGCATTTCTCGACGCGGTCCCACCAGACGGTCAGCATGTAGAGCTTGCCGCCCCTCACTGGTTGCACCGTCCAGGGCATGTCCCTTACCCGCCGGAAGTACAGGAATTTGGGGCGCGCTTGGTAGTAGCCGCTCTTAAGCTTCACCATCTCGGCCGCTTCGTCGCGCGGGTTGACGCCGAAGGCGCAGCACCCGAATGCCGGCCAGGTCCGCTTGAACCAGGGCGACAGCCGAATCTCGTTCTTGTAGCTGTCGATGTCCTTGATTTTTTCGATGTCGTGCGGCTTATCGCTATACGAGCCCGTGGCCATGTACGGCACCAGCGTTGCTCCGAGCTGCCGATAAAACCCGTAGGCGTCCGGGTCGTGCCGCTTCATGCGCTCGATGTAGACCCAGTAGCGGTCGAGCTGGTCGAGGATGGTATCCCTGAAGTTAAATTCGCCGTAGAACTCGGCCTCTTCGTACAAGACCTGCTCGCCATCGCCGGCCAACCACTCATCGACGATGATGTGGTCGTTGGGGTCATCGATGATCTCCCCGCGTCCGAGAATTTCGACCTCGGGTTCAACCTTTTGCTCAGCCTCATTCGGCAGCCGTTCGTCGCGCTCTTCTTTGATCGGCTGTGGGCCACCTGGCTCGACCCACTTGTCGTGGCGCATGCGGGCGCGCTCGTACTTGCGGCGCTGGGCATCCAATGACCGTCGCGTGTGCCGGTTCTGCTTGGGATGAGGCGGCGGCGGAATGTCCATCGCCAGCAGCGGCACGATGTTGGGAGCAGCGGGAGGTGGCGGTGGTGTAGACGGCGGGGCTGAGAGCTTGGGCGCGGTAACAGGGATGACAAGATCATCCGGCGTCGGTCGCCGGAACACCAGCAGCAGGAACTGACGCCACCAGTTCCGAAGCGCGCCCATGGCTTAGTCGCCCTGCCGCGCCTTGATATATCGATCGAGCGATGCTGTCACAACGCGGCGCTGGCGGCCTACAAAAATGCTGTCGACCTCTTTGGTCCAAACCAAGTCCCACATTTTTGACCGGCCGACCCGAAGCTCGGCTGCGGCCTCGGGGATGCTCATCAGTCGGGGTTGCGCGTTCATCTCCCTGGCCTTTGCCAGCCGGGTTTCGAACGAACGCCCATCACGGCGTGATTTGGTCGGGTTCATGGTTGTTGCTCATTTCGTTGGGCGCGCACGTCGGCAACATGCAAAAGCACGGCCCGCAATTGCTCGCGCAGTTGCTTGATCTCTTCCAGGGCCATATCGTTCGTCTCGCGGAAGCTGAAAATCGCGGCGGCTTCATTAGCTCGCAGTTGCTCGATCTCGTCAGCGGCCTCCTCCGCAATGGTCCCCGTCCACTCATCGGCGCGCAGCCGTTCAACAATGTCGGTCATGGCTTTGGCTCCAGTGCGCGGCGCAGCGCCTCTGCGTGCTCGTCCGTCTGGCAATCAAGGAAGGCTAATGCGAGCGCCCGCAGCCGCTCGATTTCGGCCTGCAGCTGCTCGCACTCTTTCTCCGATCCTTGCCACAGACCTTGAAAGATACCGGCTGTGTCACGGGCTACACTTGTATCTGCAAGGGACCGCATGTGCCCTTGCAGTCGCTCGATCTCAAATCCCTGTTCCCTGACAATCGCGGCAAGAGCGCCCAGTCGCTCGATCTCGTCGGCGGCCCACCACTCCCGTTCATTCTTGGGAATGTTGGGGTCCATGATCTGGCGCTCCAATTCTGCGCGAGGGGTGGCTTCATGCTCGACGATGTCGGTCATGGCTTTGGCTCCAGGGCCGGTGCGCAAGAGCACGGCCACTCCGGGGAGGTTTCATCGACGGGCAATTCATCCCAGTCGTAGCACCAATGACAATACTTCCCGGTCAACACGCGCCCGCGCCATTTCATGCAATCGCGCCTCCAAGCATCTGTCTCGGTCATGGCTTTGGCTCCAGGGCGCGGCGGGCTTGGGCGGCGGATTCGAGCACAAGGGGTGCTAATGCCCGAACCCGCCCCGCAGATCGCCGGCTAGAACGAACAGCGATCCGCATCTCGTCATCCCGCGGCCTGTTCCTTCGGCCGCAGGTGCGCCGGCAGCGGTTGCTTGACGATGCGTGGCATCGGCTCCTCCTGCGGCAACTGATGCACGCGCTCGCGTTCGACCGGCAGAAATTTCTTGCGCTCCTCCATCAGCACGGAATTGACCTTGCCAACCATGTTCAGCAGATGATCGAGCCACGCGATGTGATCGTAGGTTTCCTGCGCCTGCATGTGGCGCAGGTCATCGCCCCGGACGCGGGCGCCTTCCGCCATCCGCTGTAGTCCGAGCACTAAATCGGCGAGTCGGTCGGCCATCATTGTTCTCCTTCGGTGAAAAATTCCGGCAGCGGTTCGCCCTCCCATCCGGCGATCCAGGCGAGTTCCTCCCGCTTCATATTCGGATGGCGATATTCGGGCGGAACCGCGCGGCGCTGATGGCCATCGGACTTGGCCTGCTGGCCGTGCTTATATGCTTCGACAAGTTTCATCTGCTGGCGAAGCTCCGCGCCGATTTTGGTGATGCGAGCCTTTTCCTCCCCGGTGCGCTGCTTGTAGAAGTCGTTGAAGACTTCCTCGCCGTGCTTGGCCGCCTCGCGGGCCATGGCCTCAAGAGAAACAGCCGCCCCGCCTGGGCTACCGACTGCGGGCGGGGCGGCATCTGCAGCGTCGAAAGGGGGTGCCAGCTCGGCGCCGTCAGATTGGGTGATCTTTGCACCGGGGATGTCTGCTACTTCGGTTTCATAGTCGGGCCAGCCGAGGCCGCAGATGCTCAATGTGGTCCGGCGCTTTGCCTTGGTGACGGCCTTCAGCACGGCATTGGCGCGCGCTTCGCCTTTCAAAATTGACGGGAATGCAACTGAACCCAAGTCCTCGTCCGAGCGACCGTCTGGCGTATGCGCCTTGACATGAACCGTCAGAATGTCGTCGGCGATGTGACGTGAAACAATCTCCAGCGACACACTATTAATTTTACGAAGTTGGTCAGCACAAGTCCGCGTCGGATACAGCGCGAGCTTTCCGTTTAAGGTGATATAGACAAAGGGCTGCGTCAGTGGATTCAGCCCCAGCGATTTGCAGACTGCTTTGTAGTAGTCGACGCGCTCATCCGGTGTCAGCTTGGCAAGGTCACCCTTGGCAATGACGGATTCCATCACGTCGGCCTCAGGCATCTTTGCGGGCACATTCATGAATTCACATCCTCATGCCTTTGGTCCCACTCGTTATCGCTGATCGTGCTGCGCTGTTCCCTGCGCTCGAGCACAGCCATTCGCCGATCGAGCAGTGTGTTCCAGTATTGTTGGTCGGCGACCGTTGGCGTCAGCCATTGCTCCATCAGGTGCCGCCATAGTTCGTCGGCCTCATCCCATCGGTAGTGGCGCGTGGCGTCGGCCCATCGCCGCATGAGGGTTTGTTTCACGTGAAGCCAATGTGCTGATAGGTATGTTCGCCTAGCGTCTTGTCACGTTACACGATGAGGCCGATGCGGCAACGGGGCGTCAAAAAAATCTACCGGGAACCGCAGAAGTTGTGTTGATAACCGCCGGTATAGGTCAACACGCCTGCCGCAAGATATGCCGATGGAATGGGCATAAGTTGCGGTCAAGGAGGGTGCAATACAACTGGAAAGGATGTGTGGAGGAACCCTCGGGGTGCTACAACATGGCGGTTCGTATTATTCCATACCGAAATGTGCCAATAGGTATTGTTCCATTAGTTTGCCAGATACCAGACATTAGCGTTAAGGTAACGCCACCTTAGCTCCCGAAATGCCAGAAGTTTTCAAGCGGCCGCAACCCCTTATCCCATAAGGGGGCAAAAACCACGCGCATATGGAGCGCCATGGTTGAGCACCTCGACCAGGAGAGCAAGCTCGAACGCCGCTCGCTGCGCAAGGCCAACGAGCTGTTCCTGCAACGGCTGCAGGCCGAGCACAGGCGTGCCGAACGCAATCGCCGGGCGCGTGAGGCCTATCACGCCGGCTATGACGGCAACGACGATTTCAGCCGCTCGATCGACGAGGCCTATGCGGTGATCCGCGAACGGGTGGCGGCCGGCGGCAAAGGGTGGACGCCGCCATGACCGAGGGGCAACTGCGCTCGGCACTGAATGCCGCCATCCGGCAGGGCGAGCACAACGCGCAGGCGCTGATCGATACCGCGCTGGTGGTGCGCGATCTCAAGACCGCCATCAGGGCGGCGATCGCGGCCATCGACCGCAAGTCATACGAGACCGCGCGGCAGGAACTCAAGCAGGCGCTGGACGAGATGCCGGTCGCCCAGCGCAGGCGAGAACGTGATGGGTGAGCTTGGGGAACGTCTGATCAAGAGCGCCGAGGAAGCAGTCGCCATCGCTGACGATCAGCGCGACCGCATCTTCATGCTGACGCTGGTGGCCAAGCCGGGCAGTGACCCGATCCGCGCCATCCGCTGGCTGCTCAAGATGGCCCTGCGCCGGTTCCAGCTCCGCTGCACCAACATGCGGGAAATATGAATGCGATGAAATATCCATGGATGCCATTGTTTAATGGCGATCTCCTCGCGGATACCATGCATTTATCGGCGCAAGAATTTGGCGCCTATATGCTTTTGATTATCCACGCCTGGAAGCATGACGGGCGCGTGCCCTACGATCGCGCCTCTAGGATTGCGCGGATTCGGGCTGACCAGTGGCCCAAAGTCTTCAAGCGGCTGGAGCCATATTTCCAGTGGGACACGGACTCAATGGGACATCGAGTCCATGGTACACACTATAGGGTCTTGGCTGAGTTACACAACGCAGGCGAAATCACCAATAAACGCAAGGACGCGGCCCTGCAAATGCACAGCAAACGGCGTGCAAGTGCATCAGTTTTGCATATGCATCCACCTTCACAATCACCTAAAGATACTTCTCTTGGTAAGGGAAGCGAAGCAGCCGCAGTGCAAGGCACCGAGTATCGGTCGCCGCCAAGGACGAAATCCGACAACGTCCTGCTGCCGCTGCCGCTCGTCGCTGCAAAGGGCAAGGATGAGGTATAGATGTGTTAAGTTGTGTGGCTATGTATCAGTATGTGGCATAATGTGCCATTAGGTATTGCTGTGCTTTCTGCTTGACGTTTGGGAAAAGTTTATTCAGCCTTCGCAAACATGCGACGGCTCGCAAGCCGACACCAACGGCTCGTTTGCTATCTTAGACAAGATGGGAAATGTGCCCTCTGCGGTTTTGATCTCGGAGAGAAATTCGAGGTCGACCATCTGCAACCGTTTAGCCAAAACGGAGCAACGTCATGGTTCAATCTGCAAGCGGTGCATCCGCACTGCCATCATTCGAAAACCTCCGCCCAAAACAAAAAGAAATAGTCGAAGCATTCCGAGCCGGCGAAAATGTTGTCGTCGCTCAACTGCCAACCGGCTATGGTAAGACGCTCGCTGCCGCTTCAGCCTTGGCAATTTTGCGAGCACTCAATCAATCCAATCGCATGTTGGTCGTGGCTCAACGACGCGGGCAAGCGAAGCAGCTCGCCGAGGATTTACCCGATTGCTTGGCGACTTACGGCATCAAGACTCAAACCATCGTCGTTGGTAGAGATCAAGTTCGTGCTCTACGGGCACATTCAGATGGCTCTGTCGTCGTATTCATTGTCACGATCCAATCTCTTGTCGCCAGCAAAGATACATGGGAAACAGTCAAAGCATTATTGCAAACTGGTCTGTGGTTCATCTTTGTAGATGAACACCATCATTACGGCGTCGGAGATGACGGCGACGATGCTGGATGGACTGAACAAATTCGAAATCTCAGCTTCGCGCGCATGCTCGCAACCAGTGCGACTGCAAGTCGATATGATCGACGTGATGCATTTCCCAAGCCAACGATTGTTGAGACTTATCGAAATGCTGCGGAAGCAGGCTACATCAAAAAACTATCACTGCACGCCTACCACTACACGATCGATGCTGTAACGGTGGACGGTGAAGTTATTCGCCTGACCACGGAAGAACTAGCACAGCAAGCAGGATCAGAAACGCCAGAAGCGATCGAAGCATACATGGCCGCACGTAAGATGCGGTTCTCACCAAAATACATTTCGCCACTTGTCATCTTTCCGGTCGATCGAATTATAGATAAGCGCGCGCAAGGCATCCGTTCGCAATTCCTCATTCAGGCCATGTCGTGCTCGCATGCAAAATGTGTTGTCGATCAGGTGCGCGCATTGTTGCCAGCAAATCTAAATGTCGATTGGGTTGGCACCGGGCCTAATGGTCGAACGGTGGAGGAAAATGAGAGGATCATCACCTCGTTCTGTCCACCAAAAGATAAACTCACTGGACGACGAATGTGGACGCTGGATGGAATTGTCAACGTCGGCCTTGTTGGCGAAGCAATGGATTCCGTTGATGTCAGTGAGATCATCTTTTTAACGCCAGCGCGCAAGACAATCACCAATAAACAAACCATCGGTCGCGCAAGTCGGCCGATGCTCTTGCCAAAAGATCTTCCCCAGATCGGACACGTCAACGTCGACACCACGAGCCCGATGGCAGACGCTCGCTACATTGGACGCGGCGTTGAACTCTTATTCGATGATGATATCGAGCCTCCTGATGACGATGAACCAACAAAACCAAGGGAGCCACCGACACCTGGGCCATACGAAGAATTGCCGGAAAAACTTGGATGGATCATTGCGGATATGCGTCTGCTCGAAATTCGGAGCGAACCAATGTTCAAGGCGATATTCGAGAGAACGAGACCGCAAACATCGGAAGCACGTACAGACGAAGAAGTGTCGGTAATCGTCGAGCGTGGCATTCAGGAATATCTCAATCGTTCTAACAATGCGTCGGTTATCTTCGCTCAGAAACAAGATCAGATCGAAGCTGCTGTTTCCAAAATCGCCAGTCTGGTCATTCGGCGTATGGTCGCTCTGAACATGTCGATCGAGCGGACATTGGCCGGTGACATCAAGAAGCGAATCAACACGCAAAAGAGGATAGCATTCGGACCAGTCAAAGATGCCGACGAAGCAACGCTCGATCGACACTGGGAATGGTTGAAAAATTTAGAGCGCGGCATCCTGCTAGGACACAACTTGGAAGGCTTGCCAAAGTGGCTGCGGTAAAAATCATCCGGCCGCCTGTTTGCTCTGATCCAGCAACCGACATCCCGCGCGAGCAATGGCCAGAGCTGATCGCCGAACGCAAGAGTTTCTGTAACGGCGTGCTTCCGCGTGACTGTCGCATGCTGCTGTTCTTCGTTGATGATGCCGAAAAAGCAGATTGGCTCGGCTACGGTTCACGCAACAACTACCTGCATGAGGCGCTTGGACTCGATCCGCAGCAAGTCACATGGGCAATCGACGGCTTACGTCAACTCAAACCTGACGAGCCCATTGCCTATGATTGGGCGCAGAAACTTGGGAAGCAGGGTCGGCCAAAGAAGGGTAAAGAAAACCTTGCAATACAAGGTTTAAAATATGGAACCCGAGCGCATTGGCTTGTCCGTCTCGATCGCGAGGGACACGCGGATCTTGCAACAAAGGTTAGATCCGGTGAAATGTCAGCTAACGCCGCAGCCGAGAAGTTGGGATGGCGCAAGAAACCAAAATTCGTTTGTCCTAATTGCGGTTTCACAACATGACCCCCACCGAACAGCAAATCCTCGACCTGCTCGAGCGCAAGCCAGGCCTCGTCAACTTCACGCCGACCTACCGCTGGCTGATCGAGGCCGTCGAGCTGCTGCTGCGTCACCAGATCGAACTGCGCGAGGAACTGCGCAACAACGGAATATTGCGGTGACCTGGTGGGTCGTCCAGACCGAGAGCCAGCGCGAGCACGTCGTGCGCGTCCTACTTATGCGCGCCAGATACGAAACCTACATTCCGCGCATCAAGCACCGCAGCCGCATCAGCCCGCTATTCCCAAGCTATCTGTTCGTTCGATCGGCCGACCGCTGGTACCCCGTACGCTGGACCGACCATGTGGTGCGCGTGCTGATGTCCGGCGATCAGCCTGCGCAATTACCCGAGGCCGCGATCACCAGCATCCGCAAACGGGAATCCGGCGGATTCATCCGGCTACCCGCACCCCCGCAATTGCGCAAAGGGCAGCATGTGCGCGTCATCCGCGGCAGTTTCGAGGGATTGCTCGCCGTGCATCAGGGCATGGGCAGCAGGGAACGGGTCTGGGTGTTGCTCAACCTGATGGGCCAGCAAGTACCAGTGGAGCTACCCTGCAGGGATATTCAACCACTACCCGTTGTGGCGCATTAGCAAATCATGTACAAATCACATCACCCCTTGCACATAACGGCCTGATTATCCGCAGAATTCCCCATAAATCGGGAATTCCGTGCCGTGCAGCGCGTTTATGGAAACCTGCAGTGCAAGGGGTTGTGGTGCGGGTTTCGCTATGGACGCCAGGGTATCCGATCCTAGCCAAGCGTACTGATACCCTGGTGCTTCCATGCCCAAGCTAAGAACCTTACCCCCACTGGTACGTACCACCACCACTGCCACCACACCCCTACCCCCCAAGGTCAAGGACCATGCGTACACCACACCCCAGTACAGGGCATGGCGTGATGCAGTGGTACGTAGGGCAGACGGTAGGTGTGAGTACCATGACCACCATGGGCATAGGTGCAGTAGGGCAGCACCACAGCACCGTATGTATGCTGACCACATAGTGGAACTACGTGATGGTGGTGCACTACATGATAGTACTAATGGTCAGTGCTTGTGTTACTCGCATCACACGATCAAGACGAATGAAGTAAGGAAGAAGCGACTTCAAACATTAATTAAGTAGAATACAGTAGAGAGAAAATTCTTCTACACCTGTAGGAAGTTGCGTGCGACCGGGGGGTGGTGAAATATTCGAACTAGGCTCCCGCTATACCA
>Ga0105242_10000537_pt1 | contig 29964 bp, 17 predicted proteins | sample KBSM24metaG_FD_81521 | JGI IMG/M metagenome (GOLD analysis project Ga0105242, IMG submission 81521) | Miscanthus rhizosphere microbial communities from Kellogg Biological Station, Michigan, USA - KBS M2-4 metaG | ecosystem: Host-associated > Plants > Roots > Rhizosphere > Soil | place...
CTATACCGTTGCCTTCCAAGGCATCGAAGCCCGCGAAGTCGATGTGCAGGTTCACATCGGCGATGGCGGCAACGGCCAGTTCAATGTCGTGGGCCTGGCCGACAAGGCGGTGGCGGAAAGCCGCGAGCGGGTGCGCGCCGCGCTGTCGGCCATCGGACTGGCACTGCCCTTCAAGCGCATCACCGTCAATCTCGCCCCCGCCGATCTTCCCAAGGAAGGATCGCATTACGACCTTCCTATTGCGCTGGGGCTTTTGGCGGCGATGGGCGTGATCCCGGCCAGCGAAATGGCCAATTACGTGGCGCTGGGAGAATTGTCGCTGGATGCGGCGGTGACGCCGGTGGCCGGTGTGCTGAACGCGGCGCTGGCCGCCAGCGAACAGAATCGCGGACTGATCTGTCCGGCGCTCAACGGCCCGGAAGCGGCTTTTGCCGGCGGCATCGAGATATTGGCGACGCCGTCCTTGATCGCCCTGGTCAATCACATGAAAGGCGCATCGGTGCTGACGCCGCCGGTGGCGCGGATTGTGGAAGCGGCGCGGTCGGCGCCGGACCTGCGCGACGTCAAGGGTCAGGAAAGCGCCAAGCGCGCGCTGGAGATCGCCGCCGCCGGCGGACACAATCTGCTGATGATCGGCCCGCCCGGCGCGGGCAAGTCGATGATGGCGCAGCGCCTGCCGGGCCTGCTGCCGCCGCTGGATGCGCGCGAGGCGCTGGAGATTTCCATGATCCAGTCGCTGGCGGGGGCGCTGGACGGCGGCACCATCTCGCGCACCAGGCCGTTTCGCAATCCGCATCATTCCGCTTCGATGGCGGCCCTGGTCGGCGGCGGATTGAAAGTGAAACCCGGAGAGGTGTCGCTGGCACATCTGGGCGTTCTATTCCTGGACGAGCTGCCCGAATTCCAACGCGGCGTGCTGGACAGTCTGCGCCAACCGATTGAGACCGGCGAGGCGGTGGTGGCGCGCGCCAATGCCCATGTGCGCTATCCGGCGCGGTTTCAACTGATCGCGGCGATGAACCCCTGAGGCCGTGTTGCCTTTCCACTGGTATTTCCGGAGGGGTGTGGGGAGGCAAAAGGCAAATAGAGGAGCTCGATGCTAACCTCTTCTTTTCCGACAGTAATTTTGTCAGTGATGGTCTCGACCAAGGCCCGCTTATCTTCGGGAGTAAACTCTTGCCAACGACGGGCAAGGTCTGTGGCTTCCCCAATTGCCGCCTGGCCCGCTATGGAGGACACCCGGAGGACATCAAGCTCAGCCTGGAGCCGCGGTAGCTCCTCCTCAAGCTGGCTCCTGCGGTCTGCCAGGGGCTTGTGGCGCCGGCCGAAGTCCTCCTTCGACAAACTGTCAGCGAGGTACAGCTGGTAAAGTCGCTCGTCCTCCACCTCGATCTTTTTGAGTTCGGCCTCGGCAGCCTGGCCCAACTGTTCCCTTTCCCGAATGGTCTCGTTGGCGGCTTCAAAGTGGGCCGCGACATCGTCCGGCGAGAGGAGAAATTGGGATAGCTGATCCCGAAAAACCTCTTCCAGGTCCGCCATAGGGATCTTGTTCCGGCACTTCGGACAGATGTACTTGGGGCTCTCCTTCCAAACGTACATCTTTGACCCACAGTGGCAGTGGGCAAAACCGGTGAAGAGGTGGACGTTTTTGCGGGTCGTCTTGTCCCGCTTGAGGCTTTGGCGCTCAAGGATACCGTTACAGGTCGCCCAGAGTTCTTCGGTAACGATGGGCTCCACCGCGTTATGCACCCATTCGCTCTCGGGCTTTAGTTCCCAAGCGCCGGTCCGGTCATCGGTGCGGGTGTAGTTCTGGCGATGAACACCCTTTGCGGTGGTGTCCCGGATGAGACGATCAACCGTTGTGTCGCTCCATTCGGAGCCGTTACGGGTTCGATATCCGCGTTCATTGAGCAACCGCGCAACGGTTTTCTTCCGGCGATGTTCTGCGAACAGTTCGTAGATCAGCCTCCGAACGGAAACTTCCTTTGGATCAGGTATGAGTTTCTTGTCCCGCCATTGATACCCAAACGGTGCCTGACCGCCGATTGGCTTTCCCATTTTTGCACGGATCGGAACGGCGGCAGCAACACGCTCGGCAATCTCTTCACGCTCCCATTGGGCAACCGCCGCGATGAAGGTGTAAAATAAGCGGCCTGCCGGTGACCCTGTGTCAATCGCCTCTTGGAGCGAAATCATATCGGCGCCCGAAGCCTTGAATTCGTCTGCGAACTCCAAAAGTTCTTTCGTGTTACGCGCAAGCCGGGCCAATTTGCTGAAGATCAGGCCGGTAATGCGGCCGGAGCGAATGTCAGCCAGCATTCGCTCAGCCTCGGAAAGATGCCTGACGGCCTTTCCGCTTACTGCATCAAGGCGATAAACCTCCTTGACGGTCCAGCCTCGCGCTTCGGCATACATGCGAGCGCGTTTTTCGTGCACCTCAGGGCTTTCACCCCGAACCGAGTCTTCGGCAGATACCCGCACCCAAATGCCAACTGACTTACTGCTGTCAGGTTGGGTGCCCTTTAATGAAGGTCGCATTCACTTCCCTTTCAGCATTGCGCTGGCGCCTTGACTGAATAAAGAAAACCACCATAAGGGTATTGTATTGTGTAGCGTTACGCAATACACTCTTGATCATGGCCGAGCGAAAATTCTGTAACCCATTGATAGTAGAGTGATGGCAGATACCCCACACCCAGGAATTCGCATAAAGGCGGAGGTCATTCCAAAGGGAATGTCTACCACCGAGGCCGCGAAGCTGATGGGGGTCGGCCGACCCGCGCTGTCGAACCTGCTGAACGGAAATGCATCGTTGTCCCCCGATATGGCAGCCCGTCTCGAAAAAACATTCAAGGTTCCTCTTAAAAATCTCATGGAGATGCAGGCGCGATATGACGCCGCGCAAACCAAGCTGAAGGGCAGTCCGAGCGACATCAAAGCCTATGTTCCCCCATTTCTTGCTATCAAGGCGAATGACGTTGAGGCTTGGGTATCTCACAATATTTTTGCCAGAAGTCGGCTAGCTGTCTTCCTTCGCACTCTCGTGCACTCCACCGGCCATGGGCTGAGCAAGGTTGATTTTCCCGGGAATGACGACGCAGAGCGTCCCGGGTGGGACGGATTCGTAGAAGCCGCTGATGGCACTCCTTGGGTTCCGAGTGGTCGGTCTGGCTGGGAGTTCGGCACCAATGAAGATCCCAAAACCAAAGCCGACGGTGATTTTAAGAAAAGCACGGAAGCTTGGGATAAAAAGCAGCGGAGTCAGACGACTTTTGTTTTCGTTACCCCCCGGCGTTGGCCTGGTAAATCCGCGTGGGTCGCCGCTCAACAAGCGAAGAAACTTTGGAAGGATGTCCGCGCTTTTGATGCGAGCGACCTGGAGCAGTGGTTAGATCAATCGCTGCCTGGGCAGGCCTGGTTCGCGAACGAGACCGACATACCCGCAGAACATGTTCGTTCTCTCGACAAGTGTTGGGATGACTGGGCCAACGTTTCCAATCCGCCCCTATCAGGCTCGTTATTCAGTTCTGCTATTGAGGTCGCCAAACGGACACTAGCCTCTCGCCTGTCTACACCGGGCGATAAACCGATATTGGTCGCAGCCGACTCCGTCGAAGAAGCGCTTGCTTTCTTGTCCCAACTCCTAAGCGAACGTGGCGGGGACGATCTTGCGTCTCACCGTGACCGTGTCCTTGTATTTGACAAGCCGGGCGTGCTGCCACGATTAGCAATGGGGGCCCATTCATTCATACCGATTGTCCATTCTCGCGAAGTAGAACAGGAGTTGGCTCCATTTGCGAAGTCGATGACGTCCATCCTGGTATTTCCTCGCAATTCGATTACAGCAGAGCCCGATATAGTCCTCGACCCCATCAATCATGAGGTTTTCTCAAAATCGCTCGAAGAAATGGGAAAAGGGCGCGACGAGATTTCATATTTAGATGCAGCATCGGGCCGGTCACTCACGGTGCTGCGCCGTCGCCTTTCGACAATGCCCCGCCTTCAAAGCCCTGATTGGTCCAAAGACCAAAAGACTGCGGAAGCTCTGGTACCTTTTCTTCTAGTAGGGGCTTGGAATAGCCAGAACGAGGCGGACAGGCTTGCGCTTTCTCTTCTTGCCGGTACACGCACATATGAGGAGCTCGAAAAGCAGTGCCAGCAATTCACTACGCTGAATGATGCGCCTGTTTGGTCCGTCGGCACGATTCGAGGCGTTATTTCTAAGATTGATCTTCTCTTTGCCATTGCCGGCGCGGTGACACAGAGCGACCTGCAAAGGTACTTTGATATCGCGCGGATGGTTCTCGGAGAGGATGATCCTGCCCTAGATTTAGAAGAGGACAAGCGCTGGGCTGCCTCTATACACGGCAAAACGCGCGAGTTTTCTGGCGTTTTCCGTCGAGGTATTTCGGAGACGCTCGTTCTCCTCGCGGTTCACGGAAAGCACCTGTTCAAGAATAAGCTGGGCATTGATCCTGAGCGGGAGGCAACGCTCGTGGTGCGAGATCTGTTGCCGACGCCGCTAACGACAAGAGTTTTGGCAGCAAGTGACAGCGACCTCATGACCTATGCCGAGGCTGCCCCCGATGAGTTTCTCACTATATTAGAGCGTGACCTCAAGAGTAAAAATCCTGCCGTCCTTGGGCTCCTAGTTCCCGTGGATGCGAGTATTTTCGGAAGCAGTCCAAGCCGCGCAGGCTTATTGTGGGCGCTCGAAGGGTTGGCATGGAATCCAGCGACGTTGCCACGCGCGGCTCGTATCCTTGCCGAGCTTTCACTAGTAGATATCAAAGATAATTGGGCTAACAAGCCAATCCATTCACTGGAATCAATTTTTCGCTCTTGGATGCCGCAAACGGCGGCCAATCACCAGCAGCGCGTAGAATTAATGAAAAGTCTTGCGGTTAAGTTTCCAGAGGTTGCCTGGAAGTTGTGTGTTGCCCAGTTTGGCAATTATCACCAGACCGGAGACTATTCACACAAGCCGCGTTGGCGCCCTGACGGCACCGGATTTGGCGAGCCTTTTCCCACTTGGGGGCCGATCCATGCCTTTGTTCGCGAGATGGTAGAAATGGCGCTGACGTGGAAAGACCATTCGCTCGAAACGCTTTGCGACTTGGTAGAGCGTCTCCAGTCTTTGAACGAAGCGGATCAGGCGCGGGTTTGGAAGCTAGTCGAAGAATGGGCTAAATCCAAGGCATCTGATGATGACAAGGCAATCATGCGCGAGAAAATTCGCGTTTCGACCTTGTCGAGACTTGCGGCCCTAAGAACCAAGAAAAGCGGGAAAGCTACTAATCTTGCTGAAGTTGGGAAGGCTGTGTACGCGGCACTGGAGCCCAGCAACCCCCTCAATCGCCATATGTGGCTTTTCCGCGATGGGTGGGTCGAAGAATCGGCCGATGAAGTCGAAGACATTGAGAACGTGGACTACGACAAGCGCGAAGAGCGCATTAAAAATCTACGCATTACGGCTCTGCGGGAAATCTGGGCTCACGGTGGTGCGGAAGGGATACTTGAACTGTCTAAGCGAGGGAATGCAGCATGGACCATCGGCGTGCTTGCGCCGAACGCTGCACCATCCGAACAAGCACTTCGGGATTTACTTTCCGAAAGCTTCCGACGAATTCTTGCCGGGGAAGAACCTGCTCATGCGCAAAAAAATCTGGTTGCTGGCGCACTACGGGCTCTCGACGACAAGAAGCGGGACGCTGTCCTTAAATCGCTGATTGGAGAGCTTTCCGAGGACAGACCCGCAGCACTCTTGGTTTTGGGTCCGTTCAGAAAAAGCACATGGACACTTGTTGAGGGGTTAGCAGACCCAATTGAAGCCAAATACTGGGCCGAAGTTACACCGGATTGGATACGGGAATCAGAAACCGAGATGATGGAGGCTGTCGAACGATTGCTGAAGGCGGATCGGCCGCGAGCAGCATTTTCATGCGTTCGACTAGACCTGGCTAGGCTCGACGCTACACTTCTATGCCGAGTCCTTTCCGAAATGGCAAAAGGCGGCAACGAAAAGCCTGGGCAATACATGCTGCAGGATTACCAGCTCGAGGAAGCTTTTAAAAAATTGAATAGCAGCCCTTTGGTTACGGTGGACGAAAAAGCTGGGCTTGAATTTGCGTACTTGGAAGCTTTGGCCCGACCCTGGGATAGGAACAATCATTACGGTATTCCGAACCTAGAGCGATATATTGATGCGCATCCAGAGCTTTTCGTACAAGCAATCATTTGGACCTACAGACGTGACGATGGTGCGGACGATCCAGAGGAGTTACGGGTCGCTCCGGACCTTAGCAAAGGAATGGCCCAGCGTGGCTATAAGCTCTTGGAGGCAGTTGCCCGAATCCCCGGCTATAATCCCAGTGGCGAACTGGAGTTAGGCCGACTCTCTAACTGGATTGCTACGGTGAGGCACTCTTGCAGTGAATACGCGCGTGGAGAAATCGCTGACGTTTGTATAGGCAAGCTACTTTCAGGCGCGCCGATTGGAAGCGATGGAGTCTGGCCTTGTGAGCCGGTGCGCGACGTTATGGAGGAAGTTCAGTCCGAGGCTCTTATGCGGGGCGTTCATACCGGCGTGTATAATTCTCGGGGCGCTCACTGGCGCGGCGAGGGAGGCAATCAGGAACGCGAGCTAGCTGACAAATATAAGAGTTGGGGCCGAGAACTCGAGACTTCACACCCATTTGTATCCTCGAAGCTTCTGATGGTGCTGGCGCATACCTACGAATATGAAGCGGGCCACGAGGACACGGAAGCCGCTATTAGGCGCCGTCTACGGTAACCGCGACTCACGTTCATTCCGTGTGCTGATTAAACAGAATGAGGCATTCTGTTCAGTGATTATTGGCGACGTCAAGGGCTTTCTCTGACCCTGAAGACAAAGTCCGTAATTATCTTCGTATGCTCTACGATCAATCGGGCAATCGAAAATATTTAGTCCGTGAGGAACGGATTGCATTCATAACAGCAGCAAATGCCTGCGAAATCCAGGTTAAAAGTTTTTGTTTGACTCTGGCATATACGGGCGGACGGATCTCGGAAGTACTTGCACTTGTACCCCGACGCGTCGATGTCGCTGCTGGTGGAGTGATACTGGAAACGCTCAAGCGCAGGCACCGAGGTATCTACCGCTTCATCCCGGTACCCACCTCGCTTCTTGAGGTCATGGAAGACGCACACGGGCTCTCCAAATTAAATGCCGACGATCCCGGTCTAGATCTGCCTCTTTGGCCGTGGTGCCGGACCACAGCATGGACACGGGTTAAGGAGGTGATGTTGTCCGCAGGATTGGATGGGCATCGCGCTATGCCCAAAGGGCTCCGTCATAGCTTGGGGGTCCTTGGGACAGTCGACGAAGGCGTCCCGCTCAACATGATGCAGCGGTGGTTGGGGCATGCCCGAATTGAAACTACTTCGATTTATGCGACGGCCGTTGGTGCAAAGGAGCGGGAGTTAGCAAGTCGCCTGTGGTCTTAAGGCGGGCTAGCACTGGAGAATGCTGAACAGCAGCAAAATACCTTTGCGGGTGCTAGGCTGACGACCCAGCTATTTCGGAGGGAGAAATGCTCGACTTTTGGCGATACATCGGCCGGGTATCGACGGTCATTCTCACCGTATGTGGTATACTATTCCTACCCATCCAAACGTATGATTCATCTAAGTCCTGGCATATGGCGTTAGCTGTCGGCGCGCTCGTTTTGCTGACATTGGGACTTAGCGCATGCGCGTTCCTATTTCCCGGGTTAATAAATCGGCGGTTTGGCGTAACAAGATATCGAGCCCGTGCGGTGATTCCGCATCGGCATGAAATAATCACTATCGATGATAGCTACAGAGCAACGATATCAAGGAAGAACGACATGGTCTTTCTTGATGAACCGTCCGATGAAGATCGGCTTGATTTAGTTGATGTTCTGCCTGGCGAGGACATGCACGAGAGACACTATCAATCTAGTGATAGCACCGTGGGAGACATACGTAGAAAAGGATTAAATACACTGGCAGTCTATTGGCAGCCAAAAGTGCCGATAACGCCATATACAACCTATCAACATGAGATGAAGTATGTATCACCCTCGCTCTACGGCGATGATGCCTTTTACAAGGCTCTTCTTATCGATAATGAGATTGGGATAGCGGACGTCGAGATCATATCCAAGAATCAAATCGAAGAAGTGCTCGGCTTTGTGATGCCTTTTTGGGCAGCAGAGGTTACGGTCAAGCGTCTCTATCGATACGGAATGTCGGGACGCCGCCGAAGGTGTGAGCAACCTACCCTGCATGACGATGGGCATAAGGTAAGGTGGACCCTGAATCGACCAAAACGTGGCAGGGTCTATGTGTTGCTAGCCATCTATACCGGTCAGAAGAGTCGGTATATCCGGGAGTCGCAACAGTTGTTCCTCCCGGCGAGAATTGGCAATTTCTTCCGAAAGATCACGCGTTTTTGAAGCGTTCGATTCATCGCTGATATTCTACGTTGTTGAACAGAATGCCTCATATTGTTCAATTGGCGGGGGCAAATGGCGATATGGGAGCTAGCGCGGTCTAAGCGGCCTTTTCAAACACGCCCCGTCCGTCAGTGGGGTCCGTTTGCGGTATTCGCATCACTGCTGATTACGGCTAGTGGCTGTGACAAGGTAAAGCAGGCGGTTGGCGATACATCCCTGCCGGCCAGCATCGCAGCCTTTGTTGAGCCGCCGGGGGTGGCAGCTTGGCTCGATATCCCTTTGGTAGACAGCTGCTCTCGCTCTCGAGATCAACTCAACATCTGGGTCTTTACCAAACCTGCGTCCGTTCCTTTTCCGCAGGTTGGCGCCCGTATTTTTATCGCTCGTGCGCAAAGAGAACTGGTGGACCTCGCTCCCGAGGTACGTCGGACCTTCAGGGATGGGGTTATAAAAGACCTGATTGATAGAAAAGACGTTGAGATCTCTTCCTCGAATCCCGGCTGGGGCACTCTCTACTGCCCTAACGTCCATGCCGATAATCTTGGCGGCGATTTCAGTTCTTACACGGGCAATGACGGTAGCGTCATACGCGCCTTAGTTTCAGCTGGGTCCCTCACCTTTCGGAATACAGAGTATGTAAGCACTTTCCAGAAAATGCGTTCAAATGGTGTTAGCGCAGAACATCGCAAATATCATCTGCTTGGGGATCTAATTGAAAATCCCAAATTCGGCGGTTTCCACATCTCGCTTCAACGAGACATCGTCGTGTATTTCGATCCCGAAGACCGTCAATGGCGCTTGGACCCAGACGATCAATCAACCTGGTACCAAGCGGCAACTTGAGAACGCCCTCGGCGCAGTTAAGCATTCGGCCGTCTGAGCAAATCAAGGATCGCGCGCGGGATGCTAATAACGTTCGTTAAAAGCAAAGTACGTCACTGCCAAGGCCGCGGCGTCAAAAAGTGACTGGCGGTGGTCCGGCTTTTCCCAGACTCTTCGGCATCGCGGCATTCGGTGGCTCAATGCATCAATTCGTTGCGCGATAGCTTGAGCGATTTCATACCGGGTTGACGCTCCAACACTAGCAAAGACCGTGCGGATGACCCGCCGGTGGTAAGCGGGCGTTTCCATTCCAGCGCAAGCTGCGAGATGGACCATACCGCGGCACAGACGCTGGATGCGATCTACCTTTCGTGTCTGTCCTTCAAATTCCTCAAGAACCAATGCAGCTGGCTCATATCTTCGCAACAACCTTTCGAACCTTGCCAATAGGCGTGCATTGCTCGCGCGCTTACTGCTCGCAATTCCCCAATCTACCGCAGACATTGAACCTTCGAATAAAACCCATCCGAACCCGCGTGTGGTGGGATGGACCGCCAAAACCAAACCTTTCTCTTTGAGAGTGGTCATGGGTCAATTGTTACGGACTGGGAAGGAACCTTGGAAAGGAGCCTCCTCTTTTTCTGAGAAGATCGGTCGTTTCGGTAGGCGATTTTAGCCAACAGCTTTGCGGATCTGCGCCCAATCCCGTCCTGCAGTTCCTTATATAAGTGTGGAAAGAGAGCGCTAGCGCGCATACCGAACAGAACTTCGCCGGCAATTATGATTTTCGCGGAAATGGGCCGCTGGTTCAGCTCGTATTTGCTGATGGCGTCCTTCGATAACCCTAGAAGTGAGGCAATTTCTTCTTGTGAAAGGGCATGGCGGAGGCGTTCAGTGCGCAAATAGGATTTAGGGCGGCGAGCCATACCTGTTCATGGTCGCAGTCCTCGGTTGGTCAAAAAAGAACCCACTAATCGACAAACGCAGACAAAGAACTGTGGAATTCTAGAAGCCAGCAAATTTACGAGCATTGTTTATCGATTTGTGTCGCAGGTGCTATTAAGGCTATTCCGTATCTTTCAGATAATGCGTCTATCTTTTTCTTCTCGTTCGGAGAGATCAGGTAAACGCCGTTATTTTTATACGTATCCAGTCGTAAATGCCTTCGGATAAAGGACCCCGCCCATCGGCTACTTACTGGAGCCCTGCCCGACAGCTTGCCCTCCATATTGAAATGATCGGCAATTGTTCCGATTGATCCAACGGTTTGGCTGGTGTCATTCATGGCCCGCAAAATCGCACGTAACATCTGAGCTTCGATCGTCTCTTGTCGCTCAGCAAACGCAGATTGCTGACCCGCAAGAAACCATTCCTGCATTTCCCTACGGATCGTGGGATCATCAACCAATGACAGGAGCGAGAGGGCTGTCTGATTAAGACGCGGCTCTGCTGTTTTCATTATAGCGGTCGCATCAGATTTGATGTTGAAGAATTCACATAGTCGGAAATGCAGTAGTTTGTTACGCAGTGTCAGCGCTTCTGCTTTTAGAGAATTTGGAAGACCAATCGGGATGTCGGGTCGGAGTGGCTTCGTACCTGTTTCCTCCGTAATAAAGCGGCTCTCGAGCGCTTTGTCTTGAAAGCCCTCACGCATCGCAACCAGCTTCGGTCCAAACACGGTAAACGCGTAAGGATTGAACTCCCTACTTTTTGTCATCAGGGTGCGAAGTACAGGCATACCCTTAATGGTGCCGTTGTTGAGTAGTTTTGTCAGGTCGGCCTTAGCGTCACTGTTCGGAAAGTCCGCTTCATCGAGCACCAATGTCCCCCTGAACGCGTCCAGGGTGTGAAAAATTGGGGATGTCGTTGAAGCAGCGGATGCAAAGAAGGGCTTGTAGCAGAGGGAGCCAATTGCAATTAGCCCACGGGTTTTGCCAGTGCCAAAATCGCCTCGCAGCCGCAGATAAGGAAGCTCATTAAAAGCGTCATGAACCCACGACAAAAGAATATAATACGAGGCCAAGCGCTCGAAGGACTCGGAAAGATCAACATACCGATGCAGAAACGACTGTATTTCCGCCAATAGTTCATGTTTGAACCCGTATTCCTCGGGTGTCGACGGTAACAGCACGCATTCATGCGCGATAAGGTTATTGGTGGCGCTATACGGGACCAAGATCTCCCCTGTCCCTGTCGAATATTCCTGCTCGATGTTCCAAAGACCGCCAAACCGGGAAACCACCAGTGCCGTTTTTTTCTGCTCAACGTCATAAACGAGTTCAACGAGCGTATCTCCGCATATTTGCGAAACCGTTGGTGTCCTTCCATCCCCGTTAGGCCGTTGCATTTGGCAATGATCGCGCGGCGCATCTATCTTCGGTAGTGCCCACCTTTCTACGGACGTAGATAAGCGTGGTCTTTCGATCCGCTCCTGGCTTTGCAATTCTTCTCCACATGGAGAAGCCCCTAAGAAAGCCCGGTGACATTTTACTCAACCGATACTGCGCAGAGTTGACCGGAGAAGACAGAGAAGCAGCACGAGAGGTATTCCGGGAACTTGCGGAAGCGTTGTTTGATCTTGAATTACGCTGCATTCAGGAGGGAGAAAATGCAGATTCGCCGCCTTCCGTTTCACAAGGTATCCTATAGGGACGGTATGAATGCCTTTTTTGGATACATTCGCGTATCGACGCAAAAGCAGGGCGCACAGGGATCCTCCTTAACCGAGCAAAGGTCTTCTATAGAGGCCTACGCGGCTCGAAACGGGCTGACCATCACCAAATGGTACGAAGAGAGGACAACCGCCGCCAAGCGGGGCCGGAGAGGGTTTGCAGAAATGCTAGCGGCACTCGGACGGGGAGAAGCGCGGGGCGTTGTAATTCATAAAATAGACCGGAGCGCTCGCAACCTCAGGGACTGGGCGGATCTCAATGATCTTATGGACCAGGGCGCCCAAGTGCACTTTGCACATGATGCGCTCGACTTAGGTTCGCGCGGAGGTCGGCTTTCCGCCGATATACAGGCGGTTGTTGCCGCCGATTTTATTCGGAATTTGCGCGAAGAGACGCGAAAGGGATTTTACGGACGATTGAAGCAAGGCATATATCCTTTAAGCGCTCCGATCGGTTATCTCGATATGGGACGGGGGCGGGCCAAGGCGCCCGACCCGGATAGGGCGCACCTCGTCCGAGAAGCATTTTCTCTCTATGCCACAGGCGAATGGAATTTCCACCAGCTGAAAGATGAAATCAGAAAGCGTGGGTTGCGGTCGCGGAAAGGCCGACCAGTCTCGCTCAACGGGCTAACGACTATGCTCAACAATCCGTTTTATATCGGGCTTATCCATCTGCGTAAGACGAACGAGATTTTCCAAGGAGCACATCCGCCACTTATCACGAAGGTACTGTACGACCGGGTACAATACATTTTGCGAGGGGGAAAGCTTCATGGTGGAACTCGGCACGACTATCCTTACCGTCAAAGCATTCGGTGCTCGGTTTGCGGAAAACACCTGGTCGGGGAGACCGCGAAGGGACGGTATGTCTACTATCGGTGCCACGAGCCGGGTCATGCCTGTATCAGCGAGATAAAAATTGAAGCAATGATTCAGGCTCATTTGAATCAGCTGGCACTGCCGGAACTAGACTTGCAGGACTTTAGGGACATTGTAGCGGAACGATGTCAGACCGAAGCCCAAGATAAATCTGCACGCATGGCCGCTCAGCAGCTTCGAATCACCACATGCAACAAACGGCTAGCGGCATTAACCGACGCCTTGATCGATGGGCTCGTCGACAAGGAGATGTTTGAGAATCGAAAGCGGCTCATTTTGGAGGAGCGCAAGGAATTGACCGACCATTTGGAAGAGATCAATTCTGGCCATTCAATTGCGAAAGATGTCCTGGCACGATTCGAACTCGCTAAGACTGCGCACCAGCTATATGAAACCGCCTTGCCGGATCAAAAGCGTAGAATTGTCCGGGCGATAAGCTCGAACCTGTTCGCAACAGGGAAAAACCTTGTAGTTACGCTGCAACCGGCGCTCAAAGAGCTTCTAAAACAGCAAGATTTGCCTGAGTGTGACCTTCATCGGGACAAACCTCGAACTCGGGCCATACGCGTCTTCGAACTACTGACCAAAATTACCATGGATGAGAAATTTCGGCGACCTGCCGATAGTTCGCTGCAACGTCCCCAACGTCCTGAAGTCCAGCCAGCGAATGATGATGCGGCCGGCCTTCAAGAGGCCGCATGAAGAAAAGCGCCGAACTGAAGACTGGACGGCCACGCGATAATGACATGCGAAGCTACTTACAATGTAACGAGAGATCCACTAACAAGAATTGAGAAAATCAAGAACGTTGTGGCGACATAGACCAGTAAATAAGTGGAGTTGAAGAACTTACCATCAGATTTTGTCGTTCCGGCATTCTTCCATTTCGCCGGGTAAATCGAATCTTCGACCCCAAAATGCCCTGGCAAGAATAATCCAAGCGCTGTCTCAATTTTGGCTGCAACACGTTGTTGCGCACAAAAACCTCGCCTTAGGTCGGCCAAATAGAAAAATCGAAATACAATAAACGCCCCAATTACGCCCACGATGAGTACTGCCTTTTGAAGACCCGTTATGGAAGCGCTACTCTGCAAAAGCCACCCGCCGGCACCCAGCGACAAGCCGATAATCCATGTGCCGGTACTTTCGACTCGGGTGCGAATATTATGAAGTGAGGTATAGCGCTCACCCAGCGCGGCCAACAATATTTGCACCTTCTGCTCGCCAATGGACTCCATGACAGCAGACTACCGTGTAAGGTGCGTCCACGCCAGAAGCATGAAATCCTCTGCCTGTTTTGGGGTACGTTTCCCCCCTCGAAACAGCCAGTGCAGATCGCTGACTTCGGCATAGTCGTTAGCGAGCGCAGCATCACGCATGTCGTTCCAAATTTTGGAAGTGACGAAATCTGCGACGCTTCGCCAAGAATTTTTGGCGAAATAATCAGATGGGACATTCCAGACTAGACACTCGATAAAATGGGAAGAAATCGCGTCCTTGGCCAGCTTGCCTGTATCAATCAGGTGCGCACGAGTTCTCTTTAGAATCCGGACCATGGATTTGTAGCCCTGCTTGGTGTCGGTATTCTTTTTAACACCATTGGCGTAGTGCTGATCCGGAAAGCTTACAATGCGAGCTGAATCGTCGGCGATAAACTCAATTCCTTCTGCAGCAATTACCCCGTATGATGAGAAACGGCGATGTTCAAAGGCGGGTACAACATCGGCACTTACGCGGTTTGTATTTCCGGCCACGCGAATGCACTTATTTTTTCTTGCCACCGACGCTTGGCCGAACGCACCGCGAAGTGCCTGCTCCACTTCATTCTTAAATTGAGCGAAGGTGTAATCCGTTGAACTGCTGTTTGCGTGATACCGGTCCTTATCGGCTTGAGAGAGTCCGCTGATATCTGGAAAATAGTAACCGTTGTGTACCACAGCGATATCTACGTCACTGTCGACGCGAATGTTAGTTCGATTCCTATGTGAACCCTGCCGGACGATGGTGACGCTGTTGCCGAAGCTGGCTCGGACCGCATCGGTGGCCTGCTGAATTGCGTTGAGGCATTTTTGATCCTCGGTTTCGCTCGGCGGCTTGGCCCATTGGGCAATTTGCTCCTCCGTCATATTCATAAAATTTATCCCTTCGACTCTTTCGGGTCTGCCGAGCGGGGATAAGTGCGCTCCTCCTGGTATCTGCCGCTAACCTTCTCGATCTTTACCGATCCGCCGCCCTTACCAACTGCACGCTCAAGAACACCGCCCTTCGTCGCCTTCGCCTTCACATCGAACGATTTTACAAGTTCGTGGCTCTTATCTTTGCGTAAATCCCACCGGTCCTTTTTATCGTTGTGGGACAAGGTGAATTTGGGAAGTTTGGTCATGGGTTGATTCCTTATGAGTCGACCCCATTTTACCACTTTCCGAACGTATCAATAAAAACTGTCAATATGGCCCGCGCGAGGAGGAGAGCCCGGTAGCGCTTCTCTCTGACGTTTCGTCAGGTAGTGTTGTAGGGGCCAGGGCTGACCCATGCCGCGTCGACGGCTGTCGATTTTACCCCTCTTTTCCAAAAGGGCAGCGAGCCGGACCATGCGAACATGCCCCTCAATCCGGAAATCTCGTATTTTGCCCGGACCAACCATCGCAATGCCGGCGTCCCGTTTGGCATCCGACAGGCAGATCGTATGTCACACACCTACATCATCGGTCAGACCGGGGTCGGCAAATCGACTCTGATTGAAACCCTGGCTCTTCAAGACATGAAAGCTGGACGTGGGTTCGCGGTAATTGACCCTCATGGCGATTTGACGGAACGCCTTGCGCAGCAAGCCGATGAAATTTGCCCCGAACGGCTAAATTATTTCAACGCGCCGGATCGTCTGCAGCCCTATGGCTATAATCCGCTGCGCCGCGTTCCAGATAATTTGATACCGCTTGCTGCCTCTGGCTTTCTAGAAACCCTTAAAAAGCTTTGGCCCGATGCCTGGGGCGTTCGCATGGAACACGTCTTGCGCAACTCGCTGTTTGCGCTTCTGGAACGGGACGGCTCGACGCTGCCGGATATTCTCTCGCTGTACGTCGATGAGAAGTACCGCAAGGAGGTCGTCAAGACCATCAGAAATGATGTGATAAAACGGTTTTGGCTGGATGAGTTCGAAAACTATCCTGCCCGATTGCGGGCCGAAGCTGTCGCCCCCATTCAGAACAAGCTAGGAGCTCTTTTATCGGATCCTGTCCTATACCGGATGCTCGTTGAGCCTGATATCGATCTGCGCATTCGTCCTCTTATGGACAACGGGGAGATCCTGTTGGTCAACCTATCGAAAGGCCAGTTGGGCGAAAGTGGCACCCACGTTCTGGGCGGGCTGATTGTTTCCACGATAGGGCTCGCTGCCTTTAGCCGCGCCACCATCCCCGCAAGCGACCGCCGCCCGTTCTTTGTCTATATCGACGAATTCCAGTCTTTCACCACGCTCATGATGGCGGACATGATGAGCGAGCTACGTAAGTACGGCATCGGCCTGATTCTCGCCCACCAATATGTTAATCAACTGGAACCCGATATTTGCTCTGCGGTGTTGGGCAATGCTGGCACGATCATAAGTTTTCGCGTGGGCGGTGAAGACACCGCGCTGCTCTCGCGGACCTTTGCACCAAAGTTTAGCGTGACAGACTTGCTCAACTTGCCCAACCGGGAAATCTACCTAAAGCTCATGATAGCCGGCACGCCAAGTGCGCCTTTTAGCGCGCATAGCATGACGATGTCGGACTTAGAGCAAGCCAGCAGCGGACCAGTCCACAAGCCCCTATCGGCGCCTTCTATCGGGACAAACTGGATGTAACGGCTCAGACCATCGCTTACGAACGTCGTCCAATACCGATACCGCAGCGTTACTTTTCAATTCCAAACAAAGTCGACGCGCGTTCTACACGCGCGCCGATGCTCTTAATGCCAAGCTGCGGCAATAGCCGTTTGCAAGGTAGTATCCGTGGGCATACTCGTCGCCGCTGCGGGATCGAACGCGGGGTTGGCACTTGCAAACGTCGCCATAGCGGAAATGAGCGAGTTTAGGCCTGAGTCCACCTGCTCGCCTCCATCAATCGAAACCGCACTGAGCTTAGCGTCGTTGCTGCTGAACCAGTCTGCCACGGTGATGGCATCGCTCCCCCCGATAGTTTGCACAACGAGGTCGTTCCCGGACTGCAGGAACCATAGATCCTGATCGGTGAAATCAGAGCCTAATTGCAGCTTGCCGTGCGGGTCACTTCCACCGGTATTGTCGATCTTGAGTTCGCCATATCCCGGCTTGAAGACGTAGGTATCGTCTCCGCCGCCGCCAGAGACGGTATCGCCGCCACCTAGGCCGTCAAAAAGCTCTGGTCCAGAAAACCCGTAAAGCGCGTCACTGTAATCCGACAATCCTGTAACTGCTTTGGATGGCAATGCAGAGATTATATCGGACCGCGTCCAGGTCGGGCCGCCGTTAAAAGAAATGCCCTGCACGCCTCTTGTTTCATCCAGAAGCATCTCATCAAGAATAACTTGGTCCCCTTCAGAACCGATCGTCAGAATCACGTCTCCGGAATAGTTCCAACCAACCGTCACGTCGGTGGTTGTAATGCCGGTTCCCAATTGAAGCACGTTATCCGGAGAGCCGGCGGAGTCGGTTTCGTCGATCTCCAGTTGGCCATAGCCGGAATTGAAGACATAAATGTCATCACCCCCCTTGCCGACCGCCAAGTCCTCCCCGCCGCCACCGTCAAAGGTGTCGGCGCCCGGTGTGCCGTAGAGGACATCGTCCCCTACAGTGCCTGTCGTCGCCCGGTCAATCAAATCCTGCCGGTCCCATGTGGGCCCGCCATTGAAGCTGACTCCTTGCACGCCGCGGCTGTCATCCAGCAGCATTCCGTCCAGCACGACTTGATCACCGCCGGCGCCGATGGTCAGAATCAGATCTCCGTCAGCGGTTCCGGTCACACTCACGTTTGAGGTGTTGATACCAGTACCCAGTTCCAACACGTTGTTCGGGCTGCCGGCTGTATCGGTCTCGTCGATTTCAAGTTGGCCATAGCCGGAGTTGAAGATGAATGTGTCATCTCCTCCATTACCGATTTCCAGATCATAACCACCGAGGCCGTCAAACGTGTCGGCACCGGTTGACCCGTATAGCGTATCATCATCGACAGTGGCCGACAGGCTGGCCACGACAAGTTGATCGCGCGTCCAAGTTGGGCCGCCATTAAAGGCAACGGCCTGCACGCCATATGCGGAAGATCTACCCTCATTATCGAGCACCACTTGGTCGCCGCCAACGCCTATGGTGAGAATTGTATTGCCGTTGCCATCAGTACTGACGGTTACATCAGATGTCGTGATGCCGGAACCAAGTTGCAGCACATTGTTGGGGCTTGCATCTCCATCGAACTCATTAATTTCCAGCTGGCCATAACCGGAATTGAAGACAAACGTGTCTCCACCCCCAAGTCCGATTGCAATATCATCTCCGCCAAGGCCGTCAAAAGTTTGCGCCTGATCGGCCGCAAACATGACATCATTGCCGATTGACCCCGCCATCTCTTTGTCGATCAGGTCTTGCCGGTCCCAGGTCGGTCCGCCATTGAAGCTGACCCCCTGCACACCGCGGGTGTCACCCAACAACATTCCGTCCAGCGTTACCTCATCACCTCCCACGCCAATGGTCAGGACAATATCCCCGCCCACAGTCGCCTTCACCGTTACGTCGGAAGTTGTGATGCCGGTACCAAGCTGCAGAACGTTGTTGGGGCTGCCGGCTGTATCGGTCTCGTCAATTTCCAGCTGGCCGTAGCCGGACTCGAAAACAAACGTGTCGTCACCGGCATTACCGATGGCCACATCATCCCCGCCCAGACCATCAATCGTATCCGAACCAGCTGAACCATACAGTGACTCATTTCCGGACGTGCCGGTGGTCGCCAGATCAATCAGGTCCTGCCGATCCCAGGTGGGCCCGTCGTCGAAGCTGACCCCTTGCACGCCCCGGGTATCATCCAGCAACATTCCGTCCAGGGTTACCTGATCACCACCGACGCCGATCGTCAGGACCAGGTCTCCGCCTTCAGTCCCTGTCACCGTCACATCAGAAGTGGTGATGCCTGTTCCCAATTGCAGGACATTATTCGGTGTGCTGGCATTGTCCGACTCATCTATCTCGAGTTGGCCATAGCCGGAATTGAAGATAAAGGAGTCGTCACCTCCGTAGCCGACCGCGACGTCTGTGCCGCCGGCGCCATCAAAAGTGTCAGACCCTTGAGTGCCATACAGCGTATCATCTTCTGCAGTGCCCGTGGTCGCCAGATCGATAAGATCCTGCCGGTCCCAAGCTGTTCCGTCACTGAACGCGACTTCCTGCACGCCGCGGGTGTCGTCTAGCAGCATTCCAACGATAGTTATTATGTCATCGCCGCTGCCGATAGTAAGAACCAGGTTTCCATCCGAAGTCCCAGTTACTACTAGGTCGAGAGCGCTGATATCTGCGCCCAACTGCAGGACATTGTGGGGACTGACCGCGCTATCCGTCTCGTCAATCTGGAGCTCATAATAGCCAGAGTTAAAGACGAAAACATCACCGCCTCCATTACCGGTCACGAAGTCATAACCACCCTTACCATCAATTACGTCTGCGTCGGTCGTGCCGAACAGAAACTCATCATCAAACGAGAAATCACCCTCAATGCGGGACCGTCCGATTTTTGACAAGATGTCGTCACGGTCCCACTCCACGCCATTCGTAAATGTCAGTGTCTGAACACCCAAACTTGCATCTAGGTACATGCCGTCGAGTTTAACCTGATCTCCATTATCAAACTTGATGCTGATAGAACCATCAGAGTTGCCAAACACGCTGGCATCTGTTGGCAAAATGCCTTCGCCAAAGGCCAAAACGTTGTTTGGGGTGGTGGCAGTATCGGCTTCCCGAATTTCGAGATTTCCGTACCCTAGACCAAAGTTGAACGTATCACCGCCTCCGTTGCCTACGTCAAGGTCGGTGCCACCCAGCCCATCGAACACGTCGCCTGATGTCGTCCCAATAAGGTCGTCGTCACCAGTGGTGCCTGACAGGCTCGCCACCGTGAGCTGATCGCCGGTCCATACCGTACCATCGGCGAATTGAACCGATTGAATTCCGTGGCCGTCATTCAACAATTGGCCAGTAAGCGTAACCAGATCTCCACTCCCTCCGACCGTCAATAGTAGATTGCCCTCTGCATCCGCTGACAAGCTGACGTCGGATGTGGTTATCCCGCCACCAAAGAGAAGGGTGTTATTTGCACTCGAATTGGCTGCGCTTTGGTCAATCTCGAGTTGCCCATAGCCGGCTTCGAAACGGAAGATATTTCCCGTCCCAAGAGCATTGACTAAATCATTGCCTCCAAGGCCATCAAAATAACCTGGGGCAGTTTCACCGAAGAAGTTCTCGATATCGTCGCCCGAAGTTCCCAACGTAGGACTGCGAACTGCGCTCAGCTGTTCGTAATCCCAAACGACACCGTTGGCGAATTGCGCACCTCCCGGCAATCCGCGGATCTCGTCACCTGAAATTCCGTCGTACAACACCCATCCTGACGAATACCCTCCCGTTATGGATGACGGTGTGATGCTGGCGCCCAGTAACAGGGTACCGCCCCCGTCGATAGTGAGATGACCGTATCCAGAGTCAAAGATAATCGTGTCTTCCGGACCGCTACTATGGATGGTGTCGTTTCCGCCCTTCCCATCATAAATCGCAGTAAAACTGGGAGAATAAATCGTATCGTCTCCCGTCGTCCCTGTTGTAATGCGATTTATAATATCTTGCCGGTCCCAGACGGTACTATCGGCGAATTCGACGAACTGAATGCCATGAGCAGGGCCATCGATCATCCCATCCAATGTGACAGTATCGCTCCCTCCAGAAACGTTTAGAACAATGCTTCGGGTGCCGTAAATGCTGCCACTAGCCGTTATATCATCCGGATCAATTCCGGCGCCGAATTGAAGAGTGTTGGAAGGACTAACGTCATTGTCGACTTCGACGATGTGCAAAGACCCATAACCGGAATTGAATACAAAGGTATCGCCGCCGCCATTACCGATCGCGATGTCACCACCGCCCAACCCATCGAACGTATCGCCAGATGCGGTGCCGTAAAGCGTATCGGCACCTGTCGTCCCTGCGGTGTTATCAAGCATTAGCTGATCACGAGACCAAACAGTGCTATCTGCGAACAACACCGATTGAACGCCATTTCCCGGCGCTTGCTCGCCTTTCAGCGTGATTTCATCACCGCTCGATCCTATGGTCAGAACAATATCACCGTCCGTGCCACTGCTAACAGTCACATCGCCGATTGTGATTCCAGATCCTAATTCCAACACATTGTCGGCTGATGGATTTGCGTCTTCTTCCTGAATGGTCAGATGACCATAGCCAGAATTGAAGATAAAAATATCGTCGCCACCATTTCCGACGAGCAAATCGGTACCGCCTCCACCGTCAAAGGTGTCACCGACAATGCTGCCGTACAGCGTATCATCGCTTGACGTTCCGGTCGTCGCCTTGTCGATAATCTGCTGTCGCGTCCAGCTTCCGCCACCTGCGAAGTCAACCAGTTGAATTCCTTTTGTGGGGTCGGTCAGCATGTCTTGAAGCGTGACTTGATCTCCACTCGTACCAATTGTCAGGACGATATCCCCGTCAGACGTTCCCGAGACGGAAACGTCTGTCGTCAAAATTCCGCTGCCCAATTCAAGCGCGTTCTCAGGATCTTCTGAGGCATCGATTTCATTGATGAGCAACTTTCCATAGCCACTTTCAAAGACGAACGTGTCACCACCACCTCCTCCGATCGCTTTGTCTTCACCCCCACCCGAGGCCCCTTTGCCATCGATCTCTTCACCCTTCTGACTACCAAATACCGTCTCAACACCGGTCGTACCCGTCGATACCATTGAGACAATGTCTTCACGGGACCAAACGGGGCCGCCGGTGAAGCTGACCTCCTGAGGTCCCTCGCCATATAAAAAGTTGCTCATGGTAACGCTGTCACCGCCGGTGCCAATCGTCAGCACGAGATCCAGAGGCAAGCCGCTGAACCAATCGGTTGACACCGAAACCGAGACATCTGAAGAGGAAATGCCTGACCCAAACTGGAGGACATTGTGCGCGGTTGAACTGGCGTCAAAGACGTCGAGGAGGAGCGAACCGTAACCCGAATTGAAGACGTAAGTGTCTCCGCCTCCATCGCGGTCCTCAATAGTGTCATTACCGCCCTTCCCATCGTAAATGTCAGGGCCGAACGAGCCGGTGAGAAAATCGTCGCCAGTCGTTCCATCAACTTCTGCTGGCGCAACTGCGTTTAGAACGTCGCCAAAACCCCATACCGTCTCATCATCAAATATGATGGAGATCAATCTGCTGTCGCCAATATCGTCTGCGGCTCGCGCTAGCCTGACTTCATCGCTGCCAGCGCCGACATGCAATACGATATCTCCGGATTCATTATCAATCTCGCTCGTCACCTGGGATGGAGAGATACCAGCGCCAAATCGGAGCGTGTAGGTTTGTGCTGAATCGCTGAATTCCTTAATAACGAGTTGGCCATAACCGGCATTGAACAGAAAGAGGTCGCCGCCCGCACCGGAGATTTCATCCTCGCCGCCACCGCCGTCGAACGTGGTATTTGGCCCAAAATCGTGCCCATTGAATGTATCGTCGCCGCCGGTGCCAACCACCACGGTGCTGGCGGTGTCAATTTTCTGGCGGCCCCAAATTGTTCCATCAGAAAATCTTATGAACTGAACACCGCTACTTGGCGACCCATACATATTGTCGATGATCACCTGATCGCCAGCGTCCCCGACGGTCAGCGTGGCGTTGCCATCCTGATCGCGGGCGACGGTGACATCTGACGGCAAGATGCCGCTGCCAAACTGCAATATAGCCGGCGTTGAGGAACCGTCCACCTGTTCTTCAACAATCTCAAGGCGACCATCCCCGACATCGAAGACAAAGATGTCGGCTCCGCCTCGTCCGTTAACGGTGTCACCACCTCCATGGCCGTCGATTGTGTCGGAGCCCGAAGTGCCCAGAATTGTGTCGGCACCTGCAGTTCCAGTCGTCGCTTTGGCGATCAGATCCGCGCGGCTCCACTCGGTCGTATCGGCAAATTTCACGTGCTGAACACCATTCCCGCCGGAGTTCAGCATGCCATCGAGAGTGACTTGGTCCCCCGTGCCCGCGATCGCAAGAACGATGTTTCCGTCCTCGTCCTGGGAGACCTCAATGCCGGACGCGGCAATTCCGGCTCCAAAAACCAGCGTGTTGTTCGCACCGCTGGTAAAATCGGTTTCGTCAATTTCAAGTTGGCCATAGCCAGTGTTGAATATAAACGTGTCGCCGCCACCGCCGCCATGCGCGACATCGTTCCCGCCAAAACCGTCGAATACATCCGGTTCTTCCTGCCCGGTTGACAGATCATCCCCCAATGTTCCGTCAATCTCCTGCAAGGTTGCCCGGGTCATAATGTATTCCCTGCTCCATACCGTGCTGTCGGCAAACACGATCGACTGCAGACCTTCACCCGTTCCACTCAACATGCCATCCACAGTGATTTGGTCACCGCCGATGGTAAGAATAACGGCGCCATTTCCGTCATTTCCGACCGAGACATCTGAGGTATCTATTCCCGCGCCCAGCTGCAGAATCCCCGCGCCAGTTGAATCGCCCCCCTGTTCGGTGATCTGCAGGTCGCCATATCCCGCATTGTATACAAAAGCATCGTCGCCACCCTTTCCGATCAAGTGGTCGGACCCGCCCAATCCGTCGAACGTGTCGTTACCCGTCGTTCCGTAAATGGTATCGTTGCCTGTGGTGCCAGTTGTCGCGGAAGCTAGCAGATCTTCCCTGGACCAATTCGGGCCGCCAGCAAAACTAACGGTCTCGACCCCAGAGCGCGTATCTGCCTGCATCCCTTTGAGCGTCACGCCATCACCGGACGTCCCAATGGTCAAAATAATGTCGCCCACCGCATTGGAGGTAACGGAAACGTCGGTTGTCGATATTCCCGAACCTAGACTCAGTGTGTCGTTGGTGCTTGGGTCGTCGTTCTCGTCTACTTCGAGCTGCCCATAGCCGGAGTTGAACAAGAACGTGTCTCCGCCGCCATTGCCGACTTCGATATCCGTTCCGCCAAGCCCATCAAAAATATCGGCGCTGCTGCTGCCGAAGAGAGTCTCATCCGACGTTGTTCCGGTAGTGGAAGATGAAAATAGGTCTTCTTGATTCCACACCGTACCGTCGGCAAACTTCACGTATTGCACGCCCAATGAGAGATTCTCTTCACCTTCAAGCTCGATTTGCTGGGCGCCTCCGTTGATACTGAGAAAGATATTTCCATCCGCGTCAGCGCTGACGCTGACGTCTGATGTCAAAATGTCGGCCCCGAGGTAAAGAGCGTTCACATCATCCGAAGTTGCCCTCTTTTCTACAATGTCCAGATCGCCGGTGAAGGAGCTCACCATGAACTCGTCGCCGCCGCCGCCGCCGACTATCTTGCCGCCATCGCGCACATCAAACAATTCCGAATTGGACCCGCCGTATACGAGAATAGTGCTGTCGATCGTAGACGCAGCTTCAGATACATCGACATAGGTAAGGGTTCCCTCCGCTGCCGCGGATAACACCTGATCGCTAAATCCAACCGGCGCAGCCGTGTTGAGTGCGTCTTGTATAAGGCCATCAATACCGCTTTCGTTGGCATTATAGTCGGCCGCAGAACTGCTAAGAACAGAAAGCGCGCCGGCCCAATAGTGCCAAGCGTCTGTTGGATCGGTTGGCGCTCTGGCTGCGATCTCGTCCACGACAGAGCTGAAATCAGAACTTGGCGTTACCGCATCAGTGACAGGATCGACCCAAAAGACTTCCGAGAGCGGTGATGCGCTTTCATAAAGTAAGGTGCGGGCTCGTAGAGATTGCACTACGATGTTCCATATGGAATCCAATAGCTGCGCGTCGTCCTCGGTCGAAGGCGAACTTCCGCTCCCCGACAATTGATAAGTTCCACCAATGAAAGCTTCGAGAAACTCCAGCTTGCGCGCGTCGAAGAGACTTCCCCGGCTGGCCGGATCGACCTGGTCGACGCGAGCCCACAGGAAGAGTGCGGTCTCCAGTGCAGAATCGAAGCTTACGATATCGTCTGGGGAGACCGACATAAGCGTCTCGAACGCCGACAGCAAATCGCTGTTTTGCGTCGCGGCGATCCGCAACCCGGGCAACCGGCCGTATCCGGCAATGTCAGGAATCGAATAAGTACCACTGTCAACAGACTGATCACCCACATAGGTAGAAAAAGTAGGATCGGTCTCGAAATCTACGCTGGCAACCTCCCGGACTGACCCGTCATACATCGTTACAATCGCGGCTTTCTCGACGCGATTGCCGTTGACCGTCTCGTTGACCGCCTGGGTGGTCAGATTGATCTGCTGCGCAACATCGCCGAAGAAAACGACTTCGTTCGACTGACTTATCCCGTCGCCATTCCTGTCCTGCCAAAGCACCAGGCGCCCAAAATCAGCATCTGCCTCATTCAGAACGCCGTTGCTGTCAGTATCGAGCGCGCCGAGCTCCACAAAGCTATCACCGCCACCCGCCCCAAACATTTCATTGTTTTCTACGATACCATCTTCATTCAGGTCTTGCGCCAAGAAAGCGGTACCACCGCCTATCCAGCCCGTCCGAACTGCGAATTGCGTTTGATCCCAATCATATGACACACCGCTATCGTTCTGGGGCGTCAGATTTAGCCCAGTTCCAGTAATATCGACGACTAAAGGATCGTGCCCCTTCTTATGGGATGACGCCGTCTTCGGAGCATGTTTTCCCGCAGTCGAACCACCACCTCCGCCACTTGCGTTGTGATCGTCAGGAGCGCTGTCCGGAACGTTGCCGTTGACGCCTGCCTGTGCGGTTTCGGATTCCGCAATTGTCCAATTTGTGGTGGATGCTGGTTTCTCAATCTGATTGGTGCCTGCGAGAGGGATCGCCCCTTCGATTATCTCCGGAAAACCGAATGTCAAGACAACAGGCAGGAGCACACCCTGCACGCTAAACGACAGAGCAATGGGTTGAATTGAATCCCATCTAACGCCCACGATGTTAGATCCATCGGAGTCGTACGTCGCCTGGGCACGAAAAGAGCCTTCGCCGATGTAAAGTGTGCTCGCGCCATCATCAACAGTGAGAGCCATTTTACCGTGCACCCTGAAATCGACGACTTTGGAGTTTCCGCCGAGTGTGACCGGTGTGCTTCTGTCTACTGTGTAATCAAAAAGAAGCTTGACATCACTCTGATGAACATCGTTGGCAAGCACGAAAACGACCGAGCTTGCCTCATCCTTTTTCAAGGTATCGTGGCCCATACCTTTGCCAACAACGACCGACCCGCCGTCTACGACGTCATAATAGTCGTCACCGGCTCCCCCGTCGGCCACATCACCCGTATAGACTTTGATGAAGTCATTGCCCTTTCCGCCACTAAGAAAGTCGCCGCCACGTTTTCCGTCGATCCGGTCGTCGCCAAATAGTCCAAAAATGGCATTCGCCCCCTCGGTACCTGTTAAAGTATCCTTTCCTTCGCCATCTTTCTCACCTCCATCACTTCCCACCAAGTTGGTGATGCCCGATATTGTGTCCCCCTCCGCGGTCCCGCCCTTTCCCGAGCCATCCAGCTCTACTGTCACACCGTGCACGCTATTTTTGTAGGACACTGTGTCGATACCACCCCCACCAACGATCGTGTCAGCCTTGACACCGGGGATGAAGATATCGTTCCCCTTGCCGCCTGTAAGTTTCGCGTTTTTGGTTGTACTTCCGAAAATCATCGCACTCTGCGAGGAAGCCTTGCCAGCAAGCCCAGCAACGTTGACGTCCTTTGTCCCCGCAGCATAACCGTTTTGCGGCTGGAAGTTCGACAACACTTCGGCCTGCGGATTTACCAGCCAAGACGTCATCTCTTTCTTCAGCGGATCAATAAATTGATCTTTTAACGCCCCAAAAGCCGGAGCCATGTGCAGCCTCGGATCTTCGTTGGCAGCAATAACCCCCTTATGGGAATTCACGTATTCGGTAATGTCATCCGCGTGGTCAGTGAACATCGCCAAGGTGCTAATATATTCACTAATCTTCTCTGCCGGCGTGAGCTGGGAAGGATCGGAATATAGACCAAACATGTCGCTTTCGATGACACGGCGCCGTCCGTGTTCATTGTCTATGCGCTTGTTGGTTTTGCGATCAATAGAAGTATTTGAATCGTAGCGAATTTCATACCACGCCTCGGCTCGATTTCCGGCGTTTATTGCCGCTACAAGTTTCTCGCCTATCAGCTTTCTGGTCTGGTAGGCCAAAGAAATCAGCACTGCCAGTTCTTTTGAGGGAGGAACATCTATCTTATCTTGGACTACTTTATCGAAGGTAGGTAAAACCAGATCCCAAATTGGCCGCATCGTGGCCGGCGTTCTATCAGCCAGCTTGAATTGCGTTACCTTTCCTCCGGAATATATCGACGCGACCTGATCTAACGCTGATTGAAGGTCTTCGTCATTGCCGCGATTGTCCGTTATCGCCTTATTCACTGCGTCAACTAGGTTTAGCGATTTCCCGTCATAAATTTTTATCGTAGAAACTTTCACGCCCGGGAGAATCTGGGCAAGCACCCGATCGCGAGCTAGGAAATTAGTTTCGATATTGAAGCCAACACCGATGGTAGCGTAGTGGTGGTCCGGGTTGGTGTCATAATATGGAAGTATCTCTTTGCCTTCGAGCTTTGAGAGATTTTCCCAAAGGTAATCGAGGTATTCCGACGTCTCGTATGTTTGGCCCGACCTTCCAACTAGCGTTTTACGAACATCATCTAACTTCGTGTATTTGAATTTCATTGTTTTCTCCTCGATAGGCGGACCTAATTTCGCGATACGGGATTAACCCAACCGACGTGGGGCAGCGGGACGGTTGTTTTTCTCTTGTCAAAAATTCCAACCCACTGAATTTCAGTCACGTAGTAGTCGCCGGAACGAACAGAGGTTGATACGGTGGAGTCTTGCGTTACCAGGTAAGAAGTGGCTCGATATTTAAATATCGCGAGATCTTCGCCTGCTAAACGAAAGGTACTGTTCAGCTGCTTGATGTATTTATCTGACGATTTTGTCGCCAGTTCATTGAGGTATATGTTGAATTCAACGTCTTTACCTCGGCTTCGGCAGGTTCGTACTCGCCAATCGACTTGGCCGTTGAAGGAGCCCGCCAAACCTTCAATCAGCGGCTCTACGCCGGAAATGCGAGAAATGGTTTCCGGCGCGCCATCGCTATCAATGTCAAAAGAACTTATGTCGTACTCGGCAGCGCCCCTCTCGAACAGTTGCATGATTAATGTCTTGTTCTGACTCCAAATACGATTCTTGACTTGCTCTTCACTCTCGCTCGGATAGCGCGCCCTCATGCGCTCCATCAGATCGTCCTGCGAGTAAATATTTGTGAGAATGGATTTTTGGATCTCGTCTTCGTGCGTGCGATAATCTTGTTTCTTCCAAGCAGGAAGTATAACGCCGGCTTTTTTTGCTTCGGGGCTTTCCAACAGACCGCACAATGTTGGTTCCTGTGCAGTCTGATTCATCGCCAAATTGGTCATTAAAGTGCAAACCGCAGTGCACTTGCCTTGTGTGCCGTATGTGACTACCAAACTCCAATCCAGTTTTAGATTAGCTGGGAGAACGGCCATTCCATATACGCTACGATTGTCTCGGGCGGTGCAGGGGGAGACAGCGAGCAACCAAGCCGACACTATCAGCAAGACCGACGCCAGGCTGGTCTTTGCGATCACGCGATTATCCCTCATGTATCCTCTCTGATTCACTTTGTCGAATGATGAGAACTGATAACAGGCGCATTCTCGGTCATATCGAACTATGCCGATCGAGAGCGCCACTTTTAAAAGCGAGATCATTTTCCAGCCGCCTCCACCGCTTTCGTTTCGGCCGCTTCTTCAATTGCGCCCTTTGATACCTTCGGCCCGAATTCGAGGACGCGGCGCTTCCCGGTTTTGGGGTCTGTCCCCATCATTTTGAATTTTTTCCCCGCGAAGGGCCCTTTCACCAAATCCCCAATGAGCTGCCCGAAGACTTGCTGCGAATTGACATTGGGACCGACCACCTCCATTAGCCAAAGGCGGTCTCCCGACCTCCAGTCCGAAGGCCGCAACCTACCGCCGCTGCCTATCAGGCGCTTTTCCACATCTTCAGAGAGGCTCGCCCAAACTGCAAACGCTTGGACCTGTTTGCCATCGCTGTAGATTTTGTATTGGCGCAACCCGAGCGCTGGCAGCAGAAACCATTCCAAATCCGCGAGAAATAAGTGCCGTTGTGGTGTCGAGCGCATCATCACACCAACCATGTCGGAAAATGCTTTGGTGGCTTGCAGAATGTCTATAGCGCGTTTTTGCTTGCCGGCAGATGATTTCGCGCCTTTCCCATCGGCGTCAGGACCCGCCTCGATCGTGGGCGGATGTTCATCAATACCGTTCTTCACAATATTCTCCCGAGTTGAGGCGTGGCTGCTATCTCTCATGCAAACTTTCACTCACATGACGCTGCAGCGGCGATAACAGATAATCGATAATTCGGCGGCGGCCAGTGTGAATTTCGGTACTAACCGTCATGCCAGGTCCCAGAGCAGTACGCCCTGATTCTGTGTCAATCCAATTTCGCCGCAGCTTCACGTAGGCGATATAAGAAGGTTCGAGCGAGGCACTGTCAGGTTTCTGGGCCTCGCTATCGCCAGTTTTCTGGCTTTCTTGGGGCGCGACAGCATCTTGGCTTATGGGTCGATTGTACATGGTGTCTCTGGCGTGTTTCCTACTATTGCGACCGCGCCTTGGTTCAACCTAGCGGAACCGGGGCACATGACGCGAAAGACCCGCTTTACAAGCGAGTACATAAAAACGCGTTCGACACCACGTATCTAATGGCACCGGCATAAGCATGTCCCAGCAGGCGAAAAGGATGTCCGCTTTTGGCGCAAAGCGGACATTGCGGCCTTGACGGAGGACCGCCGCC
>Ga0105242_10000541_pt1 | contig 29941 bp, 32 predicted proteins | sample KBSM24metaG_FD_81521 | JGI IMG/M metagenome (GOLD analysis project Ga0105242, IMG submission 81521) | Miscanthus rhizosphere microbial communities from Kellogg Biological Station, Michigan, USA - KBS M2-4 metaG | ecosystem: Host-associated > Plants > Roots > Rhizosphere > Soil | place...
GCGGTCAAGGGTCTGGTCGACGGCCGGTTCCAGTGGGTGGTGTTCACCTCCACCAACGCGGTGCGCGCGGTGTGGGAGAAGTTCAACGAGTTCGGTCTGGACGCCCGCGCGTTCTCGGGAGTGAAGATCGCCTGCGTCGGGCAGGCCACGGCCGACCGGGTGCGGGCCTTCGGGATCAATCCCGAGCTGGTGCCGTCCGGCGAGCAGTCCTCGCTGGGCCTGCTCGACGAATTCCCGCCCTACGACGACATTTTCGACCCGGTGAACCGGGTGCTGCTGCCGCGGGCCGACATCGCCACCGAGACATTGGCCGAGGGACTGCGTGAACGCGGCTGGGAGATCGAGGATGTCACCGCCTATCGCACGGTGCGTGCCGCGCCGCCGCCCGCGTCGACTCGCGAGATGATCAAGACCGGTGGCTTCGACGCGGTCTGCTTCACCTCCAGCTCGACGGTGCGCAACCTGGTCGGCATTGCGGGCAAGCCGCACGCACGGACCATCGTCGCGTGCATCGGCCCGAAAACCGCTGAAACCGCAGCGGAATTCGGCCTGCGCGTGGACGTGCAGCCGGAAGTCGCCGCGGTGGGCCCGCTGGTCGAGGCGCTTGCCGAGCATGCCGCCCGGCTGCGTGCCGAGGGTGCGCTACCGCCGCCGCGCAAGAAGAGCCGCCGGCGCTAACCCGGAAGGGCCCAGTGTTCCCACGCCACCGTCCGCGCAGGCTCCGGTCGACGCCGGCGCTGCGTCGGCTCGTGGCGGAGACCTCCGTCGAGCCAAGGCATCTGGTACTGCCGATGTTCGTCGCCGACGGGATAGCGGAATCGCTGCCCATATCCTCGATGCCCGGAGTCGTGCAGCACACCCGTGACTCGCTACGCCGTGCGGCCGCCGACGCGGTGGCCGCGGGTGTCGGCGGGCTGATGCTGTTCGGGGTCCCGCGTGACGAGGACAAGGATGCCACGGGTTCGGCGGGCGTTGCCGAGGACGGCATTCTCAACGTCGCATTGCGTGATCTGGCCAAGGACCTCGGCGAGGACACCGTGCTGATGGCCGACACCTGCCTGGACGAGTTCACCGATCACGGTCACTGCGGCGTGCTGGACTCTTCAGGCCGGGTCGATAATGACGCCACCAACGTCCGCTACGTGGAATTGGCTGTGGCGCAAGCGGAATCGGGCGCCCAGGTGGTGGGCCCGAGCGGGATGATGGACGGCCAGGTCGCGGCGATCCGCGACGGTCTGGACGCCGCCGGCCACACCGACACGGTGATCCTCGCCTACGCCGCCAAGTTCGCGTCGGGGTTCTACGGCCCGTTCCGTGAGGCCGTCGCCTCCAGCCTGCGCGGTGACCGTCGCACCTATCAGCAGAACGCGGGCAACGCCCGCGAGGCCATGCATGAGATCGCGCTGGACATCGACGAGGGCGCCGACATCATCATGGTCAAGCCGGCGATGAGCTACCTCGACGTGGTACGTGCCGCCGCGGACATCTCGCCGGTGCCGGTTGCCGCGTATCAGGTCTCCGGGGAGTACGCGATGATCAGCGCCGCGGCCGCCAACGGCTGGATCGATCTGCGGACCGTCGCGCTGGAGACGTTGACCGGCATTCGGCGCGCGGGTGCCGACATCGTGTTGACGTACTGGGCGGCTGACGTCGGCGGCTGGCTGGCGTGACAGCGCAGCCGGAAGGCCCACGACATATGACGCAGCGGCAGCCGACGGCCGAGCCTGGCAGGCCCGCGGACGTCGACACCGGATTCTGGCTGTGGGTGGCGGCGTTGCCGCTGATGGTGATCGGATACATCGTCGACCTCGTACTGACCGGCGCGAATCATCCGCCCAAGATCGTGTACGCGATCTCCGTGGTGTTCGTGGTCGTGATGTCGGCGGTCGTGGTGACGTTTCTGATCCTGATGCGGCACGGCTATCGGTGGGCTCGCACGCTGTTGACGGGCGGCGGAATCGCGTCGGTGGTGTACACCGGCACAAGTCTTTTCAGCGTGGACCGTCCCACCGCGGCGGCCGTCATCTACGCCGTCACCGCAATCGTCGGGTCGGTGCTGATCGTGGGTGGTGTGTTCCTGCTGCATCGCAGGGACGCCCACGCTTTCTTCACGCGCTAACCGTTAGGCTGGCCGGAACATGACAGCCCCACAGTCGCGACCGCGTGCCGTCACCGCCGCATTCTGCTGCTGGGTGGTCGCCTCCGTCATGCTGATCGTCGGCGGCCTGATCGCCGCGACCGTGACCGCGCTTCCCGCGGTTTACCGCGGAGGGGGCGTTATCACCGCCCTCGCCGGTGCCGGGATGGCGTTGTTGGCCGGGCGCAGCCGCAGCGAAGACACCCGCTATCGGCGCGCCGCGATCGCGCTGTCGGTGGTGATCGTCGTGTTGGTGGCGATCGTGGCCGTGCTGGGAGGCGCGGTGCATGTGCTGACGATGCTTGCGGTGCTCCCTTTGATCGCGGGGACCGTGCTGATCACCCGACCTGCGGCATCGTCGTCCGAACAGGAGCCTCGGTGATCGAGAGCGGCCCGCCGCCCGAGGTGTTGTTCCACGAGCCGGGCGCCAGCTGGTGGTGGCTGTCGGCGGGTCCTGCCGCGGGTGTCGCCATGGCGCTGATTCAACTGTCAGCCGGCTACGGCATCCAGCTGCTGGTCCCAGGCATCTTCCTCGTGCTGGTGAGCGGGTTCCTCGCGATTCAGGTCAAGGCCGCGCGCATCCACACGTCGGTCGAGCTGACGCCCGATCATCTGCGTCAGGGCACCGAACGCCTGCGCGTCGACGACATCGTACGGATCTATCCACAGCCAAAAGGCGAAGAGGAGCCGAAGTGGATGTCGGCGCGCGCGCTCGGCGAACTCACCGGTGTCCCGCGCGGGCGCACTGGCATCGGTTTGAGGCTGGCCAACGATCGCACTGCGCAGGCGTGGGCGCGTAAGCACCAGCAACTGCGGGTCGCCCTGGCCCACCTGGTGGAAGAGCGCATACCCCCGGGTCCCCCATCATGAGAGCCCGGATCGAACTGCTGGTGGCCGTCCTCGCGGCGGTCGGTTGCGTGGTGAGCTGGTTGGCCGCCAGGTCGACGGTGGCGGTGGCGCCGGTGCTGGAGGGTGAACCTCAGACCACGTCGGTGGTCTACAGCGCCCCGCTGCTGGTGCTGTCCTTGCTGCTGGCCACCGTCGCCGGAGTGCTGGCGGTCGTCGGGATCTCCCGTCTGCGACGCGGCTAGTCCCGCCGAAATCGACCAATTGGCGAGATCCACTCGCACTTCTGCACCCATTGTCCGTTTCGGCGCATCGTGAGGCCGCTCACACGCTTTTGGGTACAAAGTTCGAAATCTGTAACACTGTTCCACATGACGGAGTCCGCCTACCCTGCGGGCGCGTGGGCCCCCAGCTTGCGAGGGGAGTGCCCCCAGGCGCAGACCTCGCAACGGACGGCCGACGCCCTGCCGCTGGGCCCACAGTCGCTGGTCTGGCGCTACTTCGGCGACAACCGGATGTATCTCATCGGCCCGCGCCCGGCGGTGCTGCAGAACATGCTCGCGGAACTCGGTCAGGGCGTGTTCGACCACTCCACGTTCTTCGCCGATACCGCGGAGAGGCTCAAACGCACCATCCCGCCGATCTTCAACACCGTCTACGGCTCCGACGACGACCCCTCTGGTTCCGGAGCCGGATTGCAGGTCCGCGACTTCCATCATCACGTCAAGGGCGACATGCCGGACGGCGGCCGCTACCACGCGCTCGACCCCGACACGTACTTCTGGGCGCACGCCACGTTCGTCGAGCAGGTGCTCTACTTCGCCGACACGTTCGTCAAGCGGCTCACGCCGGGCGAGAAGGACCAGATCTACCTCGAATCCAAGACGTGGTACCGCCGCTACGGGGTCAGTGACCGGCCGATGCCCGCGAATTACGCCGAGTTCGAACGGTACTGGGACCGGATGATGAACGAGATCGTCGTCGCGCACCCGACCGCCAAGTACGGCGTCGGCTATGTGACGAAGGGTTTCCCGTGTCCGAAGGGCGTCTCGCCTGCGCTGTGGCGCGTCATCGCGCTCGTGTTCGATCCGGTGGCTGCGTTCCTGACGACAGGCGGCCTGCCGCCGCGGGCACGTGCGCTTCTCGGCCTTGCGTGGAGCGAGCGCCAGGAGCGTCGCTACCGGCGCCTCGCAGCGTGCTGGCGCTCGCGGCCGGTGAACTGGGTGTGGGATCATCTGCCAATGTGGCTGCGCTACAACGGTTATGCCCTCAAGGGCTATGCCAGGGGCTGATCCCACCCTGGCAGCCATCCTCGACGCCGCCGTCGTCGAGTTCGAACGCCACGGCTTTCGGCGGGTTGCCCTCGACGACGTCGCACGCCGGGCACGGGTCAGCCGCACCACCATCTATCGGCGGTTCTCGCACAAGGACGACCTGGTCGCCGCGGTCATCGAGCGCGAGAATGTGCGGCTGTTCGCCGATATCACCACCGAGCTGAAACAGGTTGGTCCGCAATCGAATTACTATGTCGAGGCGTTCACGCTGTCGATACTGAAATTTCGTCGCCACCGGGTGCTCGACCGGATGATCACCGACGACCCCGGCTTGGTGCTCGAACTGGCCGGGCAGCATTACTACGCCGCCATCGAGCGGATGGCCGAAGCGCTGCGAGTGATCTTCCCGACCGGCTTCGCCGAACGGATCGGCGAGCGGGCCGTCACCGAGTTGGCCGACACCATCCTGCGGTACGCGGCGATGGTGCTGCTGCTTCCCAGCGCGCAGCCGCTCGAGACCGCCGACGACATCCGCGCGTTCGCCACGCAGCACTTCCTGCCCAGCGTGCCGGTCGCGCTGCGGGCCGTGCCCGCTCATTAGCTGCCCTGCGTTTCGTAATCCGGACCATCGGGCAGCCCAAACCCATGGGTACCGAACAACAGCAAGAACGCACCGAGAAGCCCGAAGTCACCGAGGAGCACAAGGAGACGGCCAAGGAGATGGCCAAGGCCTACGACGAGGACAGGCCGACGTCGACACTGCCCGGCAGCGGCGGGACCGTCTCAGGAACCGCCGTCACCGACTGGGTCGACGAGAAGGACAAGGGCGAGATCGAGACGACGGGCGAAGAGGGCAAGGTCGAGTTCCGCATGACGGAGGAATTCCGCAAGCAGCAGGAGGAGTGACGCTTCAAGCCCGGGCGCTCGCCGCAGTGCCTAGGGTTGAGAAGCGTGACACCGCTTGAGGAAATCGCGCCGCCGTTCATCGACATGGCTCACTCGATCGTCTGGGCCTCCGCCGCCACCGTCGACGAAAACGGCCGGCCACGCACCCGCATCCTGCATCCGATCTGGGAGTGGGACGGCATCGACCTACTTGGCTGGATCGCGACGGTGCCCAGCCCGGTCAAGAAGGCGCATCTCGCTGTTCACCCCCAGATGGCGGTCAGCTACTGGACCACGACCCACGACACCTGCTCCGCGGAATGTCTGGTGGAGTGGTACCACGACGACGAGACCCGGGCCGCGGTCTGGGACAAGTTCGCGACGGGTCCCGCACCGGTCGGCTACGACCCGTCCATCATTCCGATGTGGGCCGATGGCCCGACGTCCGAACAATTCGCCGCCCTGCGCTTGAGCCCGTATCGGCTGCGGGTGATGCCAGGCACGGTGATGCTGACGGGCGAGGGTGCGGTGCTGAGCTGGTCGGCCTAGCTGAGCCGGGTGAACTCGTTTCGGCGGTAGCGCTCGGCGCAAGCCGATCGGCGCACCTTGCCGCTGGAGGTGCAAGGGATCGACCCCGGGGAGACCAGCACGATATCGGCCGCCCCCAAACCGTGTTCCTCCGACAGCGCGGAGGTGACTTCGCGCTTGACGGCATCCAACGCGTCCTCGGGCGAAGGGTCCGGCACCTCGAATTCGATGATGGCGACCAGCTTTTCGGCGCGATGGTCCTGTACCGATATCGCCGCGACGCGGCCCCCCGTTATCTGCTGGATCGTCGCCTCGATATCGTCCGGATAGTGGTTGCGTCCATAGATGATCACCACGTCCTTGATACGGCCCATGATGAACAGCTCGCCGTCAGAGATGGCGCCCAAGTCCCCGGTCCGCAGCCACGGCCCTTCGGGTGTGCCTGCCGATGCGGCAACAAGTCGTGCGCCGAACGTCTGCTCGGTCTCTTCGGGCTTCTGCCAGTAGCCCTCCGCGACATTGTCCCCGTGCACCCAGATCTCGCCGACGGCTCCCGCAGCGCATTCTGTGCGGGTATCGGGGTCGACGATCCGTATCACCGGTTCCCGAGGCACTCCATAGCTGAACAACGTTGTCCCGCTGCCGGTTCGGCTCCGCTGCGCGCGCCCCGCTGCCAACTCGGTCGGGTCGAAGCTGACCGCCTGTGCGGCATGCCCCGTTTCGCGTGTCGAGACGTAGACTGTCGCTTCCGCCAGGCCGTACGACGGACGAATCACCGTGTCGCGAAGGTTGAATCGAGCGAACCGCGTGTTGAAGCCTCGTACCGAAGCCGGCTGTATCCGTTCGCCGCCTGCGATGATGGCCCGGGCATCCCCGAGATCCAGCCCTGCCATGTCCTCGTCCGACGTCATCTGGGCAGCCAGGTCGAGGGCGAAATTCGGTGCGGGCGAGAACGATTTGGAGTGGCTCGCGAGCAGTTGCACCCACCGGGCCGGCCGTTGCAGGAATGCCACCGGGCTCATGAGCACGGTGTGAAGTCCGGACAGAATTGGCGCGCATACCCCGATGAACAAGCCCATATTGTGAGAGAGCGGGACCCACGACACCACTGTGGTGTCTGGCGGCGCGACGTTGCCGTTGTCGTCGAAATAGTTTGCCATCACCTGCTCGAAGTTGGCCTGCAGGTTGCGGTGCGAAACCCTGACACCCGTTGGCTGGCGGGTCGATCCGGACGTGTATTGCAGATACGCCGTTGCGGAATGATCCGTGGCGGGCAGGGTCGCCGACGAGACCGCATCGAGCAGGTCGACCTCGACGACCGAAGGGGCTGATCGACCGTCCTGCGGCTCTGCGAACGCGGCGGCACTACCCACGATGGCCGACGTCGTCAGAATGGCCGACGGTGATGAGTCGCGCAGCACCGAACGAACGTGTTCCTCGTTCGTGAACACGTCGAGTAGCGACAGCGGGATCGCGATGAATCCGGCCTGCAACGCGCCCAGGAACGCGACCACGTAATCCAGCCCCTGGGGCGTAAGCACCACTGCCCGGCTACCCGCAGGCCCGCAGCGCTGGAGCTCCTGCGCGACGCCCAACGCACGTCGATAGACCTCCGACCATGTCAGTGCATCGGCGACGCCTGCCGAATCCTGGTCGTAGTTGATGAAAGTGAACGCGACGGCGGTTGGCGCGAGATTGGCCCGCTCGCGCAGCACGGCAGAGATGGACGACTCGATGACCTGCATCGCGTTACCTTTCGTGGTCGACCGAGGCCTGAAGACATGCGGTAAGAGCCGCCCGCATGGCATCACCGCCGATGATGCCGTAATGGCCAGTGCCGGGCTGAGCTTCGCGCAGCTCTGCGGTGGTTGCGGAGGCGATCAGAACGGCATCACTGAACGGCACTACGTCGTCCGCGGGATCGTGCACGATGCGCAACTGAACCGAGCTAGGAATGCCCAGCGTCCGGATATCCCAGTGCGACACCGGAACTCCGTCGCGCCGCTCCAATTCGCGGTCGATCAGGGTTGCGACGCCGTCGGGCAGGTTTCGCTGAGCAGCCCACCGGTCGAGGACGAGCGACAGCGAGCATGCAGGCGCGATCAGCAGCACGCTTCGTGGTCCCGGTGCACCACATCGCGCGACCGCCTCGATTGCAGCGAGCGAGGCGAGCGAATGGGCGACGATCGTGTGAATGCTCGGAAACCGTTGCAGTACTTCCCGAGTGGCCCGTGCGTATTCGGTGATGGTCGCCTGCGAGCCCGGCGAGACACCGTGGCCAGGAGCGTCGAAGCACATCGTCGGCTCGCCGCAGGCGACCGCGGCCTGCACCACGGACGACATCGCAGTGCTGTCGCTCCCCCAGCCGTGCAGCGCGAGTACGGTCGGCTCGCCGTCCCCCCAGGCGTAGGCGGACGCGACCCTTGGCACGTCCGCCAGCTCTACCCGACGCGCGCCCAGCGGACACAGGTCATCCGGGTAGCTCCCGGATTCGCGGGTGTTGATGAACATCCCGGTGTGCACGTATCCCGCGGCTCGCGGCATGATCCGATGCGTACGTGCGAGCCACGTGGCGAGCAGGGAGGTCACGCAGGGCCTGCTTCTACCGAATCGACGCGTTGCATGGGACGTGTCGAGTACAGCCCCGAGATCGGATCGTAGAACCGGCATTTGCGCAGGATGTTCCACAGCCGGGGCACGCTGGCCTTCTCAATTCGCACCAGGTCCGGGTACTGCCGCTTCAGCGCAGCCTGGGCCTTGCGCAGGTTGTAGAACGGGACGGCAGTGGCGACGTGGTGCGCGGTGTGTAGCGAGATGTTGTGAGTGAGCACCAACAGCCATCGCGGATAGGCGTAATCCGTGGTCACCAACAGCCTGCTGGCATTGCGGGTCCAGTACTTCTCAGGCAGGTAGGGGATGTCGTCGGAGCTGTGGTGCATCAGGGTTGTGATGCTGAACCACGCGTGGATGGCGAACCATGGTGCGACGAAGTAGAGCAGCAGGCCCTGCCACCCCGTGAAGTACGTGAGCGTCGCAAGATACGTACCACCGGCCACCACCACGAACGCGACGGACCGGCGCACGTCCCTGCGCATCTCCTTCTTCGGGAAATACGAAGGCCGAAAACCCGATTCGGCCCAATAGTTTATCGAACCGGCCCATACCGCCCAGGTGCGGATGCTGGCATAGATGATCCGATGTCGCAGCGGCATTCGGCGGTAGACCGCTTCAGAGATCGGCCGCCAATCGGTGTCAAGCTCCAGGCTGTTGGTGTGGGCGTGGTGCCAGTTGTGCACATGCCGCCACGCGTGGAAGGGATAGAGCAGTGGTAGCAGCGAAAGGTGTCCCATGACGAAGTTCAAGCGACGATTTCGGGAGAAGGAGCCGTGACCGCAGTCGTGACCGATGCAATGCAGTCCCCATCCGCCGAGGCCGGCGCCGACTACGAGGGGCGGGACCAGATACCAGCGATCAAGCACGGCCATCCCGACAATGGCTGCCACGTACAGTGTCAAGCTGACGGCGAATCCCGCGAATCCACGTGCCACCGACGGCTGCATGTATTCCCGTGGAATCGCCGCCGCCACCTTCTCGCCCGCGATCGCCTGGCTCTTCTCGAGGAATTCGAGAAACCGCGGATCAGGGTCGACGGGAGCCGTGGCTTGCGTCATCGCCGTTGCCTCAGTGCTGGAGGCGAAGCTCGCGGGTGAGGTGGTCCGCGAGGTCGTCGATGGTCTCGTGCTCGAACAGGATGGCGGGTGACAGCCGCCGTTCGACGATCTTCTCCAACGCTCCGGAAACCTGAACTGCCGTCCTCGAGTCAAGTCCGTACGCATCGAACGACTTGGCCGTATCCACCTGCGATTCAGGGCATTTCACTCGTCGCGCAAGCTCGCTTACCAGCCATGCCCGCAACGACTCGTGTGTCAGTGGCCCCTCGATGGCAGGCTTCTTGGTCCGTCCGAACATGAATCAACCCCTTTGGTTCCGCCGCATTCGGCCCTCGATCGTCTGACGGCTAGGCATGTGCAGATCCCACACGATCCCTGCTTTGGCGAAGACTGCCAGCACCCACGCGCTGGCATCCGGCTCCCACCAACGCATTCCGTGCCGGTACGCACCTGGGAATGCGTGATGGTTGTTCTGCAGGCCCTCGCCGAAGGTGAAGATCGCCACCGGCCAGTTGTTCGCGCTGTTGTCACGGTTGACAAAGGGACGCGATCCGAACATGTGACTGATCGACCCGACACACCACGCCGCCTGGTTGGCGACGAACACCCGGGCCAGGCCGCCGAAAACGAAGCCAGACAACCCTGATGCGACGGTGCCGCCGATCGCCAAGCCCAGAAGTCCGGGCAGCGCCAGACTGAGCAGCGCCCAGATCGGATAGGTCCTGCTGTAGTTGAACAAGTGGCGATCTCGCAGCACGTCGGGAGCGAACACGTTCACCCGCGACTCCTGGTCACTGAACATCCAGGGGATGTGGGCATACCAGAGACCCTTGAGCTTGGCCAGCGGACCGGTGCCGCTGAGGTTGGGGGAATGCGGATCTCCGAGTTCGTCTGCGTAACGGTGGTGTCTGCGGTGTGTGCTCACCCAGAAAGAAAGTGGACCCTCGAGCGCCATCGAACCGGCGATCAACAGCACGCCCTCGAAGAACCGCGACGTCTTGAACGATTTGTGCGCGGCATAGCGATGAAACCCCAGCGTGATGCCGAACATCTGAATCGCGTAGAACACGGCGAAGAGCGCGTAGTCGAGCACCGTGGCCCGGCCGGTGACCGCCAGGTAGAGGGCAACCGCGAAGCCGATCCCGGGTACCCCTATGGTGACCAAAGCAACCACGCGCTTCGCGCGTGCGCTCTTCGGGTTGAGCTGCACGATCGCCCTGGCGAGTGATTCAGCCTGGACCGCGGAAGTGGTTGTGGGACGGCTATGTTCGACTTTCATGCCTCACCTCTGCAACCTCTGCCGTGGAGTTGACCTTCCGGACGTTGTGAACGAGCCTTAGGCAGTCGAGAAGCCGGATGAACTCTCCGGCCAGATCGAGCTGCCACCAGTGTCGACGGGTTTGTGCCAAGGCGGGCCGCGCGTGATGGTTGTTGTGCCATGACCCACCCATGGTTGGCGGTGCCAGCGCACCGATGTTTCGACTGTCGTCGCGGAGCGCGAACTCGCGGTTGCCGATCGTGTGTCCCAACGAGTTCACCGCCCACGTCGCATGATCGAGCGCGAAAATGCGTGCCAGACCGCCCCAGAGAACGCCACCGACGAAGCCGTGAACGGATTGGGTTGCCAGACCGCCGATCACACCTGGTAGCAGGATGCCGAGCAGCACCAGCCAGAAGTAGTGGGCATTGATCTTCATCACCCGGCGGTCCGAGAGCCAGTCGCGCGTGTGCCTGCTCCAATCGGTCTTGTTCACCCGGAACAACCAACCAACGTGCCCGTGCCACAAGCCCTTCAGTCGCCCAGTCAAGCCGCCGCCCTGCGGTCGAGGAGAGTGTGGATCGCGATCGGTGTCGGCGTACGCGTGATGTATGCGGTGGTTCGCTACCCAGAAGACGATTGGGCCTTGGGCGGCCATCGAACCGGCGCCGCCAAGGAACAGCTTCACCGGCTCCGATGCGTCGAACGAGCGGTGGCTGAAATAGCGATGCAGGCCCGCCTCCACTCCCAGCGCGGTGATCAGATACATGCCGACGAACAACAGCACGTCGGAGAGCCAGAGGCCGTCGAATACCGCGTACAGCACGGCGGCGACCGTTCCAACGGTAGGCAACCCCACCGTGAGGTAAGCGAGCCGTGAGGCCAGCACATCGCGCTCGGGCACCACCCCGGTACTCATGCCGTGTACTCCTGCGCCGCTGCTGAATCGATTGCCAGACAACGCAGTCCATTCGCGAGGAACATCTGGCGGGCTTGCTGCCTGCGCACCTTGCCGCTCGTCGTGGTCGGGATCGTGCGTTTGGGGCAGAGCTGAATGTGGGGTCGTACGCCGAACTCCGCGGTCACGGTGGCGCGAATGGCATCGACAATCCTCGAGTGGAGTTTCTGGCTGACCGTTCGGTACCGGACTTCTGCGGCGACGCAGAGGGTTTCACGCCTGACGCCGTCAATCGAGAACGCAGCGGCCGTGCGGACAGCCGGATCAGCGCGGACGACAGTGGCTTCCACGTCATGCGGATAGATGTTGCGGCCGTCGACGATGATCAGGTCCTTGATTCGCCCTGTGACGAACAGTTCACCGGACAGGAGAAAACCGAGATCGCCGGTGCGCAGGTAGTCGTGCTCGTCCTCGGGGAGCCTCGCGTAGAACACGTCCCGGCTCAACTCCGGCTGGTTGTAATAGCCGGCGGCAACGCTTCGTCCCGAGACCCAGATCTCGCCGACAACACCGTCATCGAGCTGTGTATGGGTTGCGGTGTCGACAATGCGCACCGTGTGCTCGGCGTCGACTTCTCCGCAACTGACCACCGTGCGCCCACGTTCGCCAGGTTCACGGGCAGGTGTCGTGCAGAACCGGGAACCGCGGTGCTTCCCCGCGACGAACAGCGTCGCCTCTGCCATCCCGTAACACGGAATCAGCGCTGTGTCGTCGAACCCAAGCGGCGCGGTGGCCTGCTGGAACCGTACAAGCGTCTCGGCATGGATCGGCTCGGCGCCGCAGTACAACTCCCTGACGGTAGACAGGTCCAGGTCGCCGAAATCGTTGTCGGCCAGCGTATCCGCGCACAGGTCGAGCGAGAAGTTCGGCCCGACAGTGATCGAAACCCGATAGTCGTTGATCGCCTGCAGCCAGCGCCGGGGCTCTTGCACGAAGTGCATGGGCGACATCAGCACGAGAGGCCAACCGTGGTACATCGACAGGATGATCGTCCCGATCAACCCCATGTCGTGATACGGCGGCAGCCAGGAGAACCCAACCCGGTGCGGGTCGGGGCCCATACTGCGGCCCAGGGCCTCACAGTTGCTCAGCAGGTTGTCGTGGGTGAGGCATACGCCTTTGGGCGCGCCCGTCGAACCCGACGTGTACTGAATGAGGGCGAGATCGTCGCGTGCAGTTGTGGCGATGGCCATGGCGGAGTCATCGACGGTCGCCTGGTCGGCGTAGACGACGATCGGTGTGAGACCGGCGGATTCGAGGCGACCCCGCAATGCCTCGACTTGGTTCCGGTACATCCCGTCGATGACGATTCCCGCGGGCTGGCAATCGGCGGTGATCTCGACAAATCGATCGAAGTCTTTGGCTCGTAACGGCGGAAAACATGGCACAGGCACGGCCCCGAGTTGCATGATTCCGTAAAACGCGGCGATGTATTCGAGGCGAGGATTCACCGCCAATATCACGCGGTCGCCAATGCCGATGCCGCGACCGCTCAGATAAGCCGCAACAGCGCGGGAAGTTCTTATGGTGTCGGCGAATGTCCAGCAGATTTCGGTGCTCGAAGTCCCGTCGGCAAGAAATATGTAGGCGAGCTCGTCAATCGACGATCTCGCGTCCAAGACTTCGAGAATGTTGCCCCATTTTCGGTTGTCCATAAAACTCCCCAAGGACAGTTATCACCGCACGATTCTCAGCTGCGTACAGCTGGCCAGATGCGACCCTCCCTCCGTCCACATGTTGATGGTTTCCCGCACGAAACCGTGTGCGTCGGCAGATGTGGTGGTCGCCAGGACGAGCACCCAATCGAACGCCGTGGCCGGCGCATCGGCCGACAGCTGGATCGACATCTCAACCGTTGGCACTGCTCGCAGTTCCGTCAACAACGCGGTGTAGGACGGCGCAAGCGAATCGATCAGGATTGTTATGCGCTCCTCCGTGGCAGGCACCTCGTCCGTGAGCCGGATCCAGCCACACAAAACCGGTTTCGCCGCACCGCTGTACGGCAACTCGGGCGTGGCGGCCCTGATCTCCATTCGCTGCGAGATGGGGATGAATTCCGGTGGAATCTCGACGACGGCCGCGCTTGCCCGGTCCTCGATCCCCGTGGGCATCGGTGGCGCAAATACCTGCGCTGGTTGCGCCGCCCCTGCGCTGAAGGTCGCGTTCGCCTCGACGCATGTTCCGGACTCCGAGGATGCGGTCGCGCACGCCATTGTCAGCGTCCCGCCGTTCCTGACGACGTCGGCATCGACGAGGATGGGCCATGTCAGTGGCCGGATGAATCGGCCGCCGACAGACACCAGCTGACGGTCGGCGGGTACCAGGGTCCGCATCTGGTGGACCAGCGCCGCAATGGCCAACCCGCCGTGCAACCCGTTGAAACCGTTAAAGCTTTTCTGATCCGAGGTTTGAATTCGTTCGCTGGAGTCCAGGAATTCGGCAATAGATGCTCTCACAAATGCCGCCTTCATTCGAACGAAACGGGCTAAATCGCCGCCCTGCGTGCGAATAGACGTCGATGCCAAACCCCGGTTATGACGGGCAATACTAACGATAATTTTCGCTCGCGTCAATCATTCGATCTGTGGTCTGACCTGGAGGTTTGCGTCCTGCACCGGATGTGGCCGAGAGGTAGCGTGGCGCCGATTTTCGTTTTGTGTGCACAGATCCTCGAGGTCCGTCCCGAGGCAAGCGCACTGGGCGTCGCGTAACGCTTGCGGCCCGGCACGTGTCGCGCGATTCTCATTGCCATGGTCACCACCACAACCAACGTCGGCGCGCTGCCGCTGGTGCCGAAGAACCCAATACCGCTTCGGCGGTTGGTGAAGTTGGTGCGGACTCTCGATATTGGGCAGGAGGCGATACGCGACGCAGGCGGTCCCATATCGAGGATCACATTCGGGCCCAAGTGGCTGGTTCGGCCGATCGTGGCGGTCACCTCACCTGACGGCATCCGCGACGTGTTGAGTCGCACCGACGCGTTGTCGGAGCGGTGCATCATCCACGATGAAGTGCGCAACATGGCAGGGGACAGCCTGTTCGTCCTGCCGACTTTGTCGTGGCAACCTCGCAAACGCGCGCTGCAACCGGTCTTCACGAAACACAGCGTCCGCAACTTCAGCGGCCAGATGTCACGTGCCGCGGAATCGTTCGTCGTTCGGTGGCGCGACGGCGGCGCCGTCGACCTCGACGTCGAATGCCGCCGGCTGACCATGCAATCGCTCGGCCGCTCGGTCCTCGGCGTCGATCTGACCGAGCGCGCGGACATCATCGCAGAACACATGCACGTCGCGTCCTCCTACACCGCCGATCGCGCGCTGCGGCCCGTGCGGGCGCCGCGATGGCTACCGACTCCGGCCCGCCGCCGGGCACGTCTGGCGGTAGCGGAGTTGCGCAAGGTGACGAGCGAGATGCTGCAGAAATGCCGTGCCGATCCCACCCTGGATGCACCACTGGTGCACGCCTTGATCGCGGCCACCGACCCGGAAACCGGCCAGGCGCTCTCCGACGATGACATCTGCAACGACCTACTGATCTTCATGCTGGCGGGCCACGACACGACCGCGACGGCTCTCACGTACGCGCTGTGGGCGCTGGGGCACCATCGCGGCGTGCAGGATCGCGTCGCCGCGGAGGCTGCCGCCTTCGGCGATCGGGAACTGACACCCGACGACGTGCCCAGGCTCGGATACACCGTCCAGGTCTTGCGCGAGGCGCTCAGATTGCAGCCGCCCGCCGCGGGTGTCGCTCGGTTGGCCGTCCGTGACATCCCGGTCGGTGGTTACCGCGTCGAGGCGGGCACCATCATGGCGGTGGGGATCTACGCCCTTCATCGGGATCCTGCCCTATGGGACCGTCCGCTGGTCTTCGATCCCGATCGCTTCAGCCCGGAGACCTCCAGGGGCCGCGACCGCTGGCAGTTCATCCCGTTCATCGCGGGACCGCGCTCGTGCATCGGCGAACACTTCGCGATGCTGGAAACCACGCTCGCGATTGCAACCATCGTTCGGTCCCTCGAGATCCGTTCGGTGGATGACGCTTTCCCGGTCGCTGTGCCGTTCACCACCGTCGCTGACGGTCCCATTCACGCATGCGTGAGTTCGCGGAACTAGCCGCGCAACATCGAGATCAGTTGCTCGCGGTTGTTGGCTCCGACGCGTTGGGACGCAGGCGGCGCTCGAACTAGACGCGCTTGAGCAGCACCGCCTGGTCGAACGGCAGCCGCGCGAAGAGCGGCCGCCATCGGCCTTTCACGGACTGCGCCGCTTGTGACCTCGGCACCATGCGGGGATCGGTGAGCTCAATCGTCTTGCCGTATCGCCGCATTCGCGCGCCGCCCGCCGACATGATGTTCTTCAGCCAGTCCCGGTTGGGGCCGTAGGTGAGCAGGATCGCCACGCCGTCGTCGGTGCTGAAAACGCTCAGCGGCGTCGGGTAGGGCTTGCCCGACTTCCTGCCGACATGCTCGAGGATGCCCATCGTCGGCGCCCAACCCGCCCACATCCGCTGAACCGGATTGGTGACGTACCGGTTGAACCGCGCCAGCCATTGCGGTAGTTGCATGAAGGCCATCAAACTCGTAGGTCATGGCCTACCTCAAGCCTCCGTGGTTCACCCGCGCCGTGTTCAACAAGATCGCCATCGCCACCGGGATGAGCAACACCGAGAAGCTGACCGTCACCCGGCGCCGAAGCAAGCAGCGACAAGAGGTCCCGGTGATCACGGTCGACGTCGGCGGCACCAAATACCTGGTGTCCACGCGCGGCGAATCCGAGTGGGTGAAGAACCTGCGCGCCGACCCCAACGCGACGATCGGGTCGACGGCATACGTCGCGCGGGAGATCCCCGAACAAGACCGCCAAGCGGTGCTCACCGCCTACCGCGAGAAAGCCGGCCGCGCCGTCGAAGGCTACTTCCGAAGGCTGCCTCGCGAGGCCGACCACCCGGTGTTCGTCGTCACTCCCAAGGGTTGAGCCACTACACCCTGTAGTTGGCCCGTTCGACCGTCCTGGAACACTAGTGGTCATGAATCGCACCGACGTCTCCGCGAAGCTGTTCGCCGACGCGTGCGCCGCCATACCCGGCGGGGTGAACTCGCCGGTCAGGGCGTTCTCCTCGGTCGGAGGCACCCCGCGGTTCATCACCTCCGCGACGGGCTACTGGCTGACCGATGCCGACGACAACCGCTACGTCGACCTGGTGTGCTCGTGGGGGCCGATGATCCTCGGCCACGCCCACCCGGCTGTCGTCGAGGCTGTTCAGCGAGTCGCTGCCGATGGCCTGTCGTTCGGCGCGCCGACGCCGTCGGAGACCGAGCTGGCCACCGAGATCATCGGCCGTGTCGCTCCCGTGGAGCGGCTGCGCATGGTCAACTCCGGCACCGAGGCCACCATGAGCGCGATCCGATTGGCCCGCGGCTACTCCGGCCGCGCCAAGATCATCAAGTTCTCCGGCTGCTACCACGGCCACAGCGACGCGCTGCTGGCCGACGCCGGGTCGGGTGTGGCCACGCTGGGCCTGCCGTCGTCGCCGGGCGTGACCGGCGCCGCCACCGCCGACACGATCGTATTGCCGTACAACAACGTCGCCGCGGTGGAAGAGGTGTTCGGACAGTTCGGCGACGAGATCGCCTGTGTGATCACCGAGGCCAGCGCCGGCAACATGGGCACCGTTGCGCCGCTGCCGGGCTACAACGCCGCACTGCGTCGTATCACCGCCGACCACGGCGCGTTGCTCATCTCCGACGAGGTGATGACCGGTTTCCGGGTGAGCCGATCCGGTTGGTACGGGGTCGATCCCGTCGATGCCGACCTGTTCACCTTCGGCAAGGTGATGAGCGGTGGGCTACCCGCCGCCGCCTTCGGTGGCCGCGCCGAGGTGATGGAGCGACTCGCGCCGCTCGGCCCCGTGTATCAGGCAGGCACCTTGTCGGGTAACCCGGTCGCCATGGCCGCCGGGCTCGCGACACTGCGGGCCGCCGACGACGCCGCGTACACCGCGCTCGATGCCAACGCCGACCGGCTGTCGGCACTGCTCGGGCAGGCGTTGACCGAAGCCGGTGTGGCACATCAGGTTCAGCGCGCAGGAAACATGCTCAGTGTGTTCTTCACCGACGCGAGTGTCCACGACTTCGCGGCTGCGCGCGCCAGCGAGACGTGGCGCTTTCCGCCGTTCTTCCACGGGCTGCTCGACGCCGGCGTCTACCCGCCGCCGAGTGCATTCGAAACCTGGTTCGTCTCAACCGTTCTGGACGACGAAGCCTTCGAGCGCATCGCCGATGCCCTGCCTGTTGCCGCCCGTGCGGCCGCGGAAGCGAAGAAACCTGCATGACTGAGAAGACGATCGTGCACGTGATGCGGCACGGCGAGGTGTACAACCCGGAGAAGATCCTCTACGGCAGACTGCCCAATTACCATCTGTCGGACCGGGGCCGGGCACAGGCGCAGGCGGTTGCCGACTGGCTGGCGCTGCGCGACATCGTCTATGTGGTCGCCTCTCCGCTGGAGCGCGCGCAGGAGACCGCTGAGCCGATCGCTTCCCGCCTCGGCCTGCCGATCGACACCGACGACGATCTGATCGAGTCGACCAACATCTTTCAGGGCCAACGCGTCTCGCCTGGCGACGGTGCCCTGCGCGATCCCCGCAATTGGTGGTATCTGCGCAACCCCCGCACGCCATCGTGGGGTGAGCCGTATGGGGAGATCGCGGCGCGAATGATGGCAGCGTTGCACCGCGCCCGGATCAAGGCGGCGGGTCATGAGGCGGTGTGCGTCAGTCACCAACTGCCGGTGGAAACGCTTCGCCGGGCGATGACGGACCACCAGCTGCATCACTTTCCGACGCGACGGATGTGCAACCTGGCCTCGCTGACCTCGTTCTACTTCCATGGCGAATCCTACGTCGGCTGGGGATACTCGGAGCTGGCTGGGCAGTGAAGCGGCTGGTGCTCCTGGCAAGCGCGGCGATCGTCGCGCTCGCTGGCTGTTCCACTGGTGACGACGCCGTCGCGCAGGGGGGCACCTTCGAGTTCGTCGCTCCCGGCGGGAAGACCGACATTTTCTACGATCCGCCCGAGAACCGTGGCCGCCCAGGCAAGTTGGCCGGCCCGGAGCTGATGGATCCCGCCAAGACGATCTCGCTAGACGACTTCACCGGCAAGGTCGTGGTGGTCAATGTGTGGGGGCAGTGGTGCGGACCATGCCGCACCGAGATCACCCAGCTGCAGAAGGTGTACGACGCCACCCGCGGACAAGGCGTTGCGTTCCTCGGCATCGACGTCCGCGATAACAACCGTGACGCTGCGAAAGATTTCATCGTCGACCGCAAGGTGACGTTCCCGTCGATCTACGACCCGCCGATGCGCACCATGATTGCCTTTGGCGGCAAGTACCCGACCACCGTCATCCCGTCCACCGTCGTGCTGGATCGCCAGCACCGGGTGGCCGCGGTGTTCCTTCGCGAGCTGCTCGCCGAGGACCTGCAGCCGGTCGTGGAAAGGCTTGCGGCCGAACCGGAGCCGAAGACATGACCGGGTTCACCGAGATCGCCGCGGCTGGACCGGTACTGCTCGCGGTCGGCGTGTGCCTACTGGCCGGACTGGTCTCCTTCGCGTCACCATGCGTGGTGCCGCTGGTGCCGGGCTACCTGTCCTATCTGGCGGCCGTCGTCGGAGTGGAAGACCAGCCGGGAGTGGTCGCGGTCCGCACCGCGCGGCTGAGGGTCGCCGGTGCGGCGCTGTTGTTCGTCGCGGGATTCACAGCCGTCTTCCTGCTCGGCACGGTCGCCGTGTTGGGGATGACCACGATGCTGATCACCAACCAGCTTCTGCTGCAACGCATCGGCGGCGTGCTCACGATCGTGATGGGCCTGGTGTTCGTCGGGTTCATTCCGGTGCTGCAGCGCGAGGCGCGGTTCACACCGAGGCAGCTCTCCACGCTGGGGGGCGCGCCACTGCTCGGCGCGGTCTTCGGCCTTGGCTGGACACCGTGCCTCGGCCCGACGCTGACAGGGGTGATCGCGGTGGCGTCGGCCACCGACGGTGCGAGCGTCGCCCGCGGTGTCGCGTTGGTCATCGCGTACTGCATGGGCCTGGGAATCCCGTTCGTGCTGTTGGCCTTCGGCTCTGCGCGCGCGGTACAGGGCCTGGGTTGGCTGCGGCGGCACACCCGCGTCATTCAGATCTTCGGTGGGGTGCTGCTGATCCTCGTCGGCGCCGCGCTGGTGACCGGGCTGTGGAACGACTTCGTGTCCTGGGTGCGCGACGCGTTTGTCAGCGATGTGACTTTGCCGATATGACGAACATTTCCCCGCTCGCGCTGACGCGCAACACCTGGCGGACCCTGACGTCGATGGGCACCGCGCTGGTGCTGCTGTTCCTGCTGGCGCTTGGCGCCATCCCCGGCGCCCTGCTGCCGCAGCGCAGCCTCAACGAGTTCAAGGTCGAGCAGTACATCGTCGAGCATCCCACCATTGGACCGTGGCTGGACCGGTTGCAGGCGTTCGAGGTGTTCTCCAGCTTCTGGTTCACGGCCATCTATGTGCTGTTGTTCATCTCGCTGGTGGGCTGTTTGACCCCTCGACTGATCGAGCATGCCCGCAGCCTGCGGGCCACCCCTGTCGCCGCGCCACGCAACCTCAGCCGACTGCCCAAGCACCATGCCGCCGAGGTGTCCGGCGATCCGGACGCCGTCGCGGCCGACATGTCCAGCCGCCTGCGGGGCTGGCGCCGCGTCGTCCGCAAGCAAGAAGACGATGCCGTCGAGATCTCAGCCGAGAAGGGCTATCTGCGCGAGTTCGGCAACATCGTCTTCCATTTCTCGCTGCTCGGCCTCCTCGTCGCGGTGGCCGCCGGCAAGCTGTTCGGCTACGAGGGCAACGTCATCGTCATCGCGGACAGCGGCCCTGGGTTCTGCTCCGCCTCGCCCGCTGCGTTCGACTCGTTCCGGGCAGGGAACACCGTCGACGGCACGTCGCTGTACCCGATCTGCCTTCGGGTCAACGACTTCCAGGCGCACTACCTGCCCACGGGTCAGGCAGTGTCGTTCGCTGCCGACATCGATTACCAGGCAGGCTCCGACCTGAACACCGACACCTGGCGGCAGTACCGCCTGAAGGTCAACGAGCCGCTGCGCGTCGGCGGCGATCGGGTGTACCTGCAGGGCCACGGTTACGCTCCGACGTTCACCGTCACCTTCCCCGATGGGCAGACCCGCTCGCAGACGCTGCAGTTCCGGCCGGAAGACCAGATCACCTTCCTGTCATCGGGTGCGATGCGGTTCGATCCGCCGGGCGGCAGCTATCCCGACCCCGACGAGCGCCGCAAGAACCAGATCGCCATTCAGGGCCTGTTCGCGCCGACCGAACAGCTTGACGGCACGCTGCTGTCGTCGAGCTTCCCTGCACTGAACAACCCGGCCGTGGCCGTCGACATCTACAAGGGTGACACCGGGCTGGACACCGGCCGCCCGCAGTCGCTGTTCTCACTGGACCCGAAGCTCATCGAGCAGAAGCAGCTCACCAAGCAGGCGCGGGTAAACCTGCGCGCCGGCCAGCAGACGCGGCTCGACGACGGCACCATCGTGCGGTTCGACGGTGCGGTGCCGTTCATCAACGTGCAGGTCTCCCACGACCCCGCCCAGATCTGGGTGCTGGTGTTCGCGCTGACGATGATGGCCGGTCTGGTGGTGTCGCTGGTGGTGCGCAGGCGCAGGGTCTGGGTTCGGCTGACCCCCGCAGGTCCAGGTACGGTAAGCGTCGAGCTGGGCGGCTTGGCGCGCACCGACAACTCGGGGTGGGGCGACGAGTTCGAGCGGTTGACGCAGCGTCTGTTGGACGTCAACGTCCAGCGAGAATCGGAGGTTCGCGCATGAATGTCGAGCGAGAAGCGAAGGCGGATCGCGCATGAACACCCGAAGACGATCGCGAGTGAGGATCGCAGCGAGGGACGAGCGAGGACCGGAGCGAGCGGGAGTCGAGGCATGAACACCCGAAGACGATCGCGAGTGAGGATCGCAGCGAGGGACGAGCGAGGACCGGAGCGAGCGGGAGTCGAGGCATGAACACCGAGCACGTCGACATCGGGGTGGCCCGCTACTCCGACTGGGCCTTCACCTCGTCGGTGGTGGTGCTGGTTGCCGCGCTGCTGCTGCTCGCCGTGGAGCTCGCGTACAGCCGTGGCCGCAGGGTGGAAAGCCGCGAACTCGTCGGAGCCGCAGCGGCGGCGACATTGGGCAGAGCAACGGCGGCGTCCGGCACGAGCGCCACGGTCGGCGCGGACAGCGTCACCCCTGGCGTCGTCGCCGACGCGCCGAAGCGCCCGCTGGACGAGCGCGTCGGCAAGGCCGGGCTGGCGCTGGTCTATGTCGGCATGGGGCTGCTGCTTGTGTGCATTGTGCTGCGCGGCCTGGCCACGGCGCGGGTGCCGTGGGGCAACATGTACGAGTTCATCAACCTGACGTGCTTCTCGGGTCTGGTCGCAGGCGCGATCGTGCTACGCAAGCCGCAGTACCGCGCACTGTGGGTGTTCGTGCTCGTTCCAGTCTTGATCCTGCTGACCGTGTCGGGTCGCTGGCTCTACACCAATGCCGCGCCCGTCATGCCTGCCCTGCAGTCCTACTGGCTGCCGATCCACGTGTCGGTGGTCAGCCTGGGCTCAGGCGTGTTCCTGGTGGCGGGTGTGGCCAGCATCCTGTTCCTGCTCAAGATGTCGCCGCTGGGCCAGCCGGGGCCGGAAAGCGCTGCCCGCCGCATCGTGCAGCGACTGCCTGACGCTCAGACGCTGGACCGCATCGCTTACCGCACAACGATTTTCGCGTTCCCCGTCTTCGGGTTTGGTGTCATCTTCGGCGCGATCTGGGCCGAGGAGGCGTGGGGCCGGTACTGGGGCTGGGATCCCAAGGAAACGGTGTCGTTCATCGCGTGGGTGGTGTACGCGGCGTACCTGCACGCCCGCTCGACGGCGGGCTGGCGCGACAAGAAGGCGGCCTGGATCAACGTCGTCGGCTTCATAGCAATGGTCTTCAACCTGTTCTTCATCAATCTGGTGACCGTCGGGCTGCATTCGTACGCTGGGGTGAGCTGACCGGTCGAAGCGACGAATTCCCCAATGAGAGAGGACTAGCGCGTTGTCTGACCACCAGGCGGGTTTTCGCGCACAGCAGCGGTTCGTCGATCCCGCGGAGTCGGTTCCTGCTGAGGAACCGCCGGCGGAATGGATCGCCACCACCCCGCCGAACGGGTTGCCGCTGGGCGACGAGTCGCGCCCGCTGGTGGCGCTGCAGGACGACCCGCCGTCGTACCTCGATCTGTCGACCGTTGCGCTGCTGGGCCAGCCGAAGCAGGCACCGTCGCGGGGCTGGCGCAAGTGGCTGTACGTCGCCTCGTTCAAGCTGATCAACGTCGGCGAAAGCGCTAAGGTCAATCGCCGCAACAGCCTGGTCACCCAGGTGAAGAAGCCGCTGCGCGGCTGCTATCGGATCGCGCTGTTGTCGTTGAAGGGCGGGGTCGGCAAGACGACGATCACCGCCACGCTGGGCGCGACGTTCGCGTCGATCCGCGGTGACCGCGTCGTCGCCGTCGATGCCAATCCCGACCGCGGCACGCTGAGCCAGAAGGTGCCGCTGGAAACCCCGGCCACCGTGCGGCACCTCCTGCGCGACGCCGAGGGCATCGAGGCCTACAGCGACGTCCGTGCCTACACCTCACAGGGCCCCAGCCGGCTGGAGGTGCTCGCGTCCGAGAGCGACCCTGCGGTGTCTGAGGCGTTCAGCTCCGACGACTACACCCGCACGCTGGAGGTGCTCGAGCGGTTCTACAGCCTGGTGCTGACCGACTGCGGGACCGGCATGTTGCACTCGGCGATGTCGGCGGTCCTGGAGAAGGCCGACGTGCTCATCGTTATCAGCTCCGGATCGGTCGACGGTGCCCGGAGCGCGTCGGCCACCTTGGATTGGCTGGACGCGCACGGGCACCAGGACATGGTGCGCAACTCGATCGCCGTCATCAACGCGGTGCGGCCGCGGTCGGGGAAAGTCGATATGAAGAAGGTGGTCGATCACTTCTCGCGGCGGTGCCGCGCTGTCAAGCAGGTGCCGTTCGACCCGCACTTGGAGGAGGGCGCAGAGATCAGCCTCGACCGGCTCAAGCCCGAGACCCGGGACGCCTTGGTCGAACTGGCGGCGGTCGTCGCCGATGGTTTTTCGGGCGCAAAGCGGCCGGACGCCCAGTCCGGCTAGCTCAGGGCGTCGTCGCTACTGGCGAGGATTGTTGTCGTCGTGGCCGAGCCGCCGCAGGAAATCCGGGTCATCGTCCGGGCCGATCACGCGCGTCTTCGGGCGGGCAGCGGACATCCGCGTCAGCCGCCAGCCGGCGTAGATCAAACCGGCCAAGACGAGTATCAGGAGCAAATACGCCACAAAAACCTCCTTTATCTGAATATACGCGCCGTCGGTAGGCTCGGGCCGTGCCCGATAGACCGCCCCGATCCAGCCTCATGGTCGACGTGCTGGCCTATGTCCTGGCCCGTCTGCTGCTCGTCGTCGTCTTGACCGCGCTGATCTTCGCTACCGGACACATCCTCGGCGTGCGCGATTTTCCGCTCGTCGTTGCGCTGTTGTTCGCATTGGTCGTCGCGCTTCCGCTGGGCATCTGGATCTTCGCCCCGCTGCGACGTCGCGCCACGGCGAGCATCGCCGTTTTCGACGAACGCCGCCGCAAGGATCGAGAGCAGTTGCAGGCCAGACTGCGCGGTGAAGAGACGTCCGCCGGCGACGAGCCGCCCGCGACGTGACGGACGTCTTGATGCGCGAAGCCTTCGGCGCCGAATTCGTGGGTGCCGAGGGGTTTCTCAATTCGCCGACGTATGGCCTGCCGCCGCGATTTCTGATCGATGCATTGCAAGACTGCATCAGCCAATGGCAGGCAGGCACCATGGAGGCGTCGTCGTTCGACGAACCGGTGCGTGCCGGCCGCGCCGGATACGCCGCTCTGACCGGGATGCCTGTCGACTCCGTGGCCATGGGCGGCAACGTTTCCGCGGCGCTCGGGTTGGTCGCGGCCGCGATTCCCGACGGCAGCCGGGTGGCCACTCTGGCCGGCGAGTTCACCAGCACCACATTCCCGTTCGCCGCGCACTCCGGAAGGGGTGTGACGATCACCGAGTTGACCGCCGATGAGTTGGTGTCCGCCGCGGCCGACTTCGACGTCGTGACCGCGAGCCTGGTGCAGTCCGCCAACGGTGCCGTCCTCGACGTCGACACCCTGCGCAAGACCCTGGCGGGCACCGAGACACTGACCGTCATCGACCTCACCCAGGCGCTCGGCTGGAAACAGGTCGACGTGGGCTGGGCCGACGTGACGGCCGCCGCGGTCTACAAGTGGCTGCTGGCACCGCGTGGCACCGCGTGGATGTCCCTGAGCGACAGGGTGAGCCGAATCATGACGCCACACGCCGCGAACTGGTACGCGGGTGAGGACCCGTGGCAGACGATCTACGGGCTGCCGCTGCGGTTGGCCGATAACGCGCGGCGCTTCGATGCCTCGCCCGCCTGGTTCAGCGCGCTCGGCGCCGGCCTGACCCTGCCGTGGCTGGCGTCCCTCGATGCCGCTGCGGTCGAGGCGCACGCCGTCGGGTTGGCCAACCGGGTGTGCGCTGAACTCGGCCTGCCGCAGCAGAATTCGGCCATCGTGTCGGTACCGATCGCCGAAGCCGCCGACAAGCTGCGGGTCGCGGGTATTCGCGCCTCGACACGGGCCGGGGCGGTGCGCGTGGGTTTCCACTTGTACAACACCGAGAACGACGTCGACCGACTAGTCGACACGCTCACCAGCCAAATAGGGCGTCAACTCTGAAAAAGCGCATTTGGTCATCTCGCGGCGGCTGCCGGCGATAAGCTGGTGTCATTCTGTATCGAGCCGCAGGGAGGGCGGTTGCCGTATGCGGGAGTTACGAAAACCTTTCCAAGAAGGGCGTTTCGAGTGAACGCACTCATTCCTGCGGGGGACGACGATCTCGTCGTCGTGAACGGTATCGACATCGAAACCGGCCAATACGCCTTTACCCCGCGCACAATTGAAGACCTCGCCCGTCATTTGGTGAACCGACCCCGGCCGCGGGCACTTGACCATACGGACGAGCTGTTTCCCCCGATGTTCGGAATTCGATTCGGCGTTGATCCGCTCAAGTTGGACGAATCGGGCTGGGGCGTTGTTTTCCATGAGGATGCGGCGGATGACGTGCGTTCGGCGCTCGAACCGCTGCTGGCACGGCGCCGAGCGCAGGCAGGAGATCGATTCGCTGAACTCGATTACCGGCGGGGCGAACAAATGCGCGATTGGTATGACCGCCATGGAATCTCGGCAGGCAGCGTCGATCCGGAGATCGTTCCCTACTACCTTCTCCTGGTGGGTCCGCCAGATCTCATTCCGTTCGAATTCCAGTACCTCGTCGGCATCGAATACGCGGTAGGCCGCCTTGCCTTCGACACGGCGGACGAATACGAGAGGTACGCGCGCTCGATTGTCGGCTACGAGGAGGCCCGACCTGTTCCCAACTCGCGGGAGATCGTCTATTGGGGAACCCGCCACCCCGCCGATCCCGCCACGCAACTCAGTGCGTCGCTGCTGATAACGCCGCTCGCCGAAGGCATCCCGGATGCGCGAGGCGCGCTCAAACGGCCGATCCATGTGGACGTTGGCTATGACAGCCGGTTGCTGTTGGCGGACGATGCGATGCGGGCGGCCCTGCTCGACGTGATGCACGCACCGAAGGCGCCTGCGATGTTGTTCACGGCCTCGCATGGGATGGCGGTGGATTCGGGCGACCCGAGGCAGAAGTCCGATCAAGGCGCGCTGTTGTGCCAAGACTGGTCCGGCTTCGGCGACACCCGACCGCAACACTTTCTCACCGCAGCGGATATCGGCGATGACGCAAATGTCAACGGCCTGATCGCCTTTACGTTCGCGTGTTTCGGAGCAGGCACTCCGGATGCCGACCAATTCTTGACGGACTTGTCCGACACCGGCGAGGCGCCCCCGCTAGCGCCGTCACCGTTCGTAGCGGCGCTACCTCAACGCTTGCTGGGACACCCCAACGGCGGCGCCCTTGCGGTCATCGGTCATGTCGACCGGGCCTGGGGATGCTCGATCAAGACACCCAAGATTCCTGATGCCCAGATCGGCACCTTTCGCAACACCATCGGCAACGTCCTGACAGGGATGCCAATCGGACATGCCGCCAGCGGGGCGTTCGGCGCTCGGTTCGCGGTGTTGTCGACCGCGCTCGCCAGCGCCACCTCGCCTTCCGCTCCTGCGGGTGGGCGGCTGAGCGATCGCGAGCTTGTGCTGCACTGGCTCGAGCGCAACGACGCCCAAAACTATGTCGTCATCGGCGATCCCGCGGCGCGGGTGCGTAGCAACGATCTCTGAAAGGAACATCATGGCCCAATCTGATGCTTTCGCGGTTTCGGACGCTGTACGCGAATCGTTCCAGCCGGTATTGCAGGCGCTTCCGCTGATCCGCGAAGCCGTTGCGGGTCAGCCGGACGTCGTCACCGTCCGGCCCGGCTACCAATACCCCGCGAACGGTGACCCTGTACCGAGTGCCGTTGTCGCGGTCATCCCCGGCACCGCGCCGGTGAGCACACAGGAACTCCAAGGACAATTCGGGGTGCCGGTGGTGGTGACCGACGCCACCGTCGATGAGCAGCTGGCCCAGATCGACGCGGCGCCAGTGGCATTCGGAACGCCGGGAGGCGCGACTGTGTCCCCGCTCGAGTCGATGCTTCGTGATGAGGTGGTTATCGCGTTCGCGCCGCCAAAGCGAGGCACGTATGAACCCCCGGCTCGGCCCAACCTACCGCTCGTCGAGGAGAAGATGGTGCTGACCGTCTGCGTCAGCCCCGAGGCGGGTTGGAGCGAACTCGAGAGCTTTCTCGGCAGAACCCGTAAGCGACTGACCGTCGCGATGTACCAATTCACCGCTCCGCACGTCTTCAAGGCCGTCGAAGAGGCGGTCACGCCAGGACACCGCACCTTCGAACTGGTGCTCCACCCCTTTGTCGAACCACCGACGAAGGGCGTCAAGGAACACGATCTGAAAACCAAGACCCAAGTGCTCAAGCCGCTCGACAAAGAGATGACAAACCGGTTCGAGCACACCTGGGCGACGTTCAAGACGGGCGCGAGACCCGATGGGCTGTGGGCGAACGCGTATCACATCAAGGTCGCGGTCCGCGACGGCAGGGCGGGTTGGTTGTCCAGCGGCAACTGGCAGTCGTCGAACCAGCCGAACGTTCATCTGTTCGGCGATGGCGCAGATCCCGGCCAGCCCCTACCCGATGGTTTTCCCGGTGAGTACAACCGCGAATATCACGCCATCTTCGAAAGCAAAACCCTGGCGGAGATTTTCGAGCAGTACATCCGACGTGACTTCGAGCTGTGCGCTGCGCAGGCGGGGGAACCCGTCGAATTCGCGGCACCGGACCTCTTCGTCCCGGAGGCAGTCGAACTGCCAGCAGCCTTCGGCGAAGGCGGCCAGTTCTTTAAGCCGCTACGTGTCAATCGCATCGTCAAGGTGCAACCGCTGCTGACGCCGGACAATTACGCCGAGAACGTGCTGAAACTCATCAAATCCGCCAAGAAGAGTCTTCGCTTCCAGAACCAGTACATCAACCTCCGCGGCGACGGCGACGACTTTCCCGAGCTGCTTGCCCTGGTCGAAGCGCTCAAGGAAAAGGTGCTGGATCCCGACGTGGAGGTGCGGTTCATCTTCCGGAACCTGATGACCGAAGACAAGCTGGATTTGCTTACGGTGCAGGGCTTTCCGCGCGATACCATTCGGTTCCAGGAGGGTTGCCACAACAAGACGATCATCGTCGACGACAAGGTCGCCATGGTGGGCAGCCACAACTGGTCCAACGAAGGCGTTGCCGCCAACCGTGACGCCAGCCTGATCTTCTTCGATAGCGAGATCGCGGAATACCTCGCAGGTGTTTTCGACGACGACTGGAAATTCCGGGCGAACGACAAGCCTACCAGGAACAAGCCGCGAGTTGCGCGTCCCGATGAGCCCACTCCGCCAGGCTTCACCCGTGTTCCGTTCTCGGCAGTCTTCGACGACTGACACCGACTGGGGGATAACTGCTATCGCCCGCTGGGTGTCAGCGTTGACGACATCGCGTGGCGCACGCGCAATCCTGGAGTTGTCACAACGGGGAGGCCAAAAAAGGAGTAGCGTCGTCATGAGAATCCTGAGCGTCATCCCACCGCTGGTGCTGGCCGGCGCGAGCGCAGTCGCGATCGCGGCGGCACCGCTCGCTGAAGCCGCGCCCACCTGCACCTCGACTGGAACTGCAAGTATCTGCGAGTCGGACGGTAATGCGCAAGTGAGTGCCACGCCGCCGCCGATCGATTACCAGGCTCAGTACCCGTTCTTCGGGAACGCGCTGATCTTCCACCACGGCGGACACCACTGAGACTGGCAGTGCCGCAAAGCTATTCGCACTGGAGTGGGATGACAACGTCCAAGGTCGTCCCACTACCGATCGGGCTGGAGATGCCGAGCCGGCCCGCCAGGGCCTCCACCCGGTCCTTGAGTCCGATCAGGCCTGAGCCCGTGCCTGCGACGGCGCCACCGATCCCGTCGTCGCTGATGGTCAGGTGAAACTCACAGTCGCCGGCGTCGGCGGACACCTTGACTTCGGATGCCTGTGCGTGCTTGGCGGCGTTCGTCAGCGCTTCTGCGACAACGTAATAGGCGGCGACCTCCACCGATTCGGGCAATCGGCGATCGACGTTGATGTCGAGCTCGACGGGGATTGCGGAGCGTCGGGCGAGCGTCTTGATCGCAGGTCCAAGCCCGCCCTTCGACAGGATCGCGGGGTGTATGCCGCGCGAAATCTCCTGCAATTCCGTCGACACACCGACCAGACCATCGACGACGTTCGACAGCTGTTCTCGCAACTGTTGGTGCTCGGCGGGTATCGATGCCTCGACCGCCCGCAGTTCGAGACCGAGCGACACGATCCGCTGCTGTGCACCGTCGTGGAGGTCGCGCTCGAAGCGACGGCGAGCCTGGTCGCCTGCGGTGACGATGCGCGCCCTTGACGCGGTGAGCTCAGCACGGGTTTCCGCATTGGAGATGGCCGTCGCCACGAGGTCTGCGAAATCTCCTATGCGCGTTTCTGTTTCGGGCGACATCGGCACGGCTTGCGACGAACCGATCACCAGCGCCCCCCAGATCTTGCCGTCGATGATGATGGGCGCACCCACCGCAGACCGCAACCCGAGGTGGCGGATGCGCTCGGCCGTCTCGCCTTCGGCGCCGTCGAAGTCGTCGATGCGTGACGGCGCTCCGCTGGCCACGATCAACGCCGCCACGTTGTCGCC
>Ga0105242_10000542_pt1 | contig 29903 bp, 45 predicted proteins | sample KBSM24metaG_FD_81521 | JGI IMG/M metagenome (GOLD analysis project Ga0105242, IMG submission 81521) | Miscanthus rhizosphere microbial communities from Kellogg Biological Station, Michigan, USA - KBS M2-4 metaG | ecosystem: Host-associated > Plants > Roots > Rhizosphere > Soil | place...
CTGCATACGCACTCCTAGCTCGATCTAATATTAAAAGCACTGTGCTTAAAAAGCTTCGTGAATACAAGAGTACGTCTTTTTTTTTGGAAGTTCGCGGCCACTGTGAAATTTGAAGCACCAATGAATATAAGAGTACGCTACCGTGCAGTGTTAAAGAGTTTAATAGAGTATATTATAAGAGTACGCAGATCGTGGCCATCGTGCAGTGTTAAAAGAGTTTTAATAGAGTACAGTCTACTCCATGAATGTAAGAGTATGCAGATCTTTGGAAGTTCGTGGCCACCGTGCAGTTGAAGACGTGGAGATAATGGTTCAGGTGACAGTCAACCAGGGTGATGAGTAGCACGACGAGGCACACCAAGCATGCACTTAAGCACGCACATAGCGGTTCGCGCCTCTCGCGACACGGCATAAAACAACGATACTGCTCACAACACCATGCACCATAGCCGCTCCGGATATGAGGACTGCGAGGAGGAGGGTAAGGACGACGGTACTCGCGAACACTGCTACTGTCAACACCACCACTATGACGACAGCCACTGCTGCTTGCGTTGCCGCTGACGTAAGAAGCGCGATCATCACCACAAGAAGCGCGATCATGCTGCATTGAAATATCTGCACTATAAAATACTATCTCGTATATTATCTTTCGATATTTTAAGATATTATCTCCTGATATTTTTAAGATAGTATCTAAAGATAGTATCCTGAGATAGTATCTGGCGGATAATTTGAAGAATATTGTGTCATAGTTTCGAAATCACTTCGATGCCTCGCCTTGCTCCGCTGAAAGACCGTCCCGTTTACAAGACGGAGGAAGACCGCGCGCTCGCCGCCAACACCGTTGACGACTTCATCACCATGGTGCAAAGCAACATGCGCAATGACCACGTGACCATCCCGGCGTTGCGTGCCCTCAACAAGCGCGCTCACCAAGACCCTGACAGGCGCGGGCGTAAGAAGCGTGCGCGCGTGGCCACTGAAGAGGAGGAACACACCGGTGTTGTGGCGTCCACACGCAAAGAGTCACGTCCCGGCTCAGACTTCGTGGTGGATCCCAAGTCATCCCCGTACTCACCCACGTCGCCGCCCCTGTCTCCAGTGCCGAGTAAGGAGAAAGACCGTAAGGAGAACGAGCGTACCGTAGCCACCCGTGCCGGTGCCGATGCCACTGTGGTGGACCTGACGAAGGAGCCCGACGCACCAAAGACTGCCACGACGGTGATCGACCTCAGCTCGGACGACGACGAGGCGCCCAAGACCAAGACTGCCGTGCTCGTGGATATCTACTGGCCCCCACAGGAGATCACTATTCCGGTGACGGCGGACTCTGCGGCTATCCGTGCCCTGTTCAATATCACCGACCGTCAAGTGTCTACCTTCCCGCCGTTCCCCAGTGACGGAGGCCTGCAGTGGTTCTATCTTGACGAAGGCTCCAAGACGCAGAACATCAACTTACCGGCGGGTCACTTCGGGCGGGTGGTCATGGTGCGGGCGGGTGATCATGCCTTCACGCTCAAGGACTTCAAGGAGACCGCTGAACATGATCAAGAACTTCTCAACGCCGTGAAAGAACAGGCGGACAAGACACTGCCGATGAAGATGAAGACTGCGGTGTTCCTCCGTGTCAACGAAGAGCCGTTCGAGGTACAAGTGCCCGCTGACGCCTCCGACGACCACCTGTGGACGAAGTGGATCCCGCACCTCCAAGGCGATGTGCCTTCCTTCATGCGCCGCAGCGACTACCCGTGCACGGTGCTCTGGTGGCACAACGAGGAGACCGGTACACCCAATCCCCGAGTCTTCGGCACGCGCGGCGCCGTCCTGTTGTGTCGCGATGACGCAAGCAACTACACACTTCGCGACTACAATAGTTCAAAGGCTCTCTTTGAAGAGTAGATCTCTATGTACTAAAAAAGCAAAAATCGTTCGTGCTTAATACGCGCCAGCACTAGATATCAAGATATTAAGTGTTTCTTATTATTCAAAAATGTCTTGGCTTGAGGAAGATAAGAAGTGTTTCGAGAATGCAGATGAACTGATTAAAAAGTTCCAAGCAAGCGGTGGTGAGTTTATCGTGTTAAACAAGGATGGAGGTTTGACTAAAGATGATGGGACACCTCTGACGGTGAAGATCGATTGCTCGAAAAGAAATACTTTTTTCCCTGTGTGTGTCAATGGGAGTCACCGTTCTCATCTTATGAAACTGGCTTTGGCTGAGTGGTGTCTGCTAAATAAGTGTCTGGTAAATAAGCATGATGCAAAGATCGCGTTACCTCATGGTGCAGTGTCTGGCAACGATCCCCACACTGCATATAAAGATTTAACCCCGGATAACTGGACGGAGTATTTATGTGACCCACCTTTGTCAAACGTCAGTGACAAGTTTACGGCAGCATATGCAAAAGCTTTTGGCCATGAACGTGGTCCACGCGTGGGAGAGGATCAAGTGTTAAATCAAAAATTAGTCATGAACGCCAACGATTATGAAACGAATTTGAAAGAAGTAGAAATTAGCAGACAACACATGCGCGATTGGTTTACACAGCATTATTATGTGGAAGCAAGTGAAAAACAACATTTCTATTTCTTCTGCTTCCGTCATGCAGCCATCCGCGTTATTAAAAGATATTTGGAGACACGCACTAATTTCCGTGGTATTACTGTCATTGCATTTCCATTTGATGATACCATTATGGCGGCTGCTACGGCACGTTGTACAAATCTTCATGAGGTGTTTTACAACAATTTTACACAGTATAGAGATGTAGTTAGAAATTTGTTAGTTAAGTAGAGATCTAGTTAGAAAGAGATCTAGTTAGAAATTTGTTAGATGTAGTAGAAATTTTGTTAATCAACTAAAGATGTAGTTAGAAATTTGTTAGTTAAAGTTTAGAGACTACTGTGTGGAAACAAAGTAATGTTATTTTCATTTATTTCGTTAAGTACTAGTCGGTCTAAAACTCGGTGGGTGGAGGCCAAAATTGTGTAGAAGCCTTGCTTTATGCCATGGACGAAAACCAGATACCTCTACGTGACACACTGGGCATACGTGACGATCTCTCTTAATCAGAAGAGGCAGCCAGCTCCAGCCGTCTTCTCGAAGTTCCTCCATCACCTGATTGGAATGTGGAAAATTCGCTCCATGCTTAGCCAATTCACGAAACTGCGCAAAACGAGTTGGATTACGATGTAGCATCTGTGTAACGCGTAGTTCGGCTTCTTTCAAAAAAATTCGGGCGATATTCAACCAAGGATTGTCAGTACAGAGGTAACACGTCAGCACTGTGCTGTTTTTGCTTTCACCGGCCAACTTCAATAGCCATAATACTCGTATACATAAATCCTCCAATATTACTTTGCCTTGCTCTTGCAGAGGCCAAATGAGGTCTTCACGTAGTAAAGATAATGCATAAGGATTTGGTGGTAATTCCTGTTTGGGTGGCGATTCTTTATCCGTTTCTTCCTTAGCCTGTTTGGGTGGTGATTCTTTAACCGTTTCTTCCCTAGCCGATGATTCCTTAGCCGGTATTTCCTTAGCCGCATCTTCCTTAGCTGATGATTCCTTAGCCACACCTTCCTTAACCAACTCTTTTTCCTTGGATGTTTCCTTAGCCGATGTTTCCTTACCTGATGATTTCTCCTTTTGCTTTTCTTCTGCCAGTTTTTTGGCTACTTCAGGGTAGTAACTGTTGATATACGAATCAGGATTGTTGATGTAATCTTGAGCGTGCTGCCATCCATACAACTGTGTAATAGCTGAAATAGTTTCTGTCATAGTAATAGCACCGCGATGAAATGCACTGTGTTTGTCCCGAGCATGAAGTTGTGCAATACGTTCAACGTCCCGCATTGCTTCGGAAAAAGGGCCAGGTACAAAACACTTTAAATTGAAATCCAATGAAAAGGGAAGTACTAAATCAGGATGCGCTCGTCGAACTTCATCAATATCTGGTGGGTCGTAGTCCATTCGGTCAATATCCGTTTCAAAATTTTTCTCAAAAGCTTTCAATATACCTTCCCACGTACATTTCGATACAGCTTGACGTGGACGAGGCCGAGCTGGGGTTGGGGGTGCTTGAAAAATGCGTGTTGGAGTCATTGGAATGAAGTGATCCGTTTTAGTAGGTCGCACAGCGTTTTCTTCTTTATCCGAGTCAAGTACTTCGTCAACCGGCTCCACTTTATTCAATTCTTTACCATTAGGAGGTACTTCGTTACCATATAACCAAAAAGTTGAAAAATTAGTGAACAATCTCGTCATAGAAAGCTCTTGACGTTTTTTGGTTAACAAATAAATCTGAAAACGGTAACCATGTTCATTTACATATTTGGTGATTGTCTCCGCGTTCACAAACGTTATATTGCAGCAATAATAGTGGCCAGGTTTAATTTTTAAATAAGAACGCTCAATACAACGACGACGCACGTACATAAAATTAGCTTGTGGATCATTCGCCTTTGGATCGTTATCCTTGGGGTCATTATCCTTACGGTCACGACGGAAAACAATGGACGTAGGTTCAATTTCAGGTGCAAATTTACATTTTCTGGTTACCACAACATCTGCATATTTCGGAAACGGTCTCCCATTGTGCCAAAGCACTGCACGGTCTTCAACTGGTTCTTCAGCTACATGAACTTTACCGTCATGTGTCTGACCACAGTATATATTAAATTCGAACATCCACTTGGCTTGGTTTGGTAATTCTTCAGTCGGTCCAAATATTAATAATAAGGAACAGGCACGGTTCACGGAATTAACATCTTCTTGTGTAAAGTCAGGCTGAACACGCACCGCAATGGATCTTTGCAGCATAACGAAAAGTGATATTTGTTTATTATTCAAAATTCAAGAATATGTCCGGGTCAAATATGTTGGTCACAAACGCGCCTGTAGTAAAGATGCCATGTGCAGAAAGTACATCTAAGTCAAACACATGTGTGGTAAGTACGTCCACATCCGAGTCACCTATGCCCGTGCCTATTTCAACCGTGTCCGTGCCCGTGAAAACTGTCACCGGTTACATTGTATGTAGGGATTGTCCGAGTAAATTACCCGCTCTTTATACGTCGAATAACATGTCTTTGCATAATCTGAAATTGCGGTATAGCTGTCATACTTGCAAGTCTGAAGCAGTGGAATTATCAAGCAATACGTGTATTCGTTACGACTGTCCAGATTCTGGTAAAAAGGTCCAAATTGACGCTATCTATTTATGTAGAGGATGTCGTCGCAATGGTTATGTGGTCTCCTCCATTGACATAAAGAAAGAAACGATAAGGAAGGAAGACGCGGTGAAGAAGGAAGATGGAGCAAAGAATGAGGAAACAAATAAGGATGATGTTGTAAAGGACGGAGCAAAGAAGGATGAGGTAAAGGACGGAGTAAAGAAGGATGATACGACAAAGAAAGATGATGCGGTAAAGAAGGAAGATGTAGTATACGTGCAATACGAGTGTAATCATTCTTGGACACTACCATGCTTTTTAGAGCATGTTCAGAAAGCAATTGAAAAGAAAGAATTTAAGAGATCTTATCCCAATGCGGCATTCCTTATGCCATGTCCTCAATGCAACTCATTGTGCAAAGACGAAAGTACTATACACTTGTATAGATTCTTGGGCAAAACTTTATGGAACGAATATCAAGATATCACCTCGACGTTATCAGCAAAGGAGAATGGAGTGATACGTACTTGTTGTAAGTGCAAAGAGGCTGTCGTTGTCGGACATGATTTTTTATGTTCATGGAAATGTCCTCCGTGTAACACGGTCAATGAAAGCAGTAAATTTGAATTCTACTTCCAATGCCAAAAATGTGATAAAACTACACATGTTTTCGAACTGAAAACTCAAGATCCACTTACGTTTGTTTGCATGCATTGCAATAATCGTACATATGTTAAGATTGGTCGTGACCCACATCCTCCGCCTATGCACTATGCTGTGCGTAAACTAACGTATAGTACGGAATATTATAGCTAAAATTTATTAATTCATAATATTGACTCTTCAAAAATAATAATTTATTAGCGTCATATACTAAGATTATATAGAATGTAATATTACATATTTACATATATTACACTATATCGACTATTTACTGACAACTATTTACTGACAAGGTGTATGGATATTAAATGGAAGACCGGGTGGCATGTGATAGGCACCAGAGTGTAAACAATGCTCAGTAGCACCCAGAGCGCTTGCAGCCGCAATAGCCAAATGCCACTTGAAACATTGCTGAGTTGCACCCGTACTAGTAGAAGGTGTGCCAACTACGAGAGATCCAACATAAGATACACATGAACCTACACTGGTGTATTGCTGAAGACTACATCGCTGAGGATTAGTAGGATCACTTGCAAGAGGGAACAGACAAGTAGTGTTTTGGTATGGCCAATGAGGTTGCTCCAACGTGTTTAAGCATGTACGTTGCATCAACTCACACAAAGCGGTAACATTAAGCGTATTGGGCTCAAGCTGACCACCGAGGAAGAAATAAAGTAAATCAACACCTTGCTCAGCCGCCTGTGCCTTACCATATGGATCTAAGGCTAAGCAAATCGTCTGATGTGACGGAACGATTCTAAACGGGTTAGTGGATGAATAATGTGGATTGAAGATGAGCCAGAAAGCTTGAAAACAAACATGAGGACCGATTTGCATAATATTAAGCTGAAGAATAGCCGTATCGTAGAAAACAGGATCAGCGCTAGCGGGATCTCCTTCGTTCACATAGGACTGAATCGCGTCGGTACTAGTTCCGTCATTTGTAATCACCGTAGCATCAAACACAGTGTATACGGCATTGTTGGAAAACAAGCTACCGATTTCAGAAATACGTGAAGTACTCTGAACAAAACCATTGGCGAAAAATGCAGCAGCTCCGACACCAGGAGGATACTTATCGAAATTAGGATTAGTGAAATTGATCTGTAAACCATCACGATACCAAGAAAGTTGCTGACGATAGGTATAGGTTTGAACCTGGAAACCCAACAAAACTTGCGGGTTCGTAGCACCACCCGTATCTCCAATAAGTAATGATTGGATATTTGTCACCGCTGTAATCTCACTTCCAGCAACGAATGTGTCTGGAGCATCCGTACGTGTCGTTTCCGAGGAAATACCCTTGTAACAAGCAACAAAGGTAGGCGGAACATTATTTGTTGTAGTCAAGTAGCGACATTCTCGTGTCGCCCACGTCGTAGACCCGCCCTTGTCAAAACGAGGATCGTACCTACCAGCGTTGACCTCAAATCGGTCAAGTAGCTGATGACCAGCCTTCCACTGACCGGCCTGCAGAGCCTGGTCGATTGATGCTCCATGACGAACCCAAACACGGGAGTATGGACCTTGAGTATCATAACTTGCACCTGAAGACGGGGTAACTACAAGATTAACAACAGAAGGTTGAGCGCGTACCACACACGCGAGCAGAGCTAGCAGAAGCCAAAGCATGTTGAAATTGTGAATGCAAGAAAGTGTTACAAGTCTAGACATTCTACTTTAAATTGTCTAGATAAAGTTTATTACGGGAGTATTTAAAACACAAATGACAACACCATCTGAAATTGCCATAGCAAAGTTATGTTTTAGTAGTGTTGGTAGTGAAAACAAAGCACCCGTTACGTTGTGGAATCAGGCTACTCATAAAGGTGCAATTACTGAAAAAATATATAACGATTTATTATTAGAATACTCTAAAACATACGGTGAAAGTGGTGAACACAAAGGTGTAGATTATTATATGAATCTATTTAAAGCTTGTTTACCCTTGTACACCCTGCGATTATTTGCAGCCGTAAAACAATCATATATAAAACAATCAGGTATAAAACAATCAGGTATAAAACAAGCATGTTGCATATTTAAATCAAGTTTAGAAAATCCACCCATGTCCATTGATAACGGTACCCTGATAGAATTAATGAAAGTAAGTTCTCATTCTCGTGAACGTGCCCATGAGTTGATGCAACGTGAGTTGTTAAATATCTAAGTTTATAATTCAAAAAATGAGCACCGAGAAAATACACTTTTGCGCCCGCCCAAGTAGTGCTCCAAATCCACAACCGGCATGGATTAAAACTGACTGGTTGCAAGAAGCGAAATTATGTTTTAATAAAGCAGCCAGTGGTGAAAATGTTAACGACAAATGGATAAGAGCTACTCAAAATGGTCAAGTTACTGAGAGTGAATATAAAGTATTACTACAGGAGTATGGCAAAGAGTTACTACCTTTATGTACACTGAGATTATTTGCAGTAGTTGAAACGGATCAAAAACATGCCTGTTATATGTTTACTTCCAAGGAAGCATCACCAGAAAATCATGGTCATCAAATTGTTGAGCTATATAAAGTCAGTGCACATAGCTGGGAACGCACAACGGAATTAATGCAAGAGCACATGAGTAGATGTATTATGTATGGAAATAGTGTAACAGACTAGGTATAAAAATGTATTACGTATGGAAATGGTGTGTATAAGGTATTATTAGGGTATCTAAATAACCGGTAGATATTTATGATTATTATTCAAAATGACTTCTTTTCAAAAACGTTATGAAACGTACATGGAGCGTCCACATACGGAATTGGTGTTGCATCTTATGCTAAAATATCCAAAGAGCAAGCTGATTGAACTCATACTGCATCATCATCGTGGTGGTGTTGAACGTTCAACACTGGAGATGGATTATCCAACCGCGTCAGGAGTATATCATTGGATGATTTCTCAAAATAAGTCAGATTTAGCTGCATTATTGGCAGACGGATTTGGATAATAAAATTCAAAAATGACTTCTGTGTATATTCCGTTGGTGGAAGAACTCGTCATCTGCAAAGCGGAAAAAGTAATTATCCCATCAGCCAAAGAAGTTAGGTTTACGGCGTGGGTCAGTGTTATTTTAATGTCCAACAAACGTGACGAATATATCAAGTATGATGATTCTCGATTGGATTACTATGGAGGCGGAAGACATATTTCTTACGAATTAAGCGAATCGGAATGTTCTACCATAAGCCAGATTCTAAATGTTAGGCTTATCATTGGCATAGGTGGAATTCATGTGCAAAAATTGTAAATGTGTTATACAAAATCGTAAACTATGTGTTCTATAATATTCACGTCGGAAAAAAGGAATTCATTCATATTATTTCTGTCCCATATCAATCTTGATTTGCAATCTGAACGTGTTTCATGTCTAATAGGATATTCAAGGTCAGTATGTGAATAGAAATGGAATAACTCCATATGACCAACACAGAACATGTCATTGTGTAACCACACATATTTACGGTGATTAACGGGCTCTACAAAGAACGGATATCTGTCGTAACGAATGTCCCAAAGTGATACTTCTGTTCCTGTATCTAATGACAAAACATTTGACTGTTTGCAAAAATCAAAATTATCCACTACCTTTTTTGAATGCATGATATTGGCAAACCTGTTTTGTGGTGGGTCGTAAATACCTATACTTCCGTCCACAAATAACACTCCAATACGGGTATCATCGTCAACGAGACTTATTTTGTTATGTGTACCTTTCAATTGAATGGATCCGCCTTTCCAAATTTGATGTCTTTTAGTTGTCCAATTCGTAAATGCTTGTATCTCACCATTCTTGGTGGTTAACGACGGCACATACACACCGTAATAGTACTGTGACGCTAAACGTAAGGAAGGTAGTTCATAATCATATATTGTTAGACCCTCGATAATCCTTAAATACTTATCCATATAATTTGATATTTCTGCGTAATATCCCACACTAATATGGTTAGATTTGCCCAGCACGTTTAGGGTGATACCATTATGTACTATAAAATAATCGCCAATTTTGATTATTTCACAATCGCAAGAACAATCATTAATATACGTAGATTTGGTTTTCAATTCTAGTCGCCTAGAACTTAACAGATTACCGAACATGTGAGAAACTAATAAATGATAAATTACCGAACATTTAAATTACCGAATATTTGACATGCTCTACTGCTGTTACATAAGATACAGTTGGAAAAGTAAAAATATGTAGATCAGATTCGTCCCAAATTAAATCGGAAGTTAGAGTTGAATCAATATTTAACAAAATATTTTTTGCAGGATCGACGCAAGAATATAAAGCAATTTTCCCATGTGTATACACAGAAACCCATGCATTGTGTATCCCTTCCATGTATTTACATGGTGCTGTAAAATAAGGATGTCTATCATACCGTATATCCCATAAAGATAATTGGTCATCCATGTGTATAGCCAAACAATGTTTTTCTTTACAGAAGTCGAAATTAGTAATATTAGTGTAGTGTAGAGATGAAGGTGTGATATTCGCAAATCTGTTTTGCTTTGGATCGTAAATAAAAATTTTTCCAAACGTATTTTTTATTAGTCCTACACTCCGGCCTTGATCCACTGGTTTTAATGAGTGAAATTGACCACTTACTTTCAATCTACCATTCTTCAGAATCTCATAATTAGAATTATATGTAAGTACATCAATGGTGCCATTGTCCACAGAAAATAGTGGCACAAACCCACCATGATTCCATTTCGTATCATGTACGAGTTGCATATTTTTAATGTAATAATCTTTTGAGTAAGTGCCCCACACGGCTCGTAAGTATTGATTCATATAATTTGATTTTTTCCCAAATATTGCAGAAACTAATCTACCTGAAACTAATGTATCTTTTATGTGAAATATTTGATATTCATCACAAAACACAAAATACTCTCCTATTTTAATGATTTTAAAACGTTCATACTCCATACTCGTCATCATACTAAGCCATGTAGTTGATTTTCGTTCCAGACGAGTAGAAGATGATAAAGTAGTGAACATGTGTATTTAATGAGTATTTGTGTTTAGCGAATATGTGTGTTTAACAATCATTTAACGAGCTTTTGTATTTAACGAGTATTTATATTTGTTTCCAATGTACTAATGACATTTGCAAGTGAACATCGCTGATCAGGATGTAACTTTAAGCATCGGTGCATAAGCTCAATGAGATGTTGTGGAACTGTGCCTGTCAAACTATCTGGTGATTGAGCACGTGCATAGTCATCAGATGAAAACGAATTACGCTCCATCGGATTGACCCAATATTTCACTCCGTAGAAATACGGTATACACATGGCAAATGTAAACACATCTGTGGCTGGTGACATAACACCATCTAAAAATCGTGTAAGTTGCTCTGGTGCAGCAAACCGAGGAGAACAGTAATAAGGACTTGGATGTGCTGAGCAATACAATCCACCAATTTTAATGTGATTTGCTTGTGTGAAATAGATGTAAGACGGTTTCAAATTGCGATGAACAAAGCCTTTTGAATGAAGGAACTCGAGTGTTTTGGCCGTTTGTAGTAATAAGGGCTGTACTTCAGTTGCCTTAAGTTTTCCCATCCAATTCTCCAAACTACCACCACTAGGATACTCATACACCATACGTTTACCATTCTCTGCTACAGCAAGTAAAGGCAAGATATTGGGATGATCACCTATTTTACGGTACACCTCTAACTCTGCAGCAGAATGAGGGTGATCAAATTTTACCATGACCGTTTTGCCTTGCCACGTTCCGACCTTCATACGTGGATCTACCATTTTTCCATCCCACTGATCGTTAAATATTTCAACAGGACATTTATCATTTACCACAAACTCAGCATCGAAGGTTTTGAGTGAGAGCGAAAGCGCCATTTTCACGAATTGTGAATTTAATTACGAATATGGTAGTCTAGCACTATATGAATTTAATACACTAATTACTCCAGGTAAAGATTTGAGTGTTTCCACATATTCTTGTTTTGTCATAACGTAATAGACAATTTGTCCACACGGAACAGTAATTGTCCCAGGTGACAAGCAGTTATAAATCTTACAGTACGGCGCAATCGATTTTACATCAAACTTAGATACGTCACAGGTGATGCTAACTTCCAAATTATAATCGGCCGGAATATTTGTTTCAATAATATTTGCTTTGGTTTCGGTAGAAGTGCCTGTTTCCTTATTCGTTTCTTTATTCGCTTCCTTATTCTGCAGGTTTCCCATTTTTTATTCGAGAAATGGATATCAAATTATTGCTACAGGAATTTTATGAAAATCTTATATGTATGAAGCAACAAAAGCAGTTAATTAATAATCAAGTTGATCTGAAAATTATACACTTGGACACTTCCATACGCGATATAGAAACCCGAATTTCACAAATTACTGACTACTTATTTTTAAGTGACATTACCATTCCTTGGAATAAACATGTGTTACGGAAATTATGTATTAGACGTGTATTGAGTATTTTGGATGAAGAAGATATGTTTTCTTTACCTGAAGAGGAGTTTAAACACAAGAAAATTTATTTAGGGGACGATGCACGTGCCAAAATTCATACCTATTTTCATGAAGCGTATGTATTTATTAAAGCCGCACATGATGCAAAAGAACGAGTGTTAGTTCATTGTGCCGCTGGAATATCACGAAGTGCAACGTTGGTGATTGTGTATTTGATGATAAGATACACGTGGTCACTACGTTTAGCGCATGACTATGTAATGAGCAAGCGTGACATTATTTGTCCCAATACGGGTTTTATGAGACAATTACGTCAGAGCATGCAGGGAAGAAAACGCAACAACAAATACTTGACAAAATACCTCTGGCATATATTAACCTATTTAAATATTGTCATTGTGGTTATGCGATATTACTAATCTTATGCTATGTTAAAGAAAAACTCTCCATACGTTGCATTGAGACTTTTCAATATTTGCTCATTATGTGAGATATTGTTGTACTGTAGTTTTAAGTATGTAAAACAATCATGACAAGCTAATATTGGTTGGTTTGTGGCAACTGGTAATACATCTGTAAATATATCACTTTCTTTTACTCCGGTGTCGTATCCAGTTTCTTTTTCCTCCATTTTAAAAACAGATCCACATAAAGTGCAAATTGTTTCACAGTTGACACAGCCGCGACATATATTGACTACAACTCCACTTATTACAAATGTCTTAAAAACGTTCTGTTCATAATTAACACCAAGCTTTGTTTCAATATAACATAACGAATCATAAGTCTGTGGTAAAAACATTCGTAGGGAGGAAATTACACCTTGACGAACATATTCACCTGCATTAACGTAACCACATACGTAATCAATATCTTCCCATGTCAAATGTACTAGTCTATCATCTTTTGTTATGTATATTCGTGTTTTTTCATCAAATTGTAACTGTCTCAAAAAATCTCTGAAGGTTGGTAACGGATGTAAAAAGTGAATTTCCGTCGCTCCAGCTTTTGTGGTATGAAATGATGCTTCAAATTTACCAATTTTTCGTATATCTAAATATTCAGTAACTAGATTCACAACATCACTACAAAAAATTTTCGTTTTTAAATACATGTTAATATTAGGTCTGTACCTCTTCATCTAGAATTATGATTAGTGTATTGGCCTGAGGGTCTGCTTTTGGTAAAGTTAAAGGTGATGGTACATTTTCATTGGATGTTGCTTTGAATACAGGTGTTGAACAAGGTGTAGGTGCGGGAAATGTGGGAATAGGTACAGGTAGATAGGTGGGACTTGTTGACCAGGACATTTTGAATTTTATACGAAATAAATTTCTACCATTATTTAGAGCGCACACAATGTTTAACAAGCTTTGTTCACCTATTAAACTAACATTAAAATCAAGTTATAAACTTGATGAACGTGCCTCCGCATACACTTTCCATGCTACACTATTGGATAAGTATTGTGTATTACATGCTGGTCCAGAGCTAAAAGTATATAGTGTAGGTGATTTTAAATATTTGTATTCATTAATGTATACACATCACGCTGCTGAAAGAAATGGGAAATTCTTGAGTGTTAAAGGTTATGATTATACGTTGAGTGATACGCGTGCGACTAAAATAGGTAAATCAAATCAACCGGTCATACCGAAAAATACATGGTTTTATTCAGTAAATAATCGATCACAACGTGGATGTGTACATAAAAGTACCAAGAAAATGTATGTTTATCGTGACAAATTTGAATTATTGACAGACTGTACCACCGATGGAGGTTTCGACTACTCGCCAGATCTACATTGTTTGGTAACGGAAACATGGAATAAACAAGACAACTACACTTATTTTATATGGGATTTACGTTACACAAAAGAACCAGTGTTTATAAAGTCCAACAGTGAAAGGCACCTGGTAGGTATTATAAGAGATCACGTATTTTTTGAATATAATGAAATTTCAGCAGTTTCATGCATACATTTTAATGAAATTTGTAAATTTGACATTCGAGATTACGCTACACGAATTTTAAATGATGATAATTATGTGTACGTATTCAAAGGTCCTTTCGAACCTGGCTACGGTATATCGGTTGACGTATACGAATGGAATTAAAGAATTATACAACGTGATTCGGGTACATGCGCTAAATATAATCGTTCATTAAGAAACATACTCCATGGCTGGCCATTTGTTATGTTGTACTTGTCTAAATCTTGCGATACATGATGTAATAAATCTCGTTTAATGGATTCACCTCTCTTTCCTATAACTTGTTTCAGCCCAATTAATAACACGCTCAGTGCTTTTTCAGGTTCCTTCCTATTCATGACTTCCATTATTACATTAACCATCATAGTAGCAATTGGTTTTAGTTGCATGTCATCCATATCAATTTTTTCAGTAAAATCAGTTTTTACATTAATTTTTGACGTTACATAAATCACCCACTCTATTCCAGTGTAAGTTTCTGGGTACTTTAGTTTGCCCAAAAGCAGTTGATCCAAAGAGTACGTAAGCCATTCTTCGGTATTAAGACAATGTTTGGTATTTACACATTCTTTGGGATTTACACATTCCTTGGTATGACAGTCCTTGCTATTTACACATACTTCGGTATTCATTTTCTGGAAAAATGTTACTGGACGGGCCAAAGTTAATGTTCTTATTGTTTTTCATGTTTAGCATGTTTTTATCATATTTAAACAGATGGGAAGGAATTCATTTTTGGTTTTTTGCTATTTTTTACACGTTTATCATTCCTGTATTATTATCAAGTATTTTCATTACTTGCATTTTCTTAATAAATATGGTTTATTCTTGAAAAAATGAACAAGTTTGTTTACACGTGCGGAAATGTAACGGAGTATTATTTAGCAGAGTATGAAGATGATGTGTATCACGCAATATTTGACGATATACCACTCTGTGCTATTCAAATTTATTTTAACGATAACGAGCGCGAGCATGATGAGTATACTATGAATGAAGTTAAACAGTATTTACATGGTCGAGTAACAAAGTGGAATGAACCTGAGTGGAAAAAGGCTAACGAATTTGATCCACCCACACCACTTTCACCAAGTGTTACAGCAAGATTATTGAGTCAAATCTCAAATAGTCAATGTTCAAATAGTCAAACGTGTCAAAGTACCGAACCAAAGAAGGATAATGAGCTAACAAAGAAGGATAATAGTACCGAATTAAATACTGAACAAAGTATTACTGAACGAAGTATTACCGAACGAAGTATTACCGAACCAAACACTCCAGAATCAACCGACTACGAATCAAGCACAACCGAAGTTACATCTCTCGAGGAAGCTGCAGCTATAGTAGAAAGAAATTTAGCTATGTCATTGTGTAGAAAATATCACTTAAATCATAAAACCTTATAATATTTCCAGAAAATATAAATTAAATTCATAATTCCAGAATGAGTGCCAAGCAAGCTTATGTGGATTTGCTTACTGCTTTCAAGATACAGGGTCGTATTTTGGAACGTACTGTTTTACAAAAGACGTTGTCTTACGTTTTGTTCGTTTTGGTGAGTTACATGAATTTCCATAAGATCTTCAGTGTGAAAGATTTAATTATTAATGCAATGGTAACTAAATCCCCAGAAGTAGAGAGGGCAGTATTTATGGGTCTAGCTTTACTGTTTCTGTTTGCTACGTTGACTGGATTTATGGGTTCGAGGTCTCATCGAGATGATTTACTCGCAAATGCATACGAAGAATATCGTAGTGACAATTATAGCTTTTACAACGAAGGAAGAATCCGAGAGATTCGTGGCAATCCAATTTGGAAAATGGCTGCACCTGTTATGGCAGCTATTTGTTTTGCTTATGTTTGGAGTTTACACATTGCCTGGAGTGAATTGCTTGGGCCTGTAATTTATCAAATATTTGTTGCCGTTTACGTAGCTAGTATTATTCGAGATCAAGACGATCAACAACGAATTATGGCAAACGTTTCAACGCCACATCACAATGAGACACATAAAAGTTTTAGTTAAAGCGTGTTAAGGAAATAAATTATACTAAATGCTCACTTACCCGTAGATCCAAAACCTTTCTCTCCTCTTGATCCAAGTACGGGTAAGCTTTTCACTACATGTATTTTAGAGATGGGTGTTAAGTCAGGTGCACAGATTTGAACCAGACGTGACATAGCTGGAATCACAATCTTATCTTCACTATAAGCGTACGTAAATAGGTTGCCTGTATAGCCAGCATCCATGACGCCCACTGGATTAGTTAAATAAAGATTTAATTTAGAGAGCGATGATCTTCCATATAAGTAATAAGAGGTAGGGTTACCATTTTTAGTCATCACAGCACTGATACCAAAATCTAAACGACCATGGTCTTTAAACATGATATCATTTTGCAACACTAAATCAACACCACTGTCGCCTTCATAATGATATTTCCAGTTTTGGTAATAGTCAGCAAGTGTTGAATTATTTGTTTTTACATACAAAATATACGTATGTGGCATATGTGAAATCATATAAGCAATAATAATGGCTAAACACATGAAAAAGCTAGTTCCGGAATTCATGAATATGATCTAGAATGATATCCCGAAGGATTAATACGGTGTGCGTCATAGTAATTTTGTTCGTGTTGCCGATTCTGATAGCGTTTTTGCTCCGTACGCCACGATTGGTGACGTATCTGCCAAAATTGGGCATCTTGTTTCATTTCAGGTGTTAATTCTCGTTCCCATACTTCACACCCATGTTTATAAGTTACACATCCAATAAGTCCTATAAATGCAGGCACGAATACGAATGGAATAATAATGCCGTCCATTACATATCCAACTGCATAACAAGTACCCATTATTCAAATTTCTAGAAAATGTTGAAGAGTCTGGAAATTCAACCGATTACAACCGCTTATAAGTCACAGAGCGTTGTGCACGGTATATTATTTGTTGATGATAAAAAATACGCTGTACCGCAGACAGGCACCACAATTGATTTTGGGGGAGGCATCGAACCTACTCGTTTGTACATGCATTTACATGCGTATGATCGACAAGAAAGTGATGGGTGTTATTTTTTAGTAAATGCAAGTGCTCCGGAACTTGATGCAAATGGAAAAGCCGTTATGCGTGTACGAGAAAGAGGTCCAGCTGCGTCTTTTCATTTAGTAAATGCCTAGATGATAAATAACGATAAAATGTAATTGTTTCTGGCCTGTAATATACAACATTTAGTTTAAATTCTAAATAACTAAAAGTTACGTACATTTAGCCACATGTAGTTTAAATTCTAAATAACGATATTCTAAAATCTAATAGTCTTTTCATTGCCGTCCCCGCAACATAAAACGTACATGATACATCTACTTGATTATTAGGTAATCTCATGAAATCGAAAGTCAGGAAATATAGACCATTGGCAGCAGGAATTTGGAATGTCATTTTATCTCCCACAATTATATATTGATCACTCATTGGTAATGGCACGTCATAAAATGTTGGATATTGCTTGGTGTTTTTCATGTCACCTATAAACTTTATGAGCTCACGGTCTCGATTTAAATAGGTGGAAATATCCTTGATTTCGTCTGTAAACCATTTTGAGATCGTATTTGCGACGATTGGGATTGCATCTTTTACGGGAATACCTGCTGGATCATTATCGATAGTAGCGTAATAAGGTGATATTTTAACATGCGTGACACCTTCTTTTAACAATTTTGGTAACCATAGCTGTGGATTTCTGATACAATAAATCGTACAATCTCGATCCCCACTCATAAACGCAGCATATCCATTTGCACCGATAACTAATTTACAGTCCGTACATGGTGAAATTAAAGTTGGTGCACTTTTTGTCATCACGTACTGAAGCTTTGACGTACTTACACTTTTCTGACTCGAATACGGTGCTGCATACTTGGTGACAGGAGTGATTAAACTCGGTATACGTGGAGCAAATACACTTGTTTCAGGTAAATCAAGATCCATTTATTTCAAATAAACTAATTTTAGGAAAAAATATGTCTTGCTTCAAAGCTGTTCCAAGAATAAATAAATCTCGACTCACTAGAATTTTGTTACCTGAATGTGATAAATAAAACGTGGGAATACTGGGATAAATACTGACTGCAAAATACTTGTTATCAAGTGATCGTGTGTAATAAAGATCAGGACTGTTTAACCAAGGCACGTTGACAAGCGAAGAGTGTTGTCTCATAGAAGTAACAAGTTCAATTAGCTGTGGGTGTGTATGTAGACTTTCATAGATTTTTGCTGAACTTTCCTTAACATAAGTTGATATGAAATTTGTATCACTGTGCGTTTCTGTTTTCGTTTCGTCCTTTTTATTAATGTCCCTTTCATCTCCGTCCGTTTCATCAACATACACATATTGTGGGTCATTGTTTGTATATATTTTAACATTTTTTACATTAGGTTTAAGCCACGTACTCATTTTTATTCAAAAAGATAAATTTGCGAAGAGTGGGATTCGAACCCACGCACTCCGAAGAGTAACCGCTCTTAAGGCGGACGCCTTGAACCGCTCGGCCATCTTGCGATACAAAGGCCTTATTTTAATTTATATAGAAAAGCGTAATAGGTTCAAACACCAACCATTGTTGTGGTGCTTTTATAGCACTTCCGAAAATTTCGAACTTGGATTGAACAGCAATTCTACCGTCTGGCAGTTTGTGCAACAAATATGTAGCATCTTGATCAAATATGTGTATCTCTGCATCCTGAGAACTTTTCTGTCTGTACGCGAATGCATTGTAAGTCCACTTATAATAACTATTGTTCGGGCTTGTTTTAAAGACATTTACGACTTGAATCATCTGTTGATCATTGTTTAGGTGCCAACTAATTAACTGAATTTTTCGTGTCACCCATTCGTTAAACAATTTACTGAACATTGACATTGCCTTCGAAACATCAAGTTTCTTATTTGGATCGTTCATAAGCTTCATGTAATCCTCCGATAAGGTTAGTTCTATAAACCTGACATCCGGTAATAACCATTCGGGTAGCCATAATTGGGGATTATTTAGACAGTAGATTGTACAATTTTGATTTAATGAAGATGTAAATGTTACGTTTGTTACACTATTTGTCGTTACATTTCCCATGAGTTTACAACTCGTGCATATGTGAGTAGTTGGTGTTGATTTCATCATTACATAATCAAGTTTGGATAAAGGCCCTTTTATATTTGAGTATGGTGCTGCGTACTTTACAGGTGGTGTAATTAAACTCGGAATACGAGGTGCAAATACACTTTTTTCAGGTAAGTCAAGATCCATTTTATTTTATATTCCAGAAATTCATCATGTCATTTAAGGAGCCGATGTCAAGTAGAGATTTAGTCAAGAGTTACACGAAGAAGCGTCGTGCACGTAAAACGGTCAAAAACACACCTTACACACCACATATGGGACAAAGAATGACACATACATTTTATCATAATATTACAAACGAAAAGGGTGAAGTGGTACGTACGCTCACTCATAAGCATCATCATGCATTTGATTTAGATGCACCTGTGGAACATACCAATACATGGACCGAAAGTTGTACTTGTTGTGCACTGGTCGGTACAGTAGATGGATATGCATGTACTTCTACATGTACTTAATCGACATTTCCATGTATTTCATTTGAACGCGTCAACAGAAGAAACGAATACTTTCTCTGCGAATGTTGTCAAAATGTAAATTGTTAGACGTATAAATTATTTTTAGCATTTTTCTATAATAAATGGACGTTGAATATAATCCGGCTAATACAGTAAATTATATTCAATCTGTATCTAAACTCTCACCTTCATTAACGCCACCGTGCAAGGGGTGTGATATGCAAATGATGTATGGTTTTTTGATGGACGAGGATGGCAACAAAGAATTTTATAATATTGTAAAAGGCTTTTCTATTGAAAACGGTCGCACGTGTAATGGTTACTGTTTTGCAAACTTAGGAAATGTTTTAATGTCGTTTATGCAAAACTTACCACGCACAATACAATACACTGGAGAGCAATTTAACGTGCAAATCAAGGCCGATCCTCCAAACTCGTTAGAATATCATTATGAGAAACGTGATAATATAATTTATATTATTTTATCAAGGGAGACAGTCGTTAAAGCACCAGTAAACTTACCCAAAACGGCCGGAGACATAAATTATGTAGTGTCATCTATCATTTCTAGAGCAACTCAGAGAACACAAATGCTAGCAGGAAAAGAACCTACCGAAGTATATGTATGGAAGACTTTTGGAGGTGACGAGGCTAAACTAAAAATGTTTTTCGCTGAAAAGTTAGCAGAGCCTTTGCCTAAACCTATTTCTCCAGAAATAAAACTAAAAATTGAAGAAGAGGCTGCACGTAGAACACATGCAATAAAAAATGTAGTACGTGAGAGACGTATGGATACACATTTGAAGGTCGTGTTTCAACTTAGGTACTTATCAAAATTAAAGGGGATGGATCAAATTACATTATTAGATGGAGGACCAGTGTGGTCTGCTATGACAGCTGATACGGTTACATCCATATATCCTGCTTTCAATTTACTGTTTGATGCCACAGTATTTTTCTCACCATAACAAAAAATTTAGGCATCTAATATCCGACAAATTTACGCGTTTATGATTAATATATTTGTTATACGAAATATTCTGGTAATAAAGTAATCGGCACGCTAATATTTCTTAGATAATCACTACCAGCTTCAGTTAAACGCCAAAATAAACGACTCACACGAGTTTGCCATCCGTCAGGTATTTGGCTCCATGTTATGATGCCTTTCATTCTTTTGCGAATGTACGAGTCTTCGGTAAGTGAAATGTGCTGATCTGTTCCGCACATAATTTCGTGAGCTTTTCTTGTCCATGGTCCTATGCCAGCAAGCGTAGCCCACTGTGGAGCAGATGTAATTTGTGTCAACAGTTCTTGCTTCCGTCTAGATAAAAATGAACGAATATAAGGTAATCCATTTTTCTCAAACTCTTCACGAGTAAAGTCATTTCCAATCTTTGAAAACAGTTTAGATCTGATTTCTCTCGATCGTTTGAAAGAACATGGACCTTGGCTAATAATTAACGATATTAACACCACAAACTTATTTTTTTGATTCCAGACTTTATCTAAATAATTTCCTTTTTCAGCGAGTTCGATGACAGTTTTTAAATTTTGCATTATAGCAGGTTCGATGACAGTTTTTAAATTTTGCATTATAGCAGGTTGGATGACAGTTTTTTAAATTGTAAATAATGGTACATAGAAGTCTATGTCTTTCCTGAGCATACCATGTCCACTCAAGGTTAAAATAAATTCAAAATTTCTTTTGCCATCACTACTCATGCTTACTTGGTAACGAAAATTGCCAACTATCATTTCACCGCTTTTAGAAATCAATTGTAATTGAGAAAGTTTTACCATTTGTATGTTCTCTCTTGCATTTTCTATTATTTTATAAATGACTTTTGCAAGATCAATAAAACTTGCAGTACTTCCCGGTTCAAGTTGTATTAATCGTAGAAATGAGGTAATCGTAAATAACGTTGTACTAGGATCTTTCATAAATTGCGGCAACCACCACTGTGGATTCATTAAACATTGATAGGTGCAGTTTACACCGTCAGAAATAAATCGACCCGCATAGCCGTAAAAACCATCTACACCCACGAAATTACAAGATTTACAGGCAGTCGTAAGGGTTGGAGGAGATTTTTGTAATACATATTGTAATTTTGTCGAGGGTGATGCTTTTTGACTTGAATAAGGAGTTGCGTAAACGCTTGGTGCTAATGGAGGTGCAAGTAACGATGGAATTTGCGGCATAAACTCGTCTCGTGTAGTAGGTGCAAGTGCGTTGTATGGATATGACGACATTTATATTAATAGTTTATTGTTTATACCGAATACGATGATTGTCACAAAACAAATCGATAAACTCACCATGAACTTGTAAGATACCATACATTAAAGGTTTTAGATTTACCATTTTGATCGTTGACATCAGTTTGCCGAATATGCTGTATTGTCTCAGTGTTTTACCTATTCTCGTATAAATATGACCACCAGTAGTTACATGAGCAGTATTTGAGGTTGTAAAATAAGGTTCTTTAGCATAACGGACGTCAAACACACAAAGACCACTTTTACAACGCATCATAAAACAATGTTTATCACTAAAATAGTAAGAGCGTGAACTCACATTATCGGACAGAAACCTTGTAGGAATACGGAAAAACCACTCTTTTTTACTATTTATAGCTTTTCCTTCCTTGTTTACAAACAAAACCATTTCATTATTATCCACAACCGTATAGGTAACCATGTTCGCTATTGTGCTTGATCCTATTTGATATTCGTTCCTCCCTTTCCAATAAAATAGCGGCGTTCCATCTCTGAGTATAAATCGTGTGTTTTGGCCTAGTATTGTAAACCGAGATTCTGAGTTTAATACCCCATCTTTTACAGACCACTGTGACATTGATTAACGATCTCGTGTATAAAATATATCGTCTGTCGAACCCGGAAACAATTCATAACTATACCTTGGTAATGCGACTTTAGCAAGTAAGGTACAGTCATCTGAGTATAATTCAATGTAATTTTCAGTTTTATTTCTGTTGGTTTTTACAATGTATTTATCATTCGCGTAATAGCTGCTTGTGACATTGCTCGTTATCAAGGGTGTTCTAGATATTTCACGTGAGAAAGAAGGTTCATACTCGATTAAATTCGTATACATTGAATTATCTACCTTAATCTAAGTACTAAATGTAAAGTTGCTTCTTTCTGAACATTATAATCCGCCAGAGTACGTCCATCTTCCAATTGCTTGCCTGCAAAAATCAAACGTTGTTGATCAGGCGGGATACCCTCCTTATCTTGAATTTTTTGCTTAACGGTCTCAATTGTATCTGACGACTCAACGTCTAAAGTGAGTGTTTTTCCCGTAAGGGTCTTGATGAAGATCTGCATGCCAGACATGGTTGAGTTTTAAGAAGTATGAAGATAATTTCTGGAATCGTAAAAGCTATTGTATAAAAGCTATTTTGCAAACTTCAAAAAACAGTATAACTCATGTACAGGCCACTGTGGAAATCGGGCAGTTTTTAACATAAGGCAATTTGTATCACAGTTTCATCACAGGTTTTACATAATGCATTTTTAACACGCTTTTAACACGAGCTTATTTAACACGAGCTATTATTCAAATGCAAGGTTATACGCCTACAAGTGATTTTTCTAGACGTGCGTGGCTGCTAAAAGAGTTTGAACGTGCTGGTGGTAAGTATATGGATTATGTGGATGTATTTAACAAATTAAAAGTAGACAAGCAAAAGGACACTTTTTATACCGTCTGTGACACGGGCGAAACACGGTCGCAAGTATTACGATTAGTGTTAAACGCGAGTGGATATAAGACAGAATTACCACACGGTACAGGCGTAGGAAATGATATCTTCTACAACAAAGATGATTACAAATATTTTGATCCCTTGACACCTTCAAAATACCTACGGCATAATCCACGACATCGTGCGTTTTTAGAAGTTTTTAAGCAGAATTTTGTTGCACGTGCTGGAGAGAAACACGTGCTTTGTGAAGACTTGGAATTATTTGGTGACGATTACGGACCTCACGCGGGTGATTACTTACCTGATATGGCAACGCACATGAAGCAATGGTTTACTGAACACTATTTTGCACTACCCCAAAAAGGTGAACGTAAAATTTTCTTATGCTTCACAGAAAGTGCCATACACGTTATTGAACGATTCTTGATGACATGGGAACGTGTGCCTGGTATTGTGGTGATTCGTTTACCGTTTGAAACCGTAGCACCTTCACAATTACGGGAGGCGTACAATATTTATGTTCGTAGTCTAGAGTCATTGTTTGAATAAATGTTTGCTGAAAGATATCAAGTTCTCAAGTCTGACTTTATAAAGCTTAAGCAAGATACAGAAGACCTTGCCGTGTCAAAATATAATACACAATCAGAACGTTCCGAATGTCATGAACGATGGTTTAAATTAATGAATGTACGTGATGAAAAGTGTGTAACAATTTGGCAACTATTGAAATATCACACATAGTAAGAGTATTGGACGCTAAAGAACATCGCAAGAATATTTTAAAGGAAATGGAAATCTTAACATTACCAGATGAGTTAAAGCTGTTGTGTATTGATTACGAAACTCTTGAAATTCGTTTTGGACCATGGATAAAAGGTGTACAGCGGCTTGATAACATAGAAGTATTACGTGACTTATGCACACGTTTTAAAACTTTAGATGATGAAGCGCGAACAACATATAGTGAGATTAGCATGTGGTCCGCATGTTAAAGCTTTACGTAAGAGAAGCTACGTATTCTAAATATCGACGAACAGTAATAGTACCTACAAATGCAAGATAAGGCACTGCTTGTTGGTTTAAATATACTTCGTTAAAGCTGTCATAGTTTATTGGTCGTGTTGGATTTAGCTTTTCAAAAATTATACCAGGCTTCTTATTATCAAACAACCATTGTAATGCTTCAAGTGAGCCTATTAACTTGGGCTGCCACGTTTCATCTTGTGTATGGACAAACGCGTTTAAGATACCTACTTGCTTACCGGGTGAGTCTTGCGTAGGTAAAAATAGTAACGGTAAATCTTGCGTTACTTTAAATATGTCAATTTTCAAATTATCACGTTGACATCTTGCGAGTGGCTCGAGAAGACGGGTAAATAATGGATCTGTTTTCTCTATCTTGTTTTGTTCGCTTAACACTTTCAAGATCTTAAATTTCCTATTATTAAGTGTCTCTGCTGATTCATCTTTGTTGGGTGCAAAGAAATCACCATTACCAACCGCTGGAGTTTTTGTGGGTACAAATAAAAGTTCCGTTGGTGTTTTAAAATACCAGGTTGGATATTTAAGGTCATTCAGATCACGATAGTCCCCTGTAAAACTTCGTACATGCATCAACATCACACCTGCGGGTATGGTGCTAACTTTCATTGTTTATATATTCACTAAATAGATTTTACGTATTCTAAATATCGACGAACATTTATAGTACCTAGAAAACCAACATAAGGCACTGCTTGTTGGTTTAATATTGCTTCGTCAGAACTCTCAGAGTTGGAATCATAATTTTGATCTAGTTGTTCGATAATTACACCGTTCGTTTTATTATCAAACAACCGTTGTAAACCCTCAACTCTTGAGTCTTTGTTTTTTGCACGGAAAGTTTTATCGTCTTTACTAATGAGTGCGTTTAGATAACGGTTTTGTTGTGCAGCTTCGTTATTAGTCTTTACGAATAGCAATGGTAAGTCTTCTGTCACTTTAAATATATCGATTTTTAAATTATCACGATAACATTTCGCAAGCGGTTTTACGATATTGCTAAATATCGAACTTGTCTCCGCTATATTGTTTTGTTTGCTTAAAAGTGTCACGATCGTATATTCTCTATCATCAAGCGTAGGTAATGATTCGTCTCTGTTAGGTGCAAAGTAACTAAATCCAGTCGTTGGAGGAGTTTTTGATGGAGGAGTTTTTGTTGGCACGAACAAAAGAGGAGTTGGTTTTAGAAAATACCACGTTGGATAATTAAGTTTATTAAGAGTATTATCTTCAGCGGTAACGCTTCGCACATGCATAAGCATCACACCTGCTGGTATAGAGCGAGCGTACATTTATTTTATATATTCATCTAAATTGTCTAGCATAAACCTCATATTGTTGAACATCGATTGATGCCAAAAACCGTAAATAAGGTACTGATTTTTGCATCAATATTACTTCGTCTACTTGTCCTGCTTGATACTGCAACGGATGTAAAATAATACCCGAGGAGTCATTTCGTTTAAATAACCAATCTGCTGCTTCAAAATTTGATTCTGGATCTGTAGGTTGAAACGAAGGATCTATCTTTTGTACGGCATCATTAAAATACTTCGGATCAGTTTTGGGAGAACTTAAGAATAATATAGGCATATCTTGGACGACTTTAAATACATCTACTTTCAATGTGTCAACCATATAATTCGATGCTGGATCAACAAGGTCTGTAAAAGCTGAGTCTTTACTTTTGATTTGATATTTTTCCATTAATTTGTCTCCAGCATCTATTAATCGCCAAGCAACAATAGATGTCATGCTTGATATTTTAGAATCTGGCAAAAAGTACTTCCCATCGTTAATTGCTGGGGATTTTGTTTGGACAAATATAAAGAAGGTAGGCTTTAAGAAATACCACGTCGGATAGCCTAATTTATTTAATTTTTCATCATCCTCTGTAAAATTTCGAACATGCATCAACATTGTACCACTCGGAATTACACGTGCTTCCATTTTATTTTAAAAATACCTTTACTTAAATTGCTTAGCGTAAGCCAAGTATTTATTGGTTATTTCTAAATTGTCTAGCATAAGCCAAATATTGTTGGACGTCGATGGTTGCCAAGAATCTGATAGACGCTACTGATTTTTGGGTCAACATCACCTCATCAATATCAGTTATTTCGCGATCTGTGGTGGAATGAAGGATGATACCTGCTGTATCGTTCTTATTGAAGATCAACTGACTAGCCTCTACATTTGAATAAGGTTTTGTGGGTACAAATGATGGGTCGATCTTCTGTAATACTTTATTCAAATACAGTGCATCTGTTTTAGGTGAACTTAAAAACAATACGGCCATATCTTGTACAACTTTAAATACATCAACTTTTAACTTGTTAACTTTATCGGCCGCAGCGGGCTCAACAAGGTCCTTCCATGCTGGATCACCTTCTTGCTTAATGTTATATTTTTTTCCCAGACGATCCTCCATATCTCCAGTTCGTTGCATAACAATACTCGTTATAGTTTCATACTTAGAATCTGGTAAAAAATATTTAGAATCCTCGAACGGTAATTTTGTTTGTACGAATAAAAAGAAGGTAGGTTCTAAAAAATACCATGTTGGATAGCCTAATTTATTCAACTTTTCATCTTTCTCGTCAAATTCTCTCACACGCATTAACATTGTACCACTACGTATTTTGCGTACGTCCATTTTTAATTTTATTAAGTTTACTTTTCTTCCAAAATGTCGGACTCAGTGGAGTTGAAAAATAATGACGTTGTTAGAGTAGGAATCTCAAAATCAACCAAAGATCATCATTGGTTTCAATTGGCAGATTCCCAATATATCAATTTCGTTTGTTCGCCTTGGGTTAAAATTAATGATAAAACATATCATTGCTTGCTTTCCGTCCTTTGTGGTAATGTATCTATTCCTTTCACATGTTGGTTTATGAAGCAAGATTTTCAATCGGGTCAAAAGAATGATGATCTACATATGTCTATACATTTTAAAGGAACATTACCAATTCAAGGAGCAAGAATGACGCATATATGTATGTCTAATCATTCCATCGTATCTGGCATTCATTCTGTAACTATTAGTCTATCCGTTGTAATACATGAAAGTTAATAAAAAATTGGTCCGAAATAAAATTCTAACGTTTACTATATTTTAAGACTAAATCTCTAATAATAATGTGCTTATCGGACATTAGGCGTACATAAAATTCAAAAAATGTCTAGCACAATCTTTGGCACAGACGAAAAGGGTTTCCTCTCAAATGGCGTCGAGCTTAAACTTGACGAATCCATACCATTTCGTATTGGGATTTCAAGAATGAGTAAGGACCATCAATGGTTACAATTAGCAGACTCTGAACGTATCAAGGCTTCAGCATCACGATGGATGCCAATTGAGTATGCTAAAACTTATCACTGTACAAGCATATAGCTGCACCATCTTCATTTAATCGTTGGTATGCTAAGCAACATCTTGATAATGGGGAAGAAGTTAAAGGTATTGCTTTTACTTTCATGAATAGGCGTGAGCTACCAATTGTCAGTCCACAGTTAACTTTTTCCATATGTTTTGGCGTGATAATGGTTGGAGATGTACAATTGTTTATGATAAATACGTCGGTAGGCATGAGAGTTAGGGCGTGAATAGAAAACATGGTTAGAACGTATATTTGAATATGTCAATAGGCATGATATAAAAACATAAATAGTGCCAAAGATTAAATTTTCAACATGACATGTCTTTGGCCGGCTTGTGCTTAGAAAAAAGTAATATATAAAAAAAGAAACACAAAGCGGCTAATGTATACTTTTTATGCAAAACAATGATTTAGTACTAAATGGGATCTCTGAAGCTCAGTAAACCATACCGTTAACATATTTTGGAAGGCTTCTTTGCGGTCTTCCGGTATACGGAAACAAATACTCCATCCAGCACGTGTTTTTACAATGTCTGTCAATGGATATTGTAAAGTAGCAGCCATAGAGTATATAACATTAAGTATGTCATCTTCTTTCTTTTGATCTACTTCATAATACGTGCTTGGACTGAAACCTTCCTTATGGATTGTTTTGGTAGCGCATTTGGATCGATCATAGTTAAAATTTACACGAAGCTCAGTGGTAGTCATTCCGGAACGTTTGAATTCTTAGTAAAGATACATTATGAAACTTCTCTTAGTAAGGATTCTAGGAGCGACACGTTTAATACATTTCTACAAATAGCATCAAATAACGTGTCGTCATTTGCAATTAAACAAAGAACGACGTTTTCCATAGTTGGTCGTTGAGTGGGATGGAGTCGAAGACATTTGTACATCAACTTTCTAATAGTTGAAGGTAAATCAAGCGAATCGGGAGCTTGGTCATGTCTATAATCTTCCGCATCAAAAGAGCCACGTTCTACTCTACTAATTGTGTAATCCTTCCCGTAAAATGCAGGCATACACATGGCAAAGATGAACACATCCGTATTGGTTCCAACTTTAATAAAGGAATCGTTATAATCCCACATTTGTTCGGGCGCACAATATTTAATAGTTCCCATAAACGTCTTGTTGTTAGCACAGTGCAATCCTCCAATTTTAATATTGCCCGTGCCAGTAACGTAACAATAATACGGTGTCAAGTTATTATGTATGTAGTTTTTCGAATTCATATACCGAAGAGCACGGGCAGTTTGAATCATCCAAAGCCGTGATGTTGTTTCATCTATTTTGGAATTCATAAAGTCCGCCACGGTACCTTGTGCTGGATATTCAAAAACAAGGGCAATTTCTTTTGTTGTTACCAGATCTTTTTTCACTTGTTTTTCAAGATTAGATTTACACGATCGTGTATAATGAGTAGTATATTCAACAAAATCATCTTTACGTTCACCAGTAACAACTGCCAGCAGCTTTAACAAACTTTCATGGAAATCAAGTGCATGATAGGCATCTAGCTCAGTTTTGATGTAACAAGCTGGAGCATACTTAACCATTACCATCTCACCATTCCAAGTACCGACATCTGAACCTGGAAATTCGTTCCTAAGATGTGTTAACAATGTTTGCTTACTTGAGACTTCTGTACCCGACGTTGACTTGAACTGCGCTCCAAACTCCTCTGAAGATACCGTTTTGAACATGGTGAATGAATGAATAAAAAGGATGAATAAAAGTAGATGATTAAATTATTAGATATTTACGATTAAAGCCAGATTTCTAGATGTCTGTA
>Ga0105242_10000543_pt1 | contig 29884 bp, 25 predicted proteins | sample KBSM24metaG_FD_81521 | JGI IMG/M metagenome (GOLD analysis project Ga0105242, IMG submission 81521) | Miscanthus rhizosphere microbial communities from Kellogg Biological Station, Michigan, USA - KBS M2-4 metaG | ecosystem: Host-associated > Plants > Roots > Rhizosphere > Soil | place...
AGCCGTAGCCCGGATGCACGGCATCGGCGCCAGTGATCTCGCAGGCCGCAAGCAGCGCAGGGATATTGAGGTAGCTGTCGCGGGCCGGCGGAGGCCCGATGCACACGCTCTCGTCGGCGAGGCGAACGTGCATGGCGTCGGCGTCTGCGGTCGAGTGCACCGCGACCGTCGGAATGCCAAGCTCCTGGCAGGCGCGCAGCACCCGGAGGGCGATCTCGCCGCGGTTGGCGATGAGAATTTTGTCGAACATTGCTCAAAGCGAATAGTGAGTAGCGAATAGCGAATAGAAAAGGAGGATGAGATCGGGATCAACTCATACCGTGATCTCAAAGTCTGGCAGGAAGCAATGACGCTGGTGGAACAGGTCTATGCGCTGTCGCGCCGCTTCCCCACCGACGAGCATTTCGGGCTCGGCACGCAGCTGCGCTGTTCGGCGGTCTCGATTCCGAGCCGCATCGCCGAAAGCAACGTCTGCGAAATCACCGGAGACTATCTGCGCTTCCTTGCCATGGCGGCGACGTCGACCGCGGAAGTCGAAACGCAGTTGCTCGTTGCCGGCCGGCTGAACCTGGCCGAGCGCGATGCGGCCGACGCGGTCCTGCACCAATGCGATCGCGTCGGCGCGATGCTGCGGAGCCTGCGCGAAAACGCCGACAGCCGTTCGAACGCACGACAGCACTGATCCATCGCTGCCCTCCATTTCCCTGGGTACCTGAATCATGTTCAACTACTACCTGCAACTCGGCCTGATCAGCCTCAAGCGCAATCCGATCCTGACGGCACTGATGGTGCTCGGCATCGCGCTCGGCATCGCCGCGAGCATGACGTCGCTGACGCTGCTGCACATCATGGGCAGCGATCCGATTCCGTGGAAGAGCGACAAGCTGCATTACGTGCAGCTCGACAACTGGGATCCGAACCAGCCCTATGACCAGGAAGGCAATCCGCCGGACCAGGTCAGCTACCGTGACGCGCAGGCATTGATGGAAGCGGGCAAGGCCGACAAGCAGGCGGCGATGTTCAAGGTGGCGTTTCCGATCCAGCCGGAGAATCCGGAGGTCAAGCCGTTCCTCGCGCTCGGCCGCGCCACGTACGCCGACTTCTTCCCGATGTTCGAGCCGCCGTTCCAGTACGGCAGCGGCTGGGACCACGCGCAGGACAGCCAGCACGGCCGCGTCGTCGTGCTCAGCCGCGACACGAACGAAAAACTGTTCGGCGGCCAGGACAGCGTCGGCAAGAAGGTGCGCATGAACGAGATCGACTACACCGTCGTCGGCGTGCTCGGCCAGTGGAAGCCGCGCGTGAAGTTCTACGACCTGACCAACGGTACGTTGAACGATCCGGAAGAGTTCTACGTGCCGTACACGACGACGATCGAAATCAAGGCAAATGCCAGCGGCAACAACAGCTGCTGGAAGAACAGCGAACCGGGCTGGGAGGCCTACCTCGCGTCCGAGTGCATCTGGCAGCAGTTCTGGGTGCAGCTCGACTCGCCGGCGCGCGCGGCGGAATACAAGTCGTTCCAGGAAAACTACGTCAACGAGCAGAAGAAGGTCGGCCGTTTCCCGCGGCCGATGAACAACCGCCTCTACAACGTCACCGAGTGGCTGCAAAACCAGAAAGTCGTGCCGAAGGACGTCGAGGTGCAGGTCGGGCTTTCGTTCGCGTTCCTGCTCGTGTGCCTGGTCAACACGGTCGGCCTGCTGCTGGCGAAATTCATGCGCAAGTCCGGCGAGATCGGCTTGCGCCGTGCGCTCGGCGCGAGCAAGCCGCAGCTGTTCTCGCAGTACATCATCGAATCCGGCGTGATCGGCGTCAGCGGCGGCGTGTTCGGCCTGCTCTTGACTCTGGTCGGATTGTGGATGGTGCGGCTGCTGTACCAGTCATATGCCAACGTCGCGCATCTGGACTGGGCGATGGTTGCGACGACGATCGTGCTGGCGATCGGCGCGGCGGTGCTGGCCGGCCTGTATCCGACCTGGCGTGCGTGCCAGATCGCGCCGGCGGCGCAGTTGAAGACGCAATAGTCGTGCGAAAGATCGAACATCCTGTCCGACTTTCGCCCGCACGAGTCCGGCCAAGCCGGCCTACGTGCTCCCGCTCAGACTTCGTCTTCGCGGTTGGCGCCTCCCTGCGCCAAGATTTGCACATTCATACCTCGAGGTGATGCATGGAAATCCGCCCAATCATTTCCGCCCTGATGCGCAGCAAGGTCGCGCTGATCCTCATCGGCTTGCAGATCGCGCTGACGCTGGCGATCGTGTGCAACGCGCTGTTCATCATCAGCCAGCGCATCGAGACGATGGCTCGGCCGAGCGGCATGAATGAAACCGATACGTTCCGCATCACGAGCAACGGCTTCGGCGCGAACTTCAACACGAAGAATGCCTTTGCCGAGGATCTGGCGATGATCCGCAGCCTGCCGGGCGTGGCCGATGCCAGCCCGATGAACACCACGCCCATGGCCGACAGCGGCTGGAGCGAGGCGATCAACATGGCGCCCGGGCAGAAGGTCGCGACCACGGGTGCGGCGATCTACTTCGTCGATGAGCACGGAATCAATTCCTACGGATTGCAGCTGGTCGCCGGCCGCAACTTCAAGCAGGAAGAAATCAGCGTGCGCGACCGCGGCTCTGTCGACTGGCCGCCGGGCATCATCATCACCAAGGCGCTCGCGGAAAAGCTGTTCCCTGGACAGGATGCGGTCGGCAAGCAGATGTACCTGTCCGATCCGGACAAGACCAAGCCGCAAACCGTGATCGGCGTGATCGACCGCATGATCGTTCCCTGGCCGCGCGGTTTCAGCTTCAACGGCGACCGCAGCGCGGTGGAGTATTCGATACTCGTGCCGCAGTTTACGGCTTACGGCAGCAGCACCGCGTACCTGGTGCGCGCCGAACCCGGTCGCCGTGACGAGTTGATGAAGACGGTCGAGTCCAAGCTGATCGACAGCAATCACAACCGCATCGTGCGCAGCCTGAAGAGCCTGGAGACGATCCGCGCCGAATGCTACGTGGAGGACAGGGCCATGATGATCATTCTCGGCACCGTGATCTTTTGCCTTCTGACGATCACCGCGCTCGGCATCGTCGGCATGGCGAGTTTCTGGGTCACGCAGCGCACCAAGCAGATCGGCACGCGGCGCGCGCTCGGCGCGACGCGCAGTTCGATCCTGCGCTACTTCCTGACCGAGAATTTCCTGATCACGACCGGTGGCCTGCTGCTCGGCGCGGTGCTGTCGTATGCCTTCAGCTTCTGGCTGATGTCGCACGTGCAGGAAGCCAAGCTGTTGCCGTGGGGTTACCTGCCGGTCGGCTTCGTCGTCCTCTGGTTGCTCGGCCAGCTCGCCGTGCTGGGTCCGGCGACACGCGCGGCGCAGGTGCCGCCGGCGATTGCAACGCGCAGTGTCTAGGCTGGGAATCTCGCTGTGAGGCGTCATTCCCGCGCAAGCGGGAATCCATTTTGCTCATGAAGCTTGAAGGAACAGGGTCGAGTTGTTCTGATCTTGCTCAGTCACACCTGAGCGCCAGCGGCACATGACTGCCGGCCTACTGACTTCCTGCACTAGTTGAAGAGCGCGTGCGCGCCGACACTGCGCGCACCTTTCACCATCCCGGGGAGTTGCCATGACTCGCATGACCATCGGCGCGATGACGCTGGCCATCGCTGCGGCACTGACGTGCGGCAGCGTTTCCGCCGCTCCGGCGACCGACGTCGCCACGCGCGTGAAGGCACTCAACAGCCTGCTCGCCGAACAGTGGGAATACCAGCTCAGGGAATCGCCGGAGTTCGCTACCATTCTCGGCGACTACCGCTACAACGACCGCTTCAGCGATATCACGATCGCGCACGCCATGCAGCAGAAGAAGGATGCGCAGGCATTCATCAAGCGCTTCGAGGCGATCGACACGACCGGCTTCGCCGAGCAGGACCGCCTGAACCAGGAACTCATGCTGCGCCAGCTCAAGGACGGCATACGCAGCACCGACCTGAAGCTGTTCGAGATGCCGGTCGACCAGTTCAACGGCGTGCACCTGCTGCTTGCGCAATTCGTCACGATCGTGCCCGTCGACAGCACGAAGCACTACGAGGACTACCTCGCGCGCCTGAGCCAGGTGCCGCGCGTGTTCGACCAGATGATCGACGTGATGAAGCAGGGCGAGAAGGACAAGCTGATGCCGCCGCGCTTCCTGCTCGAGAAGGTCGTCAAGCAGTGTCGCTCGATAGCCGAGCCGGCCGGCGAAGCGAGCGTGTTCGCCCACCCGGTCGCGAAGTTCGCTGACGGGATTGCGGAGGCCGACCGCAAGCGCCTGCACGACGCGATCATCGCCGCGGTCGACGACAAGGTACGCCCGGCTTACGCGAAGCTCGCCGATTTCATCGAGAAGGACTATGCGCCGAAGGGGCGCGCGGAGCCCGGCTTGTGGGCGCTGCCGAACGGTGATGCGCTGTACCGCTTCGACGTCGAGCAGCAGACGACGACGCAGAAGTCGCCCGAGGAGATCCACCAGCTCGGCCTCGCCGAGGTCAGGCGCATCGAGGGCGAGATGGCGAAGATCGCCGCGCAGCTCGGCTACAAGGATCTTGCCGACATGCGCGAAAAGCTCGACAAGGATCCGAAGACGCATGCGACGTCGCGCCAGCAGATCGTCGACTTGTACAAGAAGTACATCGCGCAGATGCAACCGAAGCTGCCGGAGTTGTTCGGCCTGCTGCCGAAGACCCAGGTCGAGGTGCTGCCGGTCGAGGAGTTCCGCGAGAAGGAGGCGAGCGGCGCCCAGTACAACCAGGGTACGCCGGACGGCAAGCGTCCGGGCCGCGTCTACGTCAACACCAGCGACTGGACCAATCGCACGCTGCTCAACATCGAGACGACCGCCTATCACGAAGGCGTGCCCGGCCATCACATGCAGATCTCGATCGCACAGACGCTGCCGGACCTGCCGCCGTTTCGCCAGCAGGGCGGCTACAACGCGTATGCCGAGGGCTGGGCGCTATATTCCGAACGGCTCGGCAAGGAGGTCGGCTTCTTCTCCGATCCGCTGAGCTATTACGGGCATCTGTCCGACGAGTTGCTGCGTGCCGACCGCCTCGTGCTCGACACCGGCGTGCACTACAAGCACTGGACGCGCGCACAGATGGTCGACTTTTTCCATCAGCATTCTTCCGCGGACGAACCGGAGGTGCAGTCGGAGACCGATCGTTACATCGCCTACCCGGGCCAGGCGCTGTCGTACAAGATCGGCCAGCTCAAGTTCCTCGAACTGCGCGAACGCGCAAAGCAGGAACTCGGCGAGAAGTTCGACATCCGCGCATTCCACGACGAGATGCTCAACGGCGGCGCGCTGCCGCTCGATGTTCTCGAGGCGCGCACGAATTCGTGGATTGCGGCGCAGAAGGCGGTGGCGGTGAAATGATGCAGGACTGAGGGTTTAGCAAGCAGGGCCGAGGGCTGAGGGCGGAAGAGCGGGACCGCGATGGCAAGTGCGCGGCGGCTGAGTGCGGCGGGAGAGCGAGCGAGTCTCTTTTGGCCCGCGACCCTCAGTCCTCGGCCCTGGCTCCTGGACCCACGCAACCAAATCGCCCCGCGCCGCATCCAATGCGCCCATGCGCTGCCGAATCCGTCAGAATGCGCCAATGCGCACCGTTCTCGTAATCGACGACAATCCGGCGGTAGTCACCGCGCTCGAGGTCCTGTTCAGTCTGCGCGATATCCGCACCTTGCGTGCTGGATCGCCACAGGAAGGCTTGGCCATGCTCGAGGACAAGCATGTCGATCTCGTTGTCCAGGACATGAATTTCCAGGCCGAGACGACCTCGGGCGAGGAGGGCATCGCGCTGTTCCGCGCGATCCGCGAACGTCAGTCCGACCTGCCGGTGATCCTGCTCACGGCGTGGACGCACCTGGAAACCGCGATCGAACTGGTCAAGGCCGGTGCGGCCGATTACCTGGCCAAGCCGTGGGACGACAACAAGCTGCTCGCCAGCGTCGAGAACCTGCTCGAACTGGGTGAAAGCACGCGCGAGGTTTCGAAGTTGCGCGGCGAGCGCCGCGCCAACCGCAACGCATTGCAGCGCCGCTTCGACCTGCGCCGGATCGTATTCGCCTCGGCGGCAATGGAGCGGCTCATCGAGCTGGCGTGCCAGGTTGCGCGTGCCGATGCACCGGTGCTGATCACCGGTCCGAACGGCTCGGGCAAGGAACGCATCGGCGAGATCGTGCATTACAACTCGGCAGTGAAGGCTGGTCCGTTTATCCAGGTCAATTGCGGTGCGCTGCCGTCGGAATTGATCGAGGCCGAGCTGTTCGGCGCCGAGGCCGGCGCCTACACCGGCGCGAACAAGGCACGCGAAGGCCGCTTCGAGGCAGCCGACGGCGGCACGCTGCTGCTCGACGAGATCGGCAACCTGCCGCCGGCCGGCCAGATGAAGCTGCTGCGGGTACTCGAAACCGGCCAGTTCGAACGACTCGGTTCGAGCAAGACGCGCCAGGTCAAGGTGCGCGTGATCAGCGCGACCAATGCCGATCTCGTGCAAATGATCCACCAGGGCCGCTTCCGCGAAGACCTCTACTATCGTCTCAACGTCATCGAATTGAATCTGCCGCCGCTCGCTGCGCGCCCCGACGACATCCTGCCTCTGGCCGAAGCGTTCCTGCCGGATGGCGTGCAGCTCAGCGACGAGGCGGGCGCAGCACTGCTGTCACACAACTGGCCGGGCAACGTGCGCGAATTGAAGAACGCGATCCAGCGCGCCGGCCTGTTGTGCCGCGAGCGCACGATCCAGGCGGCCGACCTCGGCCTCGTTGCGCGCGCGCCGCCATTGCGTGTCTCCAGCGACGCCGAGCCCGATCGCGCCGCCATCGAAGCGGCGCTGGCGCGCGCGCGCGGCGTCATCAGCCAGGCGGCCGCCGAACTCGGCCTGTCGCGGCAGGCGCTGTACCGGCGCATGGAAAAACTGAGCATCTCCAACTCCGACTGATCGCCGGGGGATCGCGTCGGCGGGTGCTGGCCGCGTCGCCGGCGCAGGCCTTGCCGCCCCGCGTGACCGAGAGCAGCCGGCCGCACCCCGCATTTGTATAAAATGCACCATTTTCCCCGGAGCGCCAGACTCGGTCGCGCACGCCGGCCGGCTGCGTTAATCTCTTGGCCCTAAGCCCTCAGCCCTCAGCCCCGCATGCGCCTGTTCTCGATCGAAGGCAAATTGACCGCACTGCTCGGCGTCGCCATCGCCAGTGTCGCCGGGCTGACCGTGTGGATCGGCGTACGCCTCGCTTCGCCCTGGCTGGGCGCGGCGATCGCGCTGCTGGTGGCGACGCCGCTGGTTGCGCTGGTGGCGCGCGTGCTTACCGCGCCGCTGATGAGTCTGATGCGCGGATTGCAGGGCAGCGTCGTCAGCCTGCGCGACGGCGATTTCAGCGTGTCGTTGACGGAGCGCCGGCGCGACGAGTTCGGCGATCTGGTGCGCGCACACAACGAACTCGGCCGCGTGCTGCGCGACGAACGCCAGAACCTGTTCCAGCGCGAGTTGCTGCTCGACACCATGGTGCAGAATTCACCGATCGCGCTGGTGCTGGTCGATGGCGCGGACCATATCGTCTACGCCAACCTGACCGCGCGCGCACTGCTCAACGACGGGCGCATGATGAACGGCTTCGATTTCGGCACGATCATTGCCGAATGTCCGCTGCCGCTGCGCCAGGCGCTGGCCACCGGCGGCGACGGCCTGTTCAGTGTCGCCATCGAGAACGAGGAGGAGACGTTTCATCTTTCGCAGCGAGCGTTCCGCCTGCATGGACGCGATCACCGCATGTACCTGATCAAGCGGCTCACGCGCGAACTCAGCCGCCAGGAGGTCAAGACCTGGAAAAAAGTCATCCGCGTCATCAGCCATGAACTGAACAACTCGCTGGCGCCGATCACCTCACTCGCGCACTCCGGGCGCGAACTCGCGCGCGGCGGCGACGCCAGCCGGCTCGGTCCGGTGTTCGACACGATCGAGGACCGTGCCCGTCACCTGCACCGCTTCATCCAGAGCTACGCCGAATTCGCGCGCTTGCCGCAGCCGCAGCCCGAGGCGGTCGTATGGAACGGGTTTCTCGACCAGCTCGCGCGGCACTACTCGTTCCGCCTGAAGGCGCCGCCGCCGTTGCAGGCCGGATGGTTCGATCGCGCGCAACTCGAGCAGGTGCTGATCAACCTGTTGAAGAACGCGCACGAGGCGGGCGGCGATCCGGACGGGATCGAACTCGATGTCGGTGAACGCGGCTCCGAGCAGCGCATCGAGGTGCGCGATCGCGGCAGCGGCATGAGCGAAGCGGTGTTGGCAAATGCGCTGCTGCCGTTCTATTCGACCAAGCGCTCGGGCAGTGGCCTGGGTCTTGCGCTGGCGCGCGAGATCGTCGAGGCGCACGGTGGACGCATCGCGCTCGCCAACCGCGCCGGCGGCGGCCTCGTGGTCGCGCTGACTCTGCCGGGCGTCAGGCATAGCTGAGGCAGCCTGACCGAAGCCCATTCGCCCGGTTGAACGCGGCGTGCGCCGGCAGGCGCTTGCTGCTTCGGCGAATGGCGGCGATGCTATGATTTCGAGTTGGGAGTACTGATGGCCTCCGACACCATCCAGATACCTGGGTACGAGATACTGCGTCCGCTCGGCAGCGGAGGCATGTCCACGGTTTATCTCGCGCTGCAGAGTTCGCTCGACCGTAAGGTCGCAGTCAAGATCATGCGCCGTCCGGGTGACCCGGATTCGGCCGACGCGCGCCAGACCGAACGCCGCTTCCTGCTCGAAGGCCGCATGATGGCCAAGCTGCCGCATCGCAATATCGCGGCGGTCTACGACATCGTCAGCAACGACAACATCGCCTATATCGCGATGGAATACCTCGGCGGCGGCGCCCTCACCGACCGCATGCGTGCCGGCATCGAACTGGCCGACGCGGTATCGGTCATCGTGCAGATCGCCGGCGCGCTCGAATTCGCGCACAGCCACGGCGTCGTGCATCGCGACCTGAAGCCGGCCAACATCATGTTCCGCGACAGCGGTACGCCGGTGCTGACCGACTTCGGCATCGCCCGTTACCAGGATGGCTCGGGCATGCGCCTGACCCAGACCGGCATGCTCGTCGGCACGCCGACCTACATGAGTCCCGAGCAGATCAACGGCATCGCGGTCGACGGCCGCGCCGACCAGTACAGCCTCGGTATACTTTTTTACGAACTGCTGACCGGCGCGCCGCCGTTCCGCGGCGATACGCCGATCTCGGTGCTGATGGCGCATCTGACCCAGCAGGTGGCGGCGCTGCCGGTCGAATTCCGTTCGTTCCAGGATGTGTTCGACCGCATGCTGGCGAAAGACCGCGAGGCGCGCTATCCGAATCTGCTGGAATTCGCCGAAGATCTGAAGTCGCGCCTGTTCGGCAGCAACACGCTGCTGATGCGCCTGCAGCTCGATCCGGAGCAGAGCTCGTCCGAACAGTTGCGCGCGCTGGGATTCCAGACGAGCATGCCGGGCCTGCGCGATTCGGCAAGCGGAATGGCGTCCGGGCCGCGCTCGATCGTCAAGCCGGCGCTGCCCGCCCAGCGTACCCAGACTCCGTCCGCGCCGCCGCCGCATGCATCGTCGACGAGCGGGCCGAAGCCGAAGTGGCTGTGGCCGGTGATAGCGGCCTTCCTGCTGGTGCTCGTCGTCGGTGTACTGTGGTTCTCGTTTGGCCCAAGCCCGCGGCGCGCGTTGAATGCCGACGAGCGGGAACTCGTGCGCATCTGGGCCGATCGCGCGCAGGAACGTATCGGCGGCGACCAGCTGGTCCCGGCGGCCGGGGAAAATGAAAGCGACAGCGACAGTGCCCTGACATACGTACGCAAGATCCTGCAGAAGGACCCCGGCAACGCGCGTGCGCAGAAGCTGCTCGGCGACATCGCCGATCGCTTGGGGGCCCAGTCCGAAAACGCGCTGCACGCGGGCAAGCTCGACATAGCAGACGAACTTGCCGATCAGGGCCTGCAGGCGCGACCCGACAATGCCGCATTGAAAAAGCTCAAGGGTCGCATCGCCGAGGCACGCAAGCAGCCTGTCGAGCGCGGCGGCAACGACAAACAAGCCGCGGTGCCGGAACCGACCGCGCCTCCCGCGCGCGAAACGGCCGGCGAGCCGGCAAGTGGTGCCGCGGTTCCGGCGGCGGCCGAGCAGGCCGCAGGCGATCTGCCACACGGTGACCTCGTATTGAACGCCACGCCGTGGGCCACGGTCGATTCCGTGCTCGATGCGAACCACCAGAGCGTGGCATTGCCGTCCGACGCGAGCACGCCGCTGATACTTTCCCTGCCGCCCGGCAGCTATGTAATCACGTTCCGTCACCCGCAGGCGGCCAAGACAGCGCAAGTGGTCGCCAACGTCGAAGCGAAGAAACGCGTCAGCGCCGGCGCCGCATTCCCGTCGATCACGAGCCAGGAGTATTTTTCGCGTGCGGGCTGGTAAGCCGACGCTGATTGCCCTGGCGCTGGCAGCCTGCGTTGCCCTGGCGCCGGCCCATGCCGAGTTCCAGGACGACTACGCGCTCGGCCTGAAGGCAATCGACGACGGCCGACTGCAGGAGGCGCGCCGCTATCTGGAGAAGGCGCTCGCGGCGCAGCCGGAGCCGGTCGACAAGGTCGTCCTCAACGGCAACAACACGCAGCCGTACCTGCCATACCACTTCCTCGGCTTCATCGCCTACAAGCTGGGTGAATGCGACGCGGCCAAGGCACAGTGGGATAGTCCCGCGAATCGGCGCATGGTCGGACGTCTGACCCAGATTCGTCAGCAGGAACAGAGTCTGATGGAGAGCTGCCGGCCGCGTAACGCGGCAAAGCAGGAGACTGCATCTCCATCCGCCGCGCCGCCTGCATCCGCACCGCCGCCGCCGGCGGCGAGCGCGTCCGCTGAAAACGCGGCGTCGGAACACGTGCCGCCGCCACGCTTGGTGCGCGCGGTCGACAACTACCTCGCCGGACGCTACGTGGATGCGACGCGTATCGAGCCCGAATCATTCCCTGCAGCGCGCACACGCTTCCACGCCTTCCTCATCCGCGCTGCCGCGCGCTTCACGCTCGCGCAGATCAACGGCGACAAGATGTTGCTGGCGGCGGCGCGTGCCGATGCGCATTCGGCGCAAGTGCTCGACGCGAAGGCGGTGCTGGACGAAGCACTGTACTCGCCCAAGTTCCGCGCTTTCTACGCGCAGGCACGCTAGCGCCATCGGGTGAAATTGCCGCGCGGCGCTATACTCGACGTCGGATGCTTCGGTAATCACGGGGAGAGCGCAATGGGCAGCACGGTGGCATTGGTCCTTGTAGCGGTAGTGCTGGTCTTCATCTTCAAGACCGTGCGCGTCGTGCCGCAGGGATACGAATGGACGAAGGAAACGTTCGGCCGTTACACGAGCACGATGGAACCCGGACTGCACTTCCTGGTTCCGATCTATCACTCCGTCGGCCGCAAGATGAACATGATGGAGCAGGTGCTCGACGTGCCGTCGCAGGACGTGATCACCAAAGACAACGCCGTCGTGCGCGTCGATGGTGTCGTCTTCTACCAGGTGCTCGATGCGGCGAAGGCCGCCTATGAGGTGTCCAACCTGCAGCAGGCCATCCTCAACCTGATCATGACCAACATCCGCACCGTGCTCGGCTCGATGGACCTCGACGAATCGCTGTCCAAGCGCGACGACATCAATGCGCGCCTGCTGCGTGTCGTCGACGAAGCCACGCATCCATGGGGCCTGAAGTGCAACCGCATCGAGATCAAGGACATCCAGCCGCCACGCGACCTGATCGATTCGATGGCGCGGCAGATGAAAGCCGAGCGCGAGAAGCGCGCGAACATCCTCGAAGCCGAAGGCTTCCGTCAGGCTGCCATCCTGAAGGCCGAAGGCGAGAAGCAGGCCGCAATCCTCGCTGCCGAAGGGCAGAAGGAAGCCGCGTTTCGCGCCGCCGAAGCACGCGAGCGCCAGGCCCAGGCCGAAGCCAAGGCCACCGAACTCGTCTCGCAGTCGATCCGCGCCGGCGACATCAACGCGATCAACTATTTCGTCGCGACCAAATATGTCGACGCCCTCAAGGCCATGGTCGGCGCGCCGAACCAGAAGATCATGCTGCTGCCGATGGAAGCAACCGGTGTGCTCGGCTCGCTGGCCGGCATCGCCGAGCTGGCGAGATCGAGCATGGCCGAACAGAAGGCGGCGAAGGCGCCGGCCGAGCCGGCATGATCGTCGGGTACTTTGTGGAAATATGAACATGTTCACGAATCTGACATTGCACTACGGCTGGTGGCTGCTGGCGCTGGTTCTGGTCGGCATCGAGTTGCTGATGCCGGGCTATTTCATGCTCTGGATCGGCATCGCCGCCGCGGCGATGGGACTGATCCTGACCTTCCTGCCGTCGCTGTCGGCGCTGACCGAAGCGGTAATGTTCGCCGTGCTGGCACTGGTCAGCTGCTTCATCTACTGGAAGTTCGTGCGCACGGCGATCGATGAACCATCGCAACAGCCGCTGCTGAACCGGCGCGCGGAACAACTGATCGGAAGGCGTTACGTGCTCGATACGGAGATCGTCAATGGCCACGGCAAGGCCAGCGTCGGCGACTCGCACTGGCTCGTCGAAGGTCCGGATCTGCCCGCCGGGACGACAGTCGAGGTCGTCTCCGTCGTTGGCGCGACGCTGAAGGTAGAAAAAGCCGTGTAGGACGCGGCGCCAGGGGCGTTGCGTCGATTCAGTGGGCGGCATCCTTGCCGTCGCCGCTCCGCGCCGCGATCAACTGCGCGAACTTCACCAACTCCTGTTGATCCATGTCCGATACGACCGCGGCCGGCTGCGCGCCGAGGATGAGCGGATCGAGCGAGTAGCCCAGGCGCGCCGCAGGACGCATTTCCGCCGAGCCGGCGCCCTGCGGCAGCACGAACACGTCGATCAGGTGCTGGCCATGGCGGTAGACGAGCACCGGCACGCGCTGCGTGCCGACGTAGTCGATGCGGCCGCCGACGAGCGGAAAGCCCTGGTCGGCGAAATCCTGCACCAGTGGCGCCTGCGCAACCTTGCCGGCGAACCATGGCTTGACCGTGTGGCGGTCGGTCGACACGACATCGACCGGCGAGGCCGCGGCCAGCGCGCGCCAGTGACTGGCGAAGAGGTCGCGTGCGATCAAGGCCGACTCGTCATCGGCCTTGCCGGAATTCCACAGGTGCACGAATGCACCACCGGCGGCAAAGGTGAGGACAAATGCGGCTGCCATGCGCCACCACGCCGGCGCGGCCGTTCGGTGACGGCGTGGCGCGGCGGCGGCAGGCGAGACTGGTACCGGGGCGTCGGCGGATCCGGCCGCGGCGGCAATCCGCTCGCGCAGTGCCGCGGGTGCCGCGTGGCGCAACGAACGGTCGCGCAGGGCGACGCGCAGCGTGTCCAGTCTGGTCAACGCGGCACGGCAATCGGCGCAACCGTCGACGTGGTCTTCGAGTTCGCGCGCTTCGGCACGATCGAGTTCCTTGTCGAGATAAGGTTCGAGCAGGGTGACGGCACGATTACATTCCACTGGAAATCTCCCGCGCCGGCGATTCCAGCGCGCGTTGCAGCAGGGCACGGCCGCGCGACAGGCGCGACATGACGGTGCCGATCGGCACGCCGAGCACATCGGCGATCTCGCGGTAAGACAGATCCTCGAACTCGCGCAGCACCAGCGCCTCGCGAAATTCGGTGGGCAGGGCGCGCAGGTGTTCGGCAATGCGCGCGTGCGACTGAGCTGCGTCGACGCGCTCCTCGACTTCGTTGGCTGCAGTGCGCGGCAGCGCGGCTGTCTCGTCGTCCAGTGGCTTCTCGCGACCGCGCGTCGACAGCATCGTCAGGCAGCAGTTGCGCACGATGGCCAGCCACCAGGCGCGGGCGTTGCCGCCGGCGTAGGTATGTGCGGCACGCGCGGCACGCAAGTACGCGTCGTGCACTGCGTCGGCGGCGTCCTGATCGTTGCCGAGCAGCCAGCGGCCGAGGTTGTAGGCCGCGTCGAGGTGACGTTGCGCCAGCTCGCCGACCCACGCGTTCGCAGCGACGCCGCTCATCGCGCTCGTGTGGCAGCGATGCGCATCGATGGACTTCGGGCTGTCATTTGCGGGCCGTCATTTGCGCACGTGGACGATACCTGTCATGAATGGATGCAGCGTGCAGAAATAGGTGAAGTCACCCTCGGTGGTAAAAGTATACTCGACCTGGTCGTCGGTATCCATCGCTTTCGAGACGAAGTGCTGATCCGGCGCACTGATCGTGTGCGGCGTTTCGTCGCGGTTGGTCCATGCGACCGTCGTACCCGGTGCGACCGTGATTTCCCTTGGCGCGAAGGCGAATTTCTGAATTTGTATCGACTTTGTTTCGGTCGCGTGCAGGGGCAGGGCCAGCGCGAACAGGGCGCACGCGCCGGCCAGTAGCGGAAAGTTCTTCATGTGTCCGACCTCAAGTCATCACGCGTGGTCGATCGGCGTATCGACGAGTGCCAGTTCGTGTTTGCCGCGTACTACGGTCAGTTGCCGCGTGCCGAGCAACTTGCCGAGATCGCCGGCCGGAACCTTGACCGGCCCCGGCTCGCCGATGCCTTCCTGTCCCGGCGTGGGCAGCGGGTAGGCCAGCGACATCGCGGTATGCAATGCAATATTGCCCTCGACTTTCTGCAGCACCTGGTGGATGTGCCCGTTCAATACCGTGACCGATCCGTACGGGCGCAGCAGTGCCAGCGCCTGATCGGCATCGGCGGTGCCCCAGCCCCACTGCGCGTAAACGGTCCATAGCGGAATGTGCGCGAGCACGACGACCGGCGTGCTGTGGGACACGCGGGCGAGGTCGTTCTTCAGCCAGGCGATCTGCTCGTCGCCGAGCGAGGTCATCGTGCCGAGCTTGAAGTTCAGCACATTCGACAAGCCGATGAAGTGCACGCCGCCCTGGTCGAAGCTGTACCAGGGCTGCTTGCGGCCGTCGTGGTCGAAATTCTTCAGGTAACCGGCCAGGCCGTCATCGAGGGCGTCGTGTTCACCCGGCACCGTATGCACCCGATCGACGCGGATTTCCTGCAGCAGTTCCTTCGCCTGGCCGAATTCCTCCGGCTTCGACAGATGGGTGACGTCGCCGGTGTGCACGACCAGCGCCGGGCGCAGAGCCAATGCATTGATGTCCGCCGCCGCGCGGCGGAAGCCGCCGACGATGTCCGGGTTGGCTTCCTTGTGGAAGCCGATATGCGTATCGCTGATCTGGGCGAAGGTGAATGCGCGCGCCGCCGCGGAATTTCCGCCTGACCCCCCGGCGGCGATTGCGCTCGGCACACCGCCAACGACGCTCCAGACGACGGCGGCGCCGGTCCAGCCGGCAAGGCAACTCAGGGTCTTGCGCCGCGCCGGGTCGAAGCTGGTCGGCAGGTCGTTCTGGTCGGTCATGGCACGCTCCTTTGCGTTGCGGGGATGTGCGAGTCCAGATCGGCCAGGGCGATGGTTTATTCCCGCCGCCAGAGCAAAAGACCACCACGAAGGCACGAAGCACACGAAGAAGAGCGAAAAAATGAGGAAGTGCAGGTGCACGACCGCCGGCACCTCGCCGCAAGGGCGGGGCGCGCCCGCGCGGCTTCCGTTCTTCGTTTGCGAACCGATCCCGCCTTCCGTCACTCTTCTTCGTGTGCTTCGTCTCTTCGTGGTCCATCTTGTTCTCCATGCCCTTCGCCACGGCGCTTGGTTTCGGTCAGGGCAGGGGCGATAATGCGCGCCCCTTCCGATCGCCCCGGCAAGTTGCGCCATGACCCAGAAGACCGTGCTCAACGCCACCCATCGCGCGCTTGGCGCGAAGATGGTCGATTTCGGCGGCTGGGACATGCCGCTCAACTACGGCTCGCAGATCGAGGAACATCATGTCGTGCGCCGCGACGCGGGCATGTTCGACGTGTCGCACATGACCGTGGTCGATCTGCATGGCGCGAATACGCGCGCCTTCCTGCGCCGGCTGCTGGCGAACGGCATCGACAAGCTCAAGGTATCCGGCAAGGCGCTCTACTCGTGCATGCTGAACGAGGCCGGCGGCGTCATCGACGACCTGATCGTCTATTTCCTCAGCGACGATTTCTTCCGCGTCGTCGTCAATGCCTCGACGCGCGACAAGGACCTGGCCTGGATCGAAAAGCAGGCGCAGGCCTTCGGCGTGAAGGTGACCGAGCGCGCGGATCTGGCGATGATCGCCGTGCAGGGACCTAACGCACGCGCCAAGGTGCAGTCGCTGCTGAGTGCGGGCGTGCGCGAGAAAGCCGCGAAGATCGGCAAGTTCGTCGCTGTCGAAGGCGACGGTCTGTTCATTGCCCGCACCGGCTACACCGGTGAGGACGGCTACGAGATCATCGTGCCGGAAGCGCAGGCGGTCGATCTATGGAACAGGTTGATCGGCGCCGGCGTCGCGCCCGCGGGTCTGGGTGCGCGCGACACGCTGCGGCTCGAAGCCGGGATGAATCTGTACGGCCAGGATATGGATGAAAACATCACGCCGTGGGAGGCCGGTCTGGCGTGGACGGTTGCGCTCGATGAAGGCCGCGACTTCATCGGCCGTGCGGCGCTGGAAAAACAGAAGGCCGACGGCATCCGGCGCGTCATGGTCGGGCTGGCGATGGACGAAAAAGGCGTGCTGCGGCATGGCCAGCGTGTGGCGACGGCGAATGGTGATGGCGAAATACTGTCAGGCACGTTCTCGCCGACGCTGGGCAAGGCGATCGCCTTCGCGCGGGTGCCGGCGGGAACGGCGGACCAGGCGCAGGTCGACATCCGCGGCAAGCTCGTGCCGGTGCGACTGGTCAAGTATCCGTTCGTGCGCGACGGCAAGCCTTGCCTGACTTGAAGAACACGTGAGACGCGGATTTACGCCGATGGACGCGGATCAAGACAAGAACTGCTCTATCCGCGTTGATTCGCTCTTAATCCGCGTCGGCTGCCTTTCGATGCTTTGCTTGGCCGTTGACCCGTGTAAAATTGCCAAGGCGGCGTTCGATCACCCAGGACAACAACCATGAACGAAATTCCCGGCGATCTGAAATTCATGAAGTCCCATGAGTGGGCGCGCGTCGAGGACAACGGCAGCGTGACGGTCGGAATTTCCGATCACGCGCAGGGCCTGCTCGGCGATCTCGTCTACGTCGAACTTCCGAGCGTCGGTGACAAGGTGCAGGCCGGCAATGCCTGCGCCGTGGTCGAGTCGGTCAAGGCGGCGTCCGATGTCTATGCGCCCGTTTCCGGCGAAGTCATCGCAGTCAATGCTGCGCTCGGCGACAAACCCGAAACGATCAATGAAGATGCCTACGGCGAGGGCTGGATCTTCGTCGTCAAGCCGAGCAACCTCGCCGAGGAATCCGAAGAACTGCTCGATCCGGACGCCTACGCCGAGGCGATCGAGGGCGAAGAGCACTGAAGAGCCGGGAATCGGGAATCGGGAATCGGGAATGAAGAGCCGGTAAGCCGGTTGCCGTCCCTTTGGCCGATGTGTCCTTGGTAAGGCTTGCCGCTCCACCGCTTCACTCTATTCCCTATTCTCTATTCTCTATTCTCTATTCCCGCCCATGCCCTTCATTCCCCATTCCGAATCCGACGTCCGCGCGATGCTCAAGACGATCGGCGTCGAACGTATCGAGGATCTGTTCGATGAAATTCCCGCGGCGCTCAAGATCGATACGCTGCAGCAGGTTCCGCCGGGCCTGAACGAGTGGGACGTCACGCGCCTGATGAAGGCGCGCGCCGCGCAGGACGGCACGCCGCTCAACTTCGCCGGCGCCGGCGCCTATGAACACCACATCCCGGCGGCGGTCTGGGCGATCGTGTCGCGCGGCGAGTTCTACTCGGCGTACACGCCGTATCAGGCCGAAGCGAGTCAGGGCACGCTGCAGCTGATCTACGAATACCAGACGATGATGACGCGGCTCACGGGCATGGACGTCAGCAACGCATCGCTCTACGACGGCGCGACGGCGCTGGCCGAGGCGGTGTTGATGGCCGAGCGCTGCGCGAAGAAGGGACCGCGCCGCGTGCTGGTGCCGAAGTCCGTGCACCCTGCCTATCGCAAGACGTTGCAGACGATTGTCGCGCTGCAAAAGATCGAAGTCGTCGAGTTCGATTTCTGCCGCGAAGGAAAATCCGGCGGCGGCGTAGCACCCGACTGGCTCGCTGCGCAGGACTTCGGTCCGTTCACGGCGCTGGTGATTCCGCAGCCGAATTTCTTCGGCGTGCTCGAGGACGTCGACGCGCTGACCGACTGGGCGCATGCGCGCGGCGCCCTCGTCATCGGCGTCGTCAATCCCGTGTCGCTCGCCGTGTTGAAGGCGCCGGGGCAATGGGGCGCGACGGGTGCCGATATCGTCTGCGGCGACGGCCAACCGCTCGGCGTGCCGTTGTCCTCGGGCGGACCGTATTTCGGCATCCTCGCGTGCAAGCAGGAATTCGTGCGCCAGATGGCGGGCCGCATCGTTGGCCGTACGACGGATCTGGACGGCAAGGAAGGCTTTGCCCTGACCCTGCAGGCGCGCGAGCAGCATATCCGCCGCGCCAAGGCCACTTCCAACATCTGCACCAACCAGGGACTGCTGGTCACGGCATCGACGATCACGATGGCGATGCTCGGTCCGGAAGGCGTGCGCCGCGTCGCCGCGACCTCGATGGCGAATACGCGCGCGTTGCGCGACAAGTTGTGCGCGATTCCGGGTGTGACGCCGCTGTTCGCGCGGCCGTTCTTCCACGAGGTCGCGATCAACCTGCCGCGTCCGGCTCATGACGTCGTCGAGCGACTGGCGCAAGAAAATATCGTCGCCGGTTTTGCGCTCGGCGAGGAATATCCGCAGTACGAAAATGCGTTGCTCGTTTGCGCGACCGAGACCAAAACCGCCGCCGACATCGATCACCTCGCGCTCTCGTTGGCACGCGTTTTGGAGTGAGCGGATCGTTTTCCGCGACGCCGATCGAGCGTCGCGTTTTGCGCAAATCCGCGCAAATTCCGCGTAAATCGCTCCAAATCCTGCAGCCGGCAAAAATTATTTTTTGACCGCCAAGGACGCCGGATGGCGGCATTTCGGCATGTCGCCAGCTTGTGTACATTGCTTATATTTTAGCAATGGGTAATTGTGCAGAAACGCTTTGATGCGCAATGGACGCATCACCGTGTGCAGCGAGCGCTTGCTTCAAGATCGCCTGAAACCCGCATAAATACTGGAGTTTTTGCGATCCGGTGCCGGCATATCGTCCTCCCGGCCGCTTCATTGCTTTGAATGGATATACGTAAAAATGTCCAAACGTCGTCAGTGACGACGCGCGCGCGGAGCTTTGCGCAGCCGCGCCGGGCGCTTCCAGCGGCGGTTTTCCGGAGCGCTGGAGCGCGAGCGCGATAGCACAAATCGGTTGACAGCAATAGCATCTCGGAATAATTTTTTGTCCCGGCGCCACAGGTGCGTATCGGAATCCATGACGGCTGCGAAGTTTGTCCCGCCCTACATCGAGCACGGCCTCAAGGCCGAAGCGGTAAAGAAAGTGACGGTCTCCGTACCGCTTCACGTCCTCAAACTTCTCTCCGATGAACGCACACGCCGACAGGTGAACAATCTCAGGCATGCAACGAACAGCGACCTGCTGTGCGAAGCATTCCTGCACGCTTTTACTGGGCAACAACTACCAACTGACGAGGAGCTTAGACGCGATATGGCCATGAAAAAGAAAGCTGCAAAGAAAGCTGCGAAGAAGACTGTAAAAGCCAAGGCGGCGAAGAAAACCGCACGCAAGACCGCAAAGAAGAAGTAAGACTGTAGATCACACTGAAGTACTGATTCAGGCGGTAACACCCGCCGCAACACTCAAGACAAAAGCCCGCAAGGGCCTGCTGTACCGGCCGCGGAGTTGGCGGCCGATCACCACACCAAAAACTGCTGTAACGATTCCCTCTCCCCGTGACTTGCCCAGCGCGGGGAGAGGCTTCAGCAAACTCCCCCCGCTCAATTTCCCGAAGTCGTTGAAGACGCTGCCAAGTTTGGCGGCCGCGGCTTCGCCCAGTACCGTCGCTTCGCAAGCCTGCGATCGTGCACTGCCCAGACACGCGGTCGAAACCGAAGGTAACCGCAGTAGCGCCGCGCCAGATGCTGGCATAGGATTGCCACGACGAATCGTCGATCGACCGGGAGAGTAGTCATGCGCTTTCTGAAAGGCCTCATCGTCTTCCTGCTCGTGCTGATCGTCGCCCTCATCGGCGTTGCGTTCGTCCTGCCGTCTTCCGCGCACGTCGAACGCTCGGTCACGATCGCGCGGCCCGCGTCCGAAGTGTTCGCCGTGCTGAACGGCTACCGCCGCTTCAACGACTGGTCGCCCTGGGCGGGAAAGGATCCGAACGCGCACTACACGATCAGCGGCCCGGCTGCCGGAGTCGGCGCCAAGCAGAGCTGGGTCGGCGACCCGAAGACGGTCGGCTCGGGCAGCCAGGAAATCATCGAGAGCAAGGCCAACGAATCGGTTACGGTGGCATTGGACTTCGGCGACATGGGCAAGGCGAACGCGCGCTTCAACCTGGCGGCGGACGGACCGGGCACCAAGGTGATCTGGACGCTCGACACGATCGCGCCGCTGGGTATCGACGGCAAGATCCTCTGGAACGCCATCGGCCGGTACATGGGCCTGTTCATGGACCGCATGGTCGGCCCCGACTATGAAGCCGGTCTGGCCAAGCTCAAGGTGCTGGTCGAGACGTTTCCCAACGTCGACATCAGCGGCATCAATGGCGAGGTCGTGCAGCTCGCGCCGCGCAAGATCTATTTCATCAGCGCCAGCAGCGGCACCGATGCCGAATCGGCCAAGGCCGTGCTCTCCGTCGTCTACGCCAAGCTCGGCAAGTATCTGCAGGACAACGGTCTCAAGATGCAGGGAGCGCCGCTGACGATCACGACGAGCTACGACGCCAACGGCTGGAAGTTCGATGCCGGTGTACCGGTCGAGCGCAACGACGCTGCCACGCGCGAGGACATTCAAGCGGGCGAGACGTACGCGGGCAGGGCAGCCCAGTTCATGCACGTTGGCCCGTACGACAAGATCGGCGAGACCACGACCAAGGCATTCGCCTGGTTGGCCGTGCAGGGCTACAAGGCCCAGGGCCGGCTGATCGAGGACTATGTCAGCGATCCGGGCAATACACCGCCCGAGCAGCTGCAGACGCGCTTGACCATCCCCATCGAATAGATCCCGATTGGATAGAGTTCACAGAAGCTGGCCGCGCGATCTCTCTATAGTCGAGACAGGTATACGCAGCGCCGCCGGCAGACTGGCGGCCGTCGGCATCGTCCAGACAGGGACCGCATGAACAAGTTGCGATCGCTCGTGCTCGCCGCGTTGCTCGCAATGCCGATGATCGGTTACGGCGCCGCCTCGATTGCGGTCAACGTCGACTTCAATGCCCGCGGACGCCCGCTCAGTCCGCTGATCTTCGGTGTGTCGTTCGGCGACGCGGCGCAGAACAAGAAGATCGGTTACACGCTCGACCGCTGGGGCGGCAATTCTACGACGCGCTACAACTGGCGCGGGCCGGCACACAATGCCGGCTCCGACTATTTCTTCCTCGGTTACGGCAAGGACCAGACCGACGATGCGGATACGTTCATCGGTGATGCCGGTGCGGCCGCCGCGCAGGTGCTGCTGACATTGCCGACGATCGGCTGGGTCGAGAAGTTCGACGGCGCCGATCCGACAGCCGTCCAATGGGGCTACTCCCAGGCCGCTTACGGAACGCAGACGCTCGATGAATGCCGCTACTACGACCCGCAGCCGTTCTGGTGTCACGGCGATGCCGGCAACGGGCAGTGCGACAGCAAGGTCAACACGACCGGTTATTGCGTCAACGGCCGGATTGCCGGCAACGATCCCGCCGATACATCGACGCCGAATGCACCGGACGATGTTGCGGCATGGATCGCGCACTTGCAGGCGTCGTTCGGCGCGGCGGCCGGTGGGGGCGTGAAGTTCTACGCGCTCGACAACGAACTGATGCTGTGGAACTCCACGCATCGCGATGTCCATCCCGATCCGGTCGGCTTCGACGAGGCGTGGAGCCGGACGCAAGTCTACGCGGAGGCAATCAAGCAGGCCGAGCCCAACGCGCTCGTGACCGGCCCGGTAACCTGGGGTTACTGCGACCTGTTCGGGTCAGCGCAGGACAACTGCGTCAGCGGGCCCGACCGCGACGCCCATGGCTTGCCATTCGTCGCGTGGTATCTGCAGCAGGTGTGCTCGAATCCGCTTGCCGGTGGCAAGCATGCCGTCGATTACCTCGACCTTCACTACTACCCGCAGGATCCGAATGGATCGGCGACGAGCATCGTCAGCGATGCCGATGATACGACGACCGCCGCACGCCGCTTGACCTCGCTCAAGGAGCTGTACGACCCGGCCTGGATTTCCAATTCCTGGATCTCCGATCTCGGCGACGATGCGACCTGGCACTACTCCAAACCGAACCTGATTCCGCGCGTGCGCGCCTGGATCGACCAGTATTGTCCCGGCACGAAGCTTGCGATCACTGAATACAGCTGGGGCGGCGACGGCACGGCGAGCGGCGCCGTGGCGCAGGCGGAACTGCTCGGCATTTTCGCGCGCGAAGGCGTCGATCTGGCGGCGCGCTGGGTCGCGCCGGCAGCGAACTCGAATGCCGAAAAGGCGTTCACGCTGTTCCTCGACTATGACGGTGCCGGCGCGCGTGTGCGCGGCGACAGCGCGGGCGCGACGAGCGCCAACGCGGACCAGATCGGGGCGTTCGCGTTTCGTGACTTCGGCCGCCATGACATCGTCCTGCTGACCAATAAGGACACATCCAGCCACTCTGTTGCACTGACCTTTGCGCAAAGCCACGGCGCGGGCTGCGCGCTGTACCAGTTCGACGCGACGCACGCCGTCCATTCCGTGGCAGTTACTTGCAGCGCGGGCTCGACGTCGACGTTGAGCAGCCTGCCGGCGATGTCGGCAAGCCTGCTGGTGCTGCCCGACAACGACGGCTTGTTCCGCAACGGCTTCGAATAGCGACTCACGTCACACAATGGACGCGCGCATCGGCAAGGAACATGCAAGTAAATATTTGCCACATGTGTAAAAAAATGCGGTACCTTTAATACCACCCGCGCAGCAGCCGGTTTAGGGGGCTAAATGCCTGACTGGCGCGGCTTCGCCCGATCTTCGGGTGCGCGGACCTTTGCTCACTGATGCGAATGTCCCGACCATGGCTAACAATCCCAATACCGGTTCTCCGGCCGCGCTGACCAAGTTCCTGCCCATTGCGGTCATCGTTGTCGCCCTGATAGTCGTTGCCTACTTTTTCCTTTCCGGCGGCAGCAAGGCGCCGGCACCCACTGCTGCGGCGCCCAACGCGAAGACGGCGCCGGCCGGCGCGGCACCCGGAGCCGCGGCGGGGGCCGCCGAGGAACCCGTGCCCGAACTGACCAAGGAACAGTTGCTGCGCGAGGCCGGCCTGGCGCTGCGCGAGAACCGCCTAGTCGCCCCTGCCGGCAACAATGCGCTCGAGTATTACCTGCGCATCCTCGACAAGGACCCCAACAACGCGACGGCCAAGGACGCGCTGCGCGAAATGTTCCCGATCGTCACCGGTCCGGTCGAGCAGAGCATCAATAACGGCGGCCTCGACGAGGCCACCCGCGTCATCAACCTGCTGGCCAAGGCCGATCCGAACAACTACACGCTGACGATCCTGCGCGGCAAGCTCGATCTGAAGAAGAAGCAGGTTGAGCGCGAACAGGCACAACAAACCGCCGCGGCTGCTACCGCCGCCGCCGCGAAGACGCAGGCCGCTGCTGCCGCCGCCGCCAACAATTCGGCTGCCGCGCAAGCAGCCGCTGCGCAACCGACGACTCCTGCGAACACCGCGCCGGCGAACGATTCGACCGCGGCGACAGGTTCAAACGCCGGATCTGCGGGCAACGCGCGTCCTGCCAACACGAACATTGCGACGGCGACGCCGCCGCCCGCGGCGGCCGCCCCGGCCGGCGGCGAGACGCACGCAGCCGAAGTCGTCAAGACATCACCGCCGGATTACCCGCCCGATGCGGTGCGCAAGCACACCGAGGGTTGGGTCGAAGTCGAATTCACGGTCGCGGCCGACGGCAGCGTCACCAATGCCACGGTGGTCAATGCCAATCCTGCGCGCGTGTTCAATACTGCGGCGTTGAGCGCAGTCGGACGCTGGACATTCAAGCCGCGCATGGAAAACGGCAAGCCGGTTGAAGAGAAGATGCGCCGCCGCATCGAGTTCAAGTTCTAGGAGCGGTGAGGTCGTCCGCTGCGCGGGCTCGTGAGGAAGTTAGGTCGGTCGCAGCGCGACCTCGTGAGGTGTGAGGAGCCGCCCGGCGGCCTCGCGAGGAGGTGTGGACTCATGAGCGCTGACGCACGGACGAGCGCGCGACGTAACTTCCTCACATCCTCACGAGCGCGCGCAGCGCGCGACCTTGCTCCTCACCGCTCTAGCGGCCGCCGCCGGCCATCAGCGAGGCGTGCTTCGCCGTTTCGACGCCGGCCCAGTTCACCTCGGGCAGGCCGAGGTAGCGGTCCAGCAGCATCGGCATCAGGCCCATCGGCAGCGCGCACTCGCAGTTCCATAGCATCACGGCGCCGAATTGATACTTCGGCAGGAACGCGATGATCGAGCGGTAGCCGTGCACGGCGCCGGCATGGAATACCAGGGTCTCGCCGGAATAATCGTAGATGCGCCAGCCCAGCGCATATTCGGCGCCGCGCAGGCGCGCGCTGCGCCACGGCGACGCGCGGCGCTCGGTCGGCGTGCTGACCACGGGCGTGTGCAACGTCTGCAGCAATTTTGGCGACAGAATCTCGGGGCGGTTGCCCATCTGCGCGATCAGCCACTGCGTCATATCCTTGATGCTGGCATTGACACCCGCTGCCGGCGGCACGTGGTAATACGATTCCTTGATGTCGAACGGCGTCCACGCGCTGCCGCGGCGCATGTGCGGGCGTGCCCAGCTGGCACTCGACTCGAGCGCATCCTTGCCGTACGTCGCCGTGGCCATGCCGAGCGGATGAAACAGCCGCTTCTCGACCTGGTGATAGAAGAAATCGCCGCTGACCGCGTACGTGATGTCGCCGATCAGCGAAAACGTGATGTTCTGGTAGCCATAGCAATCGCCGACGTCGCACGCCAGAGGCACTTCCTTGAGCCTGTCGACGAGTACCTGATACGGCTCGTCCTGTTCGAGCAGGTGGTCATAGGTGTTGTGCGGCAGGCCGACGCGCTGGCTGAGGATGTCGCGTACGGTGAGCCGCGCGCTGGCATCGACGTTCTTCAATTCGAAGCTCGGCAACACGTTGGCCACGTGCGTGTCCCAGCTGAGCATGCCCTCGTCGACGAGGATGCCGGCAAGCGCGCTGGCGAACGCCTTGGACAGCGAGGCCAGACGAAATACCGAATCGGTGGTGACCGGCAGACCGCGACGCGCATCCGCGTAACCGATTCCGCGCTGCAGCAGAACCTTGTCGCCCTTGACCACTGCGGCGGCGAGTCCTGACAGCTGACCCGATTGCTCCACCGCATCGAGCCAGAGATTGAAATCGCGCGCGGTCGCGTCGGCGTCACCGGGCGCATGTGAACTGGGCGCCGGCGCCGGTGCCGAAGGAGTCGCGTGATGAGTCTTGCGCGTAGCGCACGCCGCCGACAACGGCAGGCACAGTACGAGACATGCGGAAAGCAGCGCCGTCAGGCGGATATTTGGCATTGGCGTTCGGGGGCAGAGCGTCCGTGATTCGAATCGCACGGAGGCATCCGGTCATCCGCGTGAGCGATGGTTCGCAAACCGCTCATGTTATGCTTTTCGCACGGGGCGCCATCGTAGCGCCAAAACGGGAATCATGTGTTATGAGCATGCTAATTCTGCTGGTGATCGTTGTCGCAGTCGTGATGTTCCTGGTCGGCATATACAACGGCCTGGTCACGGCGCGCAACGGCTACAAGAATTCGTTCGCCCAGATCGATGTGCAGTTGCAGCGTCGCTACGACCTGATCCCCAACCTGGTGGAAACGGCCAAAGGGTACATGAAACATGAGCGCGAAACCCTCGAAGCCGTCATAGCTGCCAGGGGTGCCGCGGTCAGCGGGCTGGCCGCTGCCAAGGCCAACCCGGGCGATCCGGCCGCCATGCAGCAGCTGACAGGCGCCGAGAACCAGCTGACCCAGTCCCTCGGCCGCCTGTTCGCCGTGGCCGAAAGCTACCCGGACCTCAAGGCCAACCAGAACATGATGCAGGTGTCCGAGGAGCTGACCTCGACCGAGAACAAGGTCGCCTTCGCCCGTCAGGCCTACAACGACGCCGTCATGTTCTACAACAACAAGCGCGAAGTTTTCCCGAACTCGTTCATCGCCAACATGTATAACTTTGCCCCGGCAACGCCGCTCGAACTCGAGGCACCCGAGGCGCGCAAGGCGGTGAAGGTGTCGTTCACGTAAGAGCCGGGAATCGGGAATGGGGAATCGGTCAGCGCGCCGTCCGGAAGTGGGAGTGGACACTGGAATCGTGGCAGCAGCGGTGCCGTTGCGCTGCTTTGCTGTTTCGATTCCCGATTCCCGATTCCCGATTCCCGGCGCTGGCACATGAACTTCTTCGCCCAGCAGGAGCGCTCGCGCTCGCACACGCGGCGCATGTTGATCCTGTTCGCGCTCGCCGTGCTTTCCATCGTCGCTGCCGTCGACATCGTGGTGATGATCGCGTTCGGCGCGTTCGGCGACAAGCAGCACGCGCTGGCATCGGCGCGTCATGTACCCCCGCAGGCGTTGTTCCTGAGCACACTCGCCGTGCTCGGCGTGGTTGCCGCCGCCACGGCGTACAAGATCTCGACACTGCGCAGCGGCGGTGGCGCCGTCGCGCGCCAGTTCGGCGCGACCGAAGTCGTTGCCGATACGACGAACTTCGCCTACCGGCGCCTGCGCAACGTGGTCGAGGAAATCGCCATCGCCTCGGGCGTGCCGGTGCCGGAAATCTACGTGCTCGAAGACGAGCCGGCGATCAACGCCTTCGCCGCCGGCTATACGCCGGCCGATGCCGCTGTGACCGTGACGCGCGGCTGTCTCGACAAGCTCACGCGCGACGAATTGCAGGGCGTCATCGCGCACGAGTTCAGCCACGTGCTCAATGGCGACATGCGCCTCAACATCCGCCTGATGGGCGTGCTGTTCGGCATCCTCGTCATCGGCATCGCCGGGCGCAAGCTGATCGAGAACACCGGGCGCAGCCGCGATTCCGGCGGTATCGTCGCGTTCGGCGTCGCCGTGCTGGCGATCGGCTACCTAGGCGTATTCTTCGGCCGCCTGATCAAGGCCGGCATCTCGCGCCAGCGCGAGTATCTGGCCGACGCGTCGGCCGTGCAGTTCACGCGGCAGACGCTCGGCATCGGCGGCGCGCTGAAGAAGATCGGCGGCCTCGCCGACGGATCGAAGCTCGCCAGCGCCGAGACCGAGGAAGTCGCACACATGCTGTTCGGCGACGGTGTCGGCTATTCGGCTCTGTTTGCGACGCATCCGCCCTTGCTCAAGCGCATCAAGCTGCTCGATCCGCAATTCAACCCGAAGGAATTCGAGGACATCGCCCGCGCCTGGTCGCAGCCGGTGCAGTCCGCCGGCGAGGAGGGCGCCGAAGTTTCGATTTCGGGCCTCGCGCCGGCGGTCGCGCTGCCGCGCAGAACGCCGGCACGTACGCTTCTGGCCGCTGCGGATCTGCCGTCCGCGCAGGCGTCGATGAAGGTGTCCGCAGCGCAGATCACCGCGCAGACCGGTACGCTCGACAAGGCCGACATCGCGAACGCCGGTGCCATCCATGCGAGTCTGCCCGAGCAGCTACGCGTCGCCGCCTATTCGCAGCAGCGCTCGGTGCAGGTGATCTTCGCGCTGGCCCTGAGCGCCGATGCGGATGCGCGTGCGAGCCAGCTTGCCATTGTGGAAAGGTATACCGACGCGGCGACGCGTGCCGGCATCGAGGAACTCGCCGGCGCGCTGGCGCAACTGCATGCGCTGCAGCGCCTGCCCCTGGCGCAGCTCGCGTTTCCCGCGTTGCGTCGCCGCCCGCGGCCGGACCTGCAGAGCTTTCTCGTTGCGCTGAACCATGTCATGCAGACCGACGGCAAGGTGGAGCTCGAGGAATATTGCCTCGGCAAGCTGATCGCCGTGCAGGTGATCGACGCGCTGGATCCGTCGAAGGCGCAGCCGACCGGCTCGGCCAAGCTGCCGGGGTGTGCGGCAGAACTCGCCGACGTCTTCTCGATCGTCGCCCGTTACGGCAGCGACGACGCCGCCGATGCCCAGCGCGCCTATCTGCTCGGCATGCACGAAGTATTGCCCGACGCGATTCCGGTGTGCGCGCCGCCGTCCGAGTGGATGCTGGCGATGGATCGCGCACTGCCGAAACTCAACCTGCTCACGCCCGCCGGCAAGGAGCTCGTCGTGCGCGGCCTGGCCGCGGCAATCAGCGCGGATGGCGTGATCACGGTCGCCGAGGCTGAATTGCTGCGCACGATCTGTGCCGCGCTGCACTGTCCGCTGCCGCCGATCGCCGACCAGGCGGCATAAACGCCGGTTCATGTTTCTTAAGCGGGCCGGCTCGCACACGAAAGCGCACGCCGATCGCGCGTGCTTCGCGCCAGCTGAACAGCGGCTGCGCAGCAATGGCAGTAGCTGAACGAACGATCAACCGCCCCGCACGACAGGCCAATGCCGTCACGCGCGTGCGTGTGCAAAAAATGGAAATCCGCGAGCACCTCGACAAGTGAGCGTTCGTTCAGAACGCGTGCTGTATATTTTTTCCGGCGTGCAGACGAGTGTCGCACGGTTTTTTTCGCTCACGGGAGAGCCCATGACTCGCACTGCTTGCGCTTTTCTGGTCCTGCTGTTCATGTCCGTCGCGCCTTGCGCGCACGCCGAGTTCCTCGATTGCGTATTCGACGGTGACTTCGAGGATCCTGGAACCACCAATGCGCAGGCTCTCGACGCTTTGACTCTGCACAACTGCGCACGGCGAACCGTCGATCCGCCGGCCGACCCGCCGCTGGCACCGCTGACCTGGAGTCCGACCATTGCCACGGTCGCCCAGACCCAGGCAAATACCTGCTTCGATGTGCCCAGCGGTCTTCCGTATGGCGAAAACCTTTATGCAGTCCCGGCGAACGATCCTGCCAACACCATGAAGGATGCCGTTTCCGCGTGGTTGGCCGAGCAGCCGTATTACGCGATCACGAACAACAAATGCACGGAGCCGGCGCCGCCGGACGGCTCGGGCACGTGCGACCATTACACACAAGTCGTATGGGAGGCGACGGCGGTGGTAGGCTGCGCACGCACGTTCTGCACGCAGCATTCGCCGTTCGCTGGCTCGCCGACGTGGTACTTCGTCGTTTGTGAATACCTGCCGGCCAGCACCAAAGGCGAGCGGCCGTACTGATCGGAGGATCGACCCGCTGGCCCCGCTCAAGCGCCCGCGATGAAGTCCGCTGCTTTCTCGGCGATCATGATCGTCGGTGCATTCGTGTTGCCACCCGGCAGCGCGGGCATCACCGAGGCATCGACCACGCGCAGACCGGCGACGCCGCGCACGCGCAGTTGCGTATCGACGACCGCGTGCGCATGGTCGCCCATGCTACAGGTACCGACCGGGTGATAGATCGTCTCGGCCTTGCGCCGGATGAAAGCGATGACATCGCGCTCGTCGCGCACATTTGCCCCTGGAAAGATTTCCGCGCCGCGATACGGTGAAAACGGAGCTGCCGCAAATATTTCGCGCGACAACTTCACGCCTTCGACGAGCATGCGCAGGTCGTAGCCTTCCGCGTCGC
>Ga0105242_10000545_pt1 | contig 29854 bp, 32 predicted proteins | sample KBSM24metaG_FD_81521 | JGI IMG/M metagenome (GOLD analysis project Ga0105242, IMG submission 81521) | Miscanthus rhizosphere microbial communities from Kellogg Biological Station, Michigan, USA - KBS M2-4 metaG | ecosystem: Host-associated > Plants > Roots > Rhizosphere > Soil | place...
GCGTAGTTGCCCGCGCCGTTGTATCGAACGCTCGCATAGAACCAGAGGCGATTCTTCGCGACCGGGCCGCCGAAGCCGGGATTGATGTCCCAGATCTTCCGGATGGTGTCGGGCGTGGTGAGGCCTCGGTCCTTCAGCTCCTGCGTGAAGTTGCTGCCCTGCATGGAGCTGTTCGCAAAGCTGCCGAACATCGACGCCGAAAAAGTCGTTGGTGGTGCCCTCGTGGTGTGCCGATGCCACATAACGCTGTCCCCATCGCGCACGTCACTTCCCTGAAATCATTTGCGAACCCCGTCATGATTGCAACGTAGGAAGTGACCAAACGAAGCGCGCCGGATCAGACAGTTAGCCTAAAATTGTGCGCGCGCACGGTACACGTTCGGCCATGTTGATATTGACCATAGGTATTGATTTATATGGCGGCCCCGACACGATTCGAACGTGCGACCTTCCCCTTAGGAGGGGGACGCTCTATCCAACTGAGCTACGGGGCCCTCTGGCAAGTTTCGCGCCGGAGTCGCTTCTGCAATCCCGAATGCAACTGGCAGTGCGATTATCTCAAGAAATCGCGCCCGTTGCGTGGTCTGCGCGGTTCGTGCCTTTCCCGCCTGCAAGATTTCGGCAGGTCATCCTGTCCGATTCAGGCAGCGGCGGCGCTTGAATTCGCAGCCGGCGGCTTGATATCGCCTGCAGCCGCGCTTTAGTGTTGTCCCAATCACCCGCAGGAGTTTCCATGCAGATCACGATGTACGACACCCTGGTTCCGACCGCCAACCGCATGCTCGGCAACCTTTCCACCTTCCTCGACAAGGCCGAGGCGTTCGCGGCGACGAAGAAAATCGACGCGGCGGTCCTGCTGAATTCGCGCCTCGCACCGGACATGTTCCCCCTGACGCGCCAGGTGCAGATTGCCGCCGACATGGTGAAAGGCGCGGCCGCGCGGCTGAGCGGAACGGAAGTTCCGAAGTTCGAGGACAACGAGACGACGATCGCCGAGCTCAAGGCGCGCATCGCCAAGACCCTGGCATTCGTCAACGGCGTCGATGCGGCGAAGTTCGGCGGCAGCGAGGACCGCGACGTCACTCTGCAGGCGCGCACCGGCGATCGCCACTTCAAGGGACTTAGCTACTTACGCGACTACGTGCTGCCGAACGTCTATTTCCACACCACGACGGCGTACGCGATCCTGCGCCACAACGGCGTGGAACTCGGCAAGAACGATTTCATGGGCGCGTAGCGACGGCGCAAGTGAATCGGCGAAGAGCTTTTTTGGACGCGGATTGCGCGGAACTACGCGGATAGAGAAAAAGAAAACGCTTTGATCCGCTCTATCGGCGTAATCCGTGTTGATCCGCGTCAAAAATTCTCTTGCTCTCAGGATGGACGCCGCTCACGTATCGGTGATCGGCAGTCCTAGCTTCTTCAACAACGCGTGATAGCGCGGATCGTCGCGTAGGTTGTGCAGCAGCGGGTCGAATGTGTAATAGATGAAGCTGGCGTCGTGCAACTCATACGCACGGTCGAGCCATTCGAACGCCTTGTCCTTTTCACCGCGCCACGCATAGACCTCGGCGGCCTGATACGGAAGAATGTGTCCGTAGCGTGCGATGAGGAGTCGCAGATCCTGGTCCGCGGCGGCGACATCGCCGAGCGAGTGGTGCGCCAACGCCATGCCGGTAAGGCGCAGCACATGCGCGCTGTCCTCGAAGTGTGGCACGGCCGCTGCGGCGTGTCCTTGCAACAGTTCGCCCAGGCCGAGGTAGTAGCGCGCATGCTCGTCGAGCGGCGCGTTGCGCAGAGCCTGGGCCAGCACTTCGCGCGCGAGCTCGAACTGGCCGAGCGCCGTGTAGTGATAGCCCATTACGGTCCAGGCGTTGCCTGACTGCAGATTGATCTGGCCGGCGCGCTGCTCGAGTTCGATTGCTTCGCGCAGCTTGCCTTGTGCGGCGCGGACGCGGCCCAATTCGACCAGCGGCTGTTCGTCTTCCGGTGGGCTCAACGCCACTGCGCGCTGCAGGTCCTGTTCTGCGCCGGCCCAGTTCCACCAATGCGCCGCGCGAAATACGCCGCGCATCTTCCAGGCGTCGGGGCGGTCCGGCGCGAGGGCGATGACGCGGTCGATGATCTCGAGCGCGTGCCGTTTTCCGGCCAGGCCTTCCGCGGCACTATCCGCGTACATGCCGGAATGCCCGAGCACATCGGCCAGCCCGAACCAGGCGTCGACGAAATTCGCATCGAGCGCGACCGCGCGTTCGAAGTGCGCGATCGAACGGCGATGCGCGGTCTCGTCGTCCTTGTATACCTGATGGGCGAGGAGGAACTCGTCGTAGGCCTCGGCATTCGTCGTCGCGTGGCGTGCAAGATCGCGTTGCTGCTCGGGCAGTAGTTCGATGCGCAACGCGCTGACGATCGCGCGCACGATCTCGTCCTGCATGGCGAACAGTTCGGTAACCGGGCGATCGAAGGTTTCCGACCACAGGTGATAACCGTCGACGGACTTGATCAACTGCACCGTCACCCGGACGCGGTCGGCCGACTTGCGCACGCTGCCTTCGAGCAGGGTCTGCGCATTGAGTTTTCGGCCGATCGTCGGAATGTCGAGATCCTTGCCGCGAAACGCGAACGATGACGTGCGCGCGACAACATGCAGTTGCGGCACGCGGGCGAGGCTGTCGAGCAACTGCTCGGCAAGGCCATCGGAAAAATAGGTCTGGTCCTGCGTCTCGCTCAGGTCGAGGAACGGCAGCACCGCGATGGACGACAACTCGGCGGTCTGCGTGGCCTCTGGCGGGACGGCATTGGCCGGCGCCGGTGCCCGTGACCCGATGTGGATGACGCCGACGGCAGCGAAGATCAGGATCGTGCCGATGAGAATCGGCGTCCACCAGCGTTGGCGCGGGGGATTTGAGGCAGGCGGACGAAGTTGAGCGGGGGCGGGCGGCGGTGGATCGTTCGCCGCAGCGGGAGTCCTCACTGCGCCGCTTGGCAGCGCCTGAACGTCGGCGACGAGGCGATAACCGTAGCCATGTACGACCCGGAGGGATTCGCCGTCGGCATCATCCAGCGCCTGACGCAGCCTGCCGATCGCCTTGGCCAGGGAGTTTTCCGTCACTACCCGTGCCGGCCAGCCGACGCGCAGCAGCTCATCCTTCGGCACGACCTCGCCGGCACGGCGCACGAGGCACTGCAACAGGTCGTAACCGCTGCGATCGAGCGGCACGGCGGTGCCGTCGACGGTCAGGCGCATGTCGCGTTCGTCGAGTTCGGCCGAGCCGAAGCGCCACGTCACTGGCGTGCCGTAGTCGCGAGCACGCGGCGTGTCCCACTGCTCTTCTTTGATGAGCGTCAAACGAGTTCCCCCCGGAACTTCCCCTCGCTTGCATGCGGTTCCTCGCGTTCTGGACGCGGCTGGAACTTGTGAATCAGAAGATATCAGAAGTCTTCACTGGTGTGTTCGCTCGTTTCGTCTGAATGTCACGCGTGTCCGCACGGAGCCAGAGATCGGCACGCGCGGCGCCCAACTGCTCTCCCGGAGAACTGGCCATGTTTGCTTGGACTTTGCGCGTGCTGGCGTTTTTGTCGTTCGCGGCGATCGCCGGCATTGCTGCCGCGGCTCCGCCGCAGACTCTGGGCTACCAGGGCCACCTTGCCGACACCGGCGGCCAGCCGATCACCGCCGACCTGTCGATCACCTTCCGCCTCTACGACGTGCAAAGCGGCGGCGTCGCCTTGTGGAGCGAGGTCCAGGCGGCCGTGCAGGTCGACGGCGGCAACATGGCCGTGGAACTGGGCAAGGTCACCCCGCTGCCGCGCACTATCTGGGGCAAGCAGCTTTACCTGGGCATCCAGATCTCCGGCGACAACGAGATGGCGCCGAGGCCGCCACTGACCGCGGCGCCGTTCGCGCTGCGCGCGGCCGGGACGATGAAGAATACCGTGGTGGTCTCGGCCGAAGGCACGCCGGCAGAAAACGGCACCGCGCTGATCGCCGCCGTCGCCGGCATCAGCGGCGCCTCGGCCAGCCAGCCGGTGGCGGTCGAGATCGACGCCGGCACGTATGATCTGGGCAGCGCGCGCTTGGACATCCCTTCGTACGTTTCCCTGATCGGCCGTGGGCAGGACGTCAGCCTGATCACATCGGCCAACACGGTGGGCACGGTCCTGTTCGCGTCGAACACGCAGGCGCGCCGTTTCACGGCGCGCAATACTGGACTGCCGCCGGACGACAACAGTTCCACCTTTGGCATAGGCGCTGCGACGGCCGCGCTCGACAACACGACGGTCAGCAACGTCAGATTCGACAGCATCACCGGCGAAAGCGCCGGCGTCAGCGCGCTCGGCGGCCGCTGGGGCATCTACTTCTGCGCGAGCGACAGTTTTCTGACCAACTCCTTCGGCCGCGCCCAGAGCGGTGACTATGGCATAGGGCTGCGCGCGGACTGCAAGACCGCTAACGGCATGCTCATCGACGGCGTGACGCTGACGGCGAGCGACAGCGTCGGCGGCGTGCGCGGCGCATTTCTCGCCGGCGGGGGTGCCTGGAGCAACATCAAGGTGTTTCTGGACCAGCCGCCGGCGACCGGCGCCGCGGGCAGTTTTGGGCTGCGCGTGTTTCCCAACACAATCGATGTCGGAGCGGGGATCCTCAACGCGGTAGTCAGTATCGAAGGCAACAATCCACCCGGCACCACGACGATCTCGCTGATCGAGGGTCTGCGTATCGACAATGGCGCCGATGTCAACGTCAAGGGACTGTTCGTCGAAATCAACAAGGTCAAGGCGTCGTTCATCAGCGGCGTACGTCTGCTGGCGGACAATACCTCGACGCACAACGTTCACATCAGCGATGCGGACATCCATGTTTCTGGCGTACAGGACGCTGCACAGGGTCCCGGCGGCATCTATGGTGTCAGGGCGCAGGGTGCTGCGCCGGAACTCGCGCGCGTGAAAATCAAGGTCGAGTGCCTGCCGAATGGATACAACTTCTGCGGCGGCGTTACCCAGCAGCCGAATGCGACCGGCAGCGGCATGCAGGCCGGCACGCTCACGCTCGACCAGGTCACGATTGAAACCGGACATGACGCGCCGGCGGACAGTTCGGCGCAAGCGGTGGCATTTCTCGGCGGCCTGACTCCGGCACGCATCGATCACTCGACGCTGCGCGTCCTGCGCAGCGCGTCGGATGAATTGCAGTCGGGCGTCAACATTGCGCAAGGCGGCGCTTCCCTGGTGCGCGTGCACAACTCCTCGGTCGAGATTCAGAGCGTCAACGCCAGTCCCGTGACTGCCAACTGTGTGGCCGCAAACGGCGGTGGCGGCAGCATCGAGCTATATGGCGGGTATGTCGATGGTGTGAGTTGCACACCCCCGGGGCCAAACTACGTTTGCGCGGGCGTGACCAAGCGCGGCACCGGACTTCTGGCCGCTTGCCCGTGAGGCCTGTCATGAACAGACGGCATCGCTTCTCCCGCCGGTACGTTCGACGCCTGTGTGTCGCGGTCCTGATGCTGGCGCTCGGCGGCGTGAATTCCGCTGGCGCCGGTTCCGGCGATGCACGCAGCAACACTCATCGCATGATCGCAGGCAGCGCGGCCAGCGTAGCAGGCGCGGCATCTTCGCCTGCGCATCAGGCCTACGTCGTCGGCGGCAGCGGTGCCGCCGTCGGCATCGCCGTGAGCAACAACACCAGCATTGTCGCCGGCAACAGCAGCATCGAACCGCCCGAACGGATCTTCCGCGGCAACTTCGAGGCTGCACTGTAGCGATCGAAAGTCGGGAAGGGTCCTCGATGGTGTGCTTCGATGAGCTGCACGCTCGATTTCGAGCGTGATGGCACCGGCCGTGAAGCGTCCTTCGCTGCGTGCTCGAGGTGCACGTAGCGTTGGAGGACCGCCTGCGCTATTTTCCGCCGGACTTGCGCCGCACCTGCCGGATCTGGTCGCGCCGCCGTGTCGACATGACAGCCGTGTACTGATCGACCGCCTCGCGCAGCTGGGTCGCATCTTCGTCCTTGCGCAAGCCGCGCTTAGTCAGCGCCTTGCGCATGCGCGCGATCAAATCGAAGTCGTGCTCGTCACGATAGGGTTTCAGATCAAGGTCTTCGGGTACCTTCTTCAAGCGCTCGTCACCGATATGCTTGACGTATTTCTGCATGAAGCGGTCGTAGTCGCGCCACAGGATGCCGTCGGCGCGAACCGCGGCCTCCTCGGCTCGCGTCGCTATCTGGTGGGCATGCAGATAGTGCAGGCCGAGCTGGTCGATCAGGGTCTTCTCGACCTCCTCGTGCATGATCAGATAGCGATCGACTTCGATCTTGCGACCCTTGCAGGCCATGGTGCGCGGCAGGTGACGGTCGATATAGATGGTCTTGCCGTCGATGCTGTAGCCGGCCAGATAGGGGATGTCGTGCGTTCGATCGAGTTTCTGGACCCGCCGCAGGATCGCGTCCAGGGCGCGATCCAGCATCAAGCTCGATACGTACCACTCTGGAATCCTTAGCTTTTTATGCGGCGCGACGGGATGGCAACCTTGGGCGGGCATAGGGACTCCTTGGTTGGGCGGCAGCAGCTGAGACGATAGTCCCTAAACGCCGGTGGGGGCAATTCCGGGCCCGTCGGTGTGCCATAGCGGGGATTCCAGCTACAGGCGAAACGGCAGGTGGACCAGCGCATTACCACGTACGGACAAAAAATGCGCGGGCGTATTCCAACTTTTGTAAATTTTGAGTTATAGTTAAGTTACTGTGTCTGCACGGTTGCTCGTGAATTGTGCCCGATTGCGCTGGTCCTCGATCCGCTCCGTCGTCACCCCTGTCTCCATGCATGCCAGTAAGCCGACTCGCCGGACGTGTGCGGGTCTTGTCTGTTTAGTCTCGTGGAGTTTCTATGTCGGATCGTGAGGTTGGTACCGTCAAGTGGTTCAACGACAGCAAGGGTTTTGGCTTCATCAGCCGTGAAAACGGCCCTGATGTATTCGTGCATTTCCGAGCAATCCAGGGTTCCGGTTTCCGCACCTTGCAGGAAGGGCAGAAGGTCAGCTTCCGCGTTGTCCAGGGTCAGAAGGGCCTTCAGGCGGACGAAGTTACTCCAGCCTGAGCTAGCAGTTAGCCATATAACCAGAGCGCACCGTTCGGCCTCAAGCTGATCGGTGCGTTTTTCTGTGCCGGCGCCAGCGGGGTAACTGGCGCCGGATCGAAACGTCTCCAGCCGGGTTCAGAATCGTCCGGAGCGAAAGTCCTCTATTGCCTGAACGATCTGCTGCTGCGTGTTCATCACGAACGGTCCGTACTTCGCGACCGGCTCGTTCAACGGACGTCCCGCAACCAGGATCAGCCGAGCCGCCGCCTCAGGCGCGGCGAAGCGCACCGTGTCGCCCGGCGCCAGCACGCCCAGGTCGCCGCGCAGCAGCTCGCTGCGGTGGCCATCGCCGACGCGGGCCTGGCCTTCATAGACATAAACGAATGCATGGTGCCCGGCCGGTAGCGCCAGCTCCGCCTGCGATCCCTGTTCCAGGCGCAGGTCGAGATAGACCGCTGCGGTCGCTTCGGCCTGCACCGGACCTGTGACGCCGCCGGCCTCGCCTGCAATCACACGTGCACGCACGCCCTTGGCCAGGTCGACCTCCGGAATGCTTTCCGGCGCGATGTCCTGATAGCGCGGGGCGGTCATCTTGTCCTTCGCCGGAAGATTGACCCAGAGCTGGAAGCCCCACATCAGGCCGTCTTCCTGCTCCGGCATTTCCGAGTGCTGGATGCCCCGCCCGGCGGTCATCCATTGCACGCTGCCCGCGGTCAGCAGGCCGCTGTTGCCCTGGTTGTCTCCGTGGCGCATGCGGCCGGCAAGCATGTAGGTCACGGTCTCGAAGCCGCGGTGCGGATGATTCGGGAAGCCGGCGATGTAGTCGTCGGCCTGATCCGAGCGGAATTCGTCCAGCATCAGGAACGGATCGAGCATGTCCAGTCCCGGCTGGCCGATGACGCGCGTCAGCTTGACGCCGGCGCCGTCGCTGGTTGGCCTTCCGCGCACGATCTGCGCGACCTGGCGTTGCCTGGACGGTGGCAAGGTCTGGACGGATGCGGTTGACGTTGCGGTGGTCATGCGGCGACTCCGAATGCTGGGAAGCCCCAGGAAATGGGGCCGCGCCGTTCGATCTGAAGTCAATGCGATGGCACGCAGTGTTCTCCAAGTGGAACGCAGTCTGGCGCTATGATTGCGCCATGACAACCTCATCCGTGACCCCACCAGCTCCAATGACATCAGCCCTGACGATTATCGATCCACGCGTCCACGACCTGGGCGGGTTCACCGTTCGCCGCGTGCTGCCGCATATCAATGCCCGTCACGTCGGGCCGTTCGTGTTCTTCGACCATATGGGGCCTGCCGAGTTCGCACCGGGCAAAGGCGTCGACGTGCGCCCGCACCCGCATATCGGCCTTGCCACCGTTACGTTCCTGTTCGACGGTGCGATCGAGCATCGCGACACCCTCGGATCCGTGCAGACCATTCGCCCGGGCGACGTCAACTGGATGACTGCCGGTCGTGGTATCGCGCACTCCGAACGCACGCCGGCCGAAGAACGCGCGGCCGGACACCGTCTGCACGGCATGCAGGTCTGGGTGGCATTGCCGCGCGACGCCGAAGAAACGCAGCCGAGTTTCCATCACCACGATGCCGCTACGTTGCCGCGTATCGATCGCAACGGCGTGGCCATGCGCCTCGTCGTCGGCACGGCGTTCGGCCAGCGTGCACCGGCACTGACGTTCTCCGAGATGTTCTATCTGGCTGCCGAATTCTCGGCGGGTTCGAGCCTGCGCCTGCCGCCGGAACACGTCGAACGCGGAGTCTACGTAGCCGATGCACCGCTGACCGTCGATGGCACGCAGGTCATGCCCGGGCAGCTGGCGGTTCTTCCGGCGGGCGTCGAGGTGGAGATTCGCGCGGCGTCTGCGGCCCGCGTCGTGATGTTCGGCGGCGCTCCGCTCGACGGCGAACGGCACCTTTGGTGGAACTTCGTGGCGAGCTCGCGCGAGCGCATCGAGCAGGCCAAGGCCGACTGGCTCGAGTCGCGCTTCGGCCAGGTCGTCGGCGAGACGGAATTCATTCCATTGCCCGAACGCTGAAGGCAGCGCGTTCGCGCAGCCCTAGCGATACTGCCGGTGGCAGGCATCGCAGGCATCGCCGATTTTCGTGACGATTGGAGCGAGCGCCGCGCAATCCGGCGCTGATGCCGTCAGTTCCGCCGATGCGTCGCGCAAGCGCTGCAGGTATTCGCGAAACGGCGGGTCGGCACCCGAATCGCCAAGAACCGACGGTTCGATTTCCTCGGTCAGCGCGCCGATCAACATCTTCGCCCGCGCCGCATCGGCAGTGGCGCACGCTTTGGCGCGCAGAGCGCTGCGCAAATCGCCGGTCTCATGCTGCAGTACCTGCATGACACCGCGCGCGTAGGCGTCGCGACGGCCGAGAGCGTTCAACACGATCGCTGCAACAGCTGCGCCGAAGGCGATGCCGAGAACCAACAGGAACAGACTTCGCATGCAAGACCCTGAGTTGTCGTGGCGAGGGGAAGAATAGCGATTTTCGGGAACGCCGAGCAGTTCGGTTGCGCACGCGCAAACCGGGGCGGGCGATGGCGATACAATGTGCCCGGGTACGGAGTAACGGCAGTTGATCGACGACAAGAATCCCAGGACCGATCGCGCAACGATCATCGAGCCTTCCGTCACGCAGGAGACGCAGGGCCATCCGCGCCTGATCATCGTCAGCGGCCTGCTGCTCGGACATCAGGTCGAAATCGAGGACGAACCGGTAACGATCGGCCGTGGCAGCGACTGCACGATCGCGTTGCCGCATCCGAGCGTTTCGCGTCTGCATTGCCGGATCTGGCGCGAGGACAACCGTTACCACATCCAGGACCTCGAATCGACCAACCGTACGTTCCTCAACGGCAAGCCGGTGATGCGCGCCGAGCTGCGAGACGGTGACCAGATCGGTGTCGGCAGCAACACGATAAAGTTCTTCATCGGCGAAAGCATGGAAGCGCGTTATCACGACGAGTTGATCGATCTGGCGATCTACGACAGCCTGACCGGTTTCTACAACCGGCGCCACTTCCTCGGCCTGCTCAGCGACGAGGTCGAAAAAGCCAAGGGCAACCGCGCCCTGTGCCTGCTGATGCTCGACCTCGATTACTTCAAGACGATCAACGACCGTCACGGCCATATGGTCGGCGACCAGGCGCTGAGCGGCATCGCCCAGATCCTGCGCGAGGAGTCGCCGGCAAATGCGGTTGTCGGGCGTTTCGGCGGGGAGGAATTTTCGATGCTGTTGCGCGACGTCACGCTCGCCGAGGCGATCGGTATCGCCGACAAGCTGCGCGCGGCGATAGCGGCGCGGCCGCTGATCCTGCGGGACGTGCAGTTGTCCACGACGATCAGCATTGGTGCCGCCGAATGCGGCCCGGCGAGCAATTCGGCGACCTTGCTGCGCGCCGCCGACGAACAGCTTTATCGCGCCAAGCAGAGCGGGCGCAACCGCGTTTCACCGCCGCTCGCAACGTAGGCGTCGTCGTCCCCCTGCAAGCGCCCGCGCTGCGACTTGCAGCGCAGTCGAGGTTATCGAGGCATTGATGGACATTCGAGCCAACCGGATCAACGAACGCTTCGCCGGCATCGATCGCCTGTATGGCGTCGGCAGTGCGGCGCGCCTTGCGCGAGCGCATGTCTGCGTCGTCGGCATCGGCGGCGTGGGCTCATGGACGGCTGAGGCGCTGGCGCGTTCGGGCATCGGCCGGCTGACCTTGATCGATGCCGATGATGTCTGTGTATCGAATACCAATCGCCAGTCGCATGCGCTCGAAGGCGCCTACGGACGGGCGAAGGTCGATGTCGTCGCCGAGCGCGCCCGTGCGATCAATCCGCAGATCGAGGTCGAGGCCGTTGCCGAATTCCTGACGTCGACGAAGCTGGAGGCGCTGCTCGGCCGCGGCTATGACGCCGTAGTCGATGCCTGCGACGCGCTGAAGATCAAAGTCGACATGATCGCGTTCTGCCGACGGCGCAAGATTCCGATCGTCGTCTCGGGCTCGGCCGGAGGCCGCCGTGATCCGACGCTGATCGCGGCGCGCGACCTGTCAAAGACCGAGCACGACATCCTGCTCGGTATCGTGCGGCGCAAGCTGCGCGACGACTATGGCTGGACGCGCAATCCGAAACGCTACTTCGGCGTGCAGGCGGTGTTCTCGCGCGAGAACGTCAACTACCCGCAGGCGGACGGCACGGTCTGCAAGACACGCACGCCCGATGCGGAAGGCGGACTCAAGCTTGATTGCTCCGGCGGTCTGGGTGCCGCCATGCACGTCACGGCAACGTTCGGCATGGTTGCCGCGGCGCGCGTGATCGAGCGCCTGCTGGAGGCAAAAGCCAAGGATTGAACGTCGGCGTCCGTAGCGGACGGTCAGCCGGCCGGCAGGCCGAACAGGCGCTGCGCATTGCGTGTGGTGGCCGCGGCGATTTCGTCGGCAGCCACACCGCGCAGTGCCGCCACGCAGGTGCAGACTTCGGCGAGCAATGCCGGCTCGTTGCGCGCGCCCTGATGACCGTGCAACGGTTGATCCGGCGAATCGGTTTCCAGCAGCAGATATTCCAGTGGCATCGAGGCGACGATCTGGCGCAGGCGCCGCGCTCGCTCGTAGGTGACCGGACCGCCGATGCCGACGCAGAAACCGAGTTTCCACAATTGCTGCGCCTGTTCCGGACTGCCGGAAAAGCTGTGCACCACGCCGCGCAAGCCGCCGACCGCGCGCAGCGTCGCAATCACTTCGTCGACCGCACGCCGCGCGTGAAGGACCACAGGCAGGTCGAATTCCGCGGCGATCTGCAGCTGGCGGCGGAAATAGGGACGCTGGACCTCGGGGTCGAGACCTTCGACGTGGAAATCGAGGCCGCACTCGCCGACCGCAACCGGATGCTCCCGCTCGATCCACGTGCCGAGCTCTTCCAGATGCCAATCGCGATGCTCGGCGAGGTACATCGGGTGCAGACCGTACGCCGGGTGCAGCCCGGTCTCAGGCCGGCACAGATCGCGCAGCCTGGCGAAGCCATCCCACGCGATTGCCGGCACGATCTGTCGCGTGACGCCTGCGCCGCGTGCGCGCGCCAGCACGGCGTCGCGGTCGGCGTCGAATTCTGCGACGTCGATATGCGCGTGGCTGTCGACCAGTTCCATGGCCGTAGCGTTACATCAAGACCCAGTTCGCCATGCCGAGGAACAGGCCCATGCTGACGACGTCGGTGGCCGTCGTCAGGAAGATGCTCGACGCCATCGCCGGATCCGCGCCCAGGCGCTTGAGGCCGAGCGGCACGGCGGCGCCGGCGACGCCGCTGGCCACGCTGCTCAGGCTCATCGCAAACAACGTGATCAAGGCCAGCGAGAGGGCGTTCGGGTTATGTTGAAATTGCGCAATCGTATACATTGCGATGGATGCGACGAGGCCGACGAGCAAGCCGTTGAGCAGACCGAGCAGCGCCTCCTTGGCCATCAAGGTCACACCGCGGCCCGCTCGAATCTCGTTCAACGTCATGCCGCGCAGGGTGACGGCCAGGGCCTGGCAACCGGTATTGCTGCACTGGCCGGAGAGCACCGGCAGGAAGACCGCGAGCAGGACGATTTCGTTGACCGTATTCTGGAAGAAACCGACGACGGCGGCTGCGACGAACGCGGTCAGAAGGTTCAGTTGCAGCCAAGGATGGCGGAACTTGAGCGCGCGCGGCCACGGCGTCGCCGTACGTTCCTCCTTCTCCACGCCGACCAGGGCGCCAGCCTGCGCGCTTATCTCGAATGCCTGCTGCTCGAACAGCAACTGGCCGCGCACGAGCCCGACCAGACGCCGATCGGCGTCGCATACTGGATACACCGGGAAATGACGCGTGACGACTTCGCGCATGGCGTCGACGAGCGAGGTCTCCGGATGCAGGAAAAACGGGTTGCGCACCATGACGTCGGACAGGCTCTGGCCGGGCTGCGCGTACAGCAACTCGCGGAACGTGACGACACCGACCAGTTTTGCGTCGGCATCGGTGGCGAAGATATACGTGATGAGTTGGCGCTTGACTGCCTCGCGCATCGCCTCGATGGCGTGTGGCACGAGCGTCTCCTGGTCGAATACGGCCGGGCGCTCCATCAACCTGCCGACACTGCCCTCCGGGTAGTGCGAGTCGCGCAGCCACTGTTCGCCTTCGCCCCCCGCAGTCGCGTCGGCGACCTGGGCACGGCGTTCCTTCGAAAACTTCCGGAGAATCTCGTTGGCGTGTATCGGGCCGAGTTCGGTCAGGGTCCGTGCGATCTCGGCGTCCGGCAATTCGCGCAGGCGATCTGCCGCGCCCTGGGGATCGAGTTGGCGCAGGCGATCGACCAGCCGGCGAGGGGTTTCCGGGTCAGACATGTGAAGCTCCAGCAAATTCCGTAAAAACTCAGAGTTTCGCTGGGGATGCTAACCGGAATCGATCGATTTGTAAGGCATCTGCAAGGTATCCGCGCTCATAACCGCTCGAACGAGTGCCCCAATTCTGCAACGTGCTGTCTTGGAGCCGGAAGCGTCAGCGAGTATTCGCTTGGCATTCATGGGCCAATCGTGCCATCTCGGGGGAAACGAAACGCAGGCGGAACGCTATTGCGCAGTTCGGCGTCGGTTCACTTTGCGCCGGTAGACTGTCAGCGTAGGAGAGGTCTGTGCGTTACTCAATTTAGGCAAGTCACCAAAGAGGATTGAAATCATGTTGCGGAACCTGGGATTCATTGCGCTGCTGCTGGTAATGACCGTGGGCCTTAGCGCCTGCGTGCCGCCACCGCCGCGCCAGACGGTCGTGTATCGCGAGGGTCCTCCACCCGCGAGTGCGCCGGCTGCGGCTTATAACGACAATACTTATAACGACAATTCGGAGCGCTACTGCCATTCCTGCGGCACCGTGCGCAATATCGATCAGGTGCATATGGGCCAGGGCAACTCGGGTGGCGGAGCAGTACTTGGCGCGATCATCGGCGGCGTAATCGGCAACCAGTTCGGCGCCGGCAGTGGGCGTGCGGCGGCGACGGCAGCCGGCGTCGTCGGTGGCGCCGTAGTCGGCAACTCCATCGAAGAGAACAACGCGCGCGCGACTTCCGGGTATGCGTGGCGTTATCGCGTCGAACTTGACGATGGCCGCTGGGCCACCGTGACGCAGGCCAACAATCCGGGATTCCACCCAGGCGACCGCGTCGCGATTCGCAACGACCACATCGAGTGGCTGCGCTGACCTTCAAGGTCAGAATACCGTGCTGAAGAGCAGCGCCGGCGCGCAAGTGCCGGCGCTTCTTTTTGTGTGACGCGTCGCGGGTTTACGCCCACTCGGTCAAGCCTTCAATCTCATAAAGCCGTTTCCAGCTCGGCCTGGTTCTCATCAGGGCAGCATACCGGGCCAGCATGGGCCAGTCGGTCGCCGGCTTGGGCATGTTCCTCGACCAGCGCATCAGCATCAGCAGCATCAGATCCGCAGCGCTGAACTCGTCGCCGAGCAGGTAAGGTCCGCTTTCGGCAAGGTGATTGTCGATGCGCGTCCAGGCCGCCTCGATGCGCCGGCGCGATGCTTCCTTGACGATAGTCTGCACGTTTTCGGCCGCGTCGATGTCGGTCGGGTAGAACCACATGCGAAACGCCGGTTGCACGGTATTTGCCAGGTGCATGATCCACTGATTCCAGGCGCTTCGTTGCGGCGAATCCAGAGTCGGCGCCAGCCGCGGCGCCGGATGCCTGTCGGCAATCGTCATGAGGCAGGCGGCCGCTTCGTAATATGGCCTGCCATCGATCAGCAGGGCCGGCACGAAACCGTTCGGATTGAGCTGGAGGTAAGCCGGCGAACGCTGTTCTCCAGCCTCGAGATCGACCTGTTTCAACTCATGCTCGGCGCCCGTCTCGATCAGCGCCAGGTGGACGACCATGCTCGCCGCGCCGGGGCTGTAATACAGCGTGTACATTGACTTCTCGCTCCCGCAGCCGTGCCAGCGACGGGCTGGCACCGGTGAGCTTTATACCGGCAAGTGCGCAGAGGCGTCGAGAGCCGTGTGCTTTGCCTGTATCGGGAGGGCGTCGGTCAGTTGGCGGCGTAGAAGAGATGATCGCCGATCGTGGCGAGTGGATTGCCTTTTGCCCAGGCCGGAGGCGTGGCGGATGCAGCGAAAAAGTGATCGGCTTTCGGTACGACGGCAAGGCGCATCTTCGGCGGCAGTGACCAGACATCGATGGCAACGCCAGCGACCAGCCACGCGTTCTTCCACGATGTAACATCATCCACAATGTAATTAGTGGTTGTTGTGGATAAAGCAAATTGTCCACGAGCCATCAGGACCGAACACACGGTGTTGCCCCATTGCCCGCTTTCACGACGACGCATCGCCACCTCCGCCACCGCGGCTTGGCCGAGAGCGGATTCGCTGCGTGCTTCGAGATAGATCGTGCTGGCCAGACAGGCACGATCAGCGGTTGGCTGCGGCAGCAGGGATGCGAGCCACAGTATCAGACCAAGTTTCATTCGTTGTACCTTGAGGAACTTGAATGCGTCGTTTTTTGCGGCGCGCACGCAAGTGGGGCGCTCGCTGGCAGTAAGGCGTCGCGTGCGATCGCGCCGGCCTTCAATCTGCATCAACGGCGGCAATTCGGCCGCCATTCTTTCAATTCTGGATTGTTTGGTGGAATCGCCTTGCAATTCCTGCGGAAGCGCACGTCTCGTGGGCCGCCGCCTTCGTACCGGCATTTCCGGCACGAGTTTGAATCTATGTCGACGCGGAGCGCGCCGGGGTCGGAATATAGGTTTCGCTAGCTGAACGGCAGAGAAACCAGACGTGAATTCGTAAAATTATAGTAAAAGCCGCCGCGAGACGCAAGTGCAGGCGTGACAAATGTCGCAGATGCAGATTATGCAGCAAAAACAAGTTGTATACGGTGCGGCAATCTATACGATGCCGCGTCGCCGATTCAGTAGCCGAGATAGGTCTTGAGCAGTTTTTCGCCGCCGCTGTAATCCTTGGCCGTGGCGCCGACGAACTTGCTCACGCCGAGTTCGATCAGCACCTTCGCGGTCACTTCGTCGGTATCGAGCTTGAGCAGCGCTTCGCGGACTTTCTGTTTGACCTCGTCGGGAACCTGTGCGGCTGCGCTCACGCAGGGACCGGCAAACTGCCGTGTCGTCTTTACCGCGATGAGATTCGGATATTGGCTCTTCAGCCAGGTCGGGATGATCGCGGCATCGACATCGCCGCCGAACACCGAATCGATGGCGTCGCGCCAGGCACTTGCCGTAGAACGGATGTCGGGCTGCGAAACCGGGTTCGAATAAAGCTCGAGCAGGAGCACGTAGCCGAGACTGGGCGAAGGCATGGTGATGATGCTGTGTCCGACCAGGCCCTGCAGGCCCTTGCCGCTGAGTTCCGCTTCCGTCGTGACAAGCGTGTAGCTTGTCGGCTCGGCCGCACGTACCAGCGGAACGTAGCCATCGTGCACGATCCGGTAATCGGCAATATGCGCCTCGTCGAAGGTGAAGTCGGACTTCGTCGTGGTGTGGATGTCGCGCCAGTAGAAGTGATAGTTGCGCGAGATGACCAGGTTGAAATGCTGTCCGGTCGACTTGTTGAGATAGTCGATCAGCGGCTTGTAGATCTCGGCAGTGCGTTCGGGCCGGTAGGACGGCTCGACCGCGAACGAATAGTCGGCGGCACGGGCCGTGGCCGACGGCAGGAACTGGCAGACTGCCAACGCGACGGCGGGCAGCCAGCTACGACGAAAGCCTCTGCGCATTCGGATCCCCCTCGATCCCGGTTCACAGGGGGGCGCTATAGCACGAACGCCTGCGGAACGCGAGACGCACTGCGGGATATCGTCCGCAATCAACCGCCGGCGTGATCAACTGCGGAAACGACGCGTAACACCACCCCCGGCATTGCAGCTGCGGTCAGGCTCTTGCCGACGCTTGCGTCGGGCAACACGGCCAACCCGAGTCCGTGCGGAGCCGCCGTCCATGCGGCATTCAACAGCTCCCCGGATTCCGCATCCGTGCCCAGCGCAGTGCCGGGCGGCGGCAGTTCGGCTGCGCTGAATTCGACCCGGTGGAGCCAACGCTTGTTGCCGCCCTTGAAATACAGGCGGGCGACGATTTCCTGGCCCGGATAGCAACCCTTGCGCACGCTGACGGCGCCGAGCCTCTCGAGGTTCATCCAGGCAGGCAGGTATCGGTCGCGCAACGCTTCGTCCAATTCGACGATGCCGGCGGCGATGTCGGCCGCTCGCCAGCTGTTCAGCCCCAGCGCCGTTTCGTCCATCCGGGTTGCCGCGGCAGCGTTTTCGACGACGAGCCAGCGTGGTTCGTGACCTGCGGCGGCAAGCGCCGCGTGTGCCTGAGTTTCGATGAACTCGTCGCCGCGCGGCACGCGGCCGGTTTTTTCCTGCAGTTCACCCGCGTCGAAGAATCCAAGTGCTCGCCGGCCTTCGACGCTGCGCAACTGGACCTTCGAACGCAGCACGTAGCGGCGCAGGCTCGCTTCCAATGCGTCCGCCGATCCGCCATTGAGAATCAACGTCATCCGCTCCGCGCTCGATCGCAGCAGGCGAAAGAAAGCGCGCACGCGGCCCTGCGCCGACAGCCAGGCACTCCATTGCCAATGACCATCGGCCAATGCGCTGACGTCGCTGCTGAACTGCGCGTGCGCGAAGGCCGCGGTATCGGGTCCGCTGATTTCGAGCAATTGGGGTTTTGGCAGGAGGATGGGCACGGCAGACGGGGTCGTTGGCGGTTACGTTATAATGCGTCATTCTCAGGTAGGTGCGCGGTGTGCGCCTATCAAGCACTCTGGACGATGCCCGCATCATGAAGCCGTGGAGGCTCGAATGCCCGAATCGGACGCACGCAAAAAAGCGCCTGAACCAGCAAGCACGGAAAACGCGGCTGTGACTCTTCCGCAGCTGCCGCCAGTGGAGATCGGTGGGCGCGGCGGGCCGGATCCGACGCGCTACGGTGATTGGGAAAAAAACGGCCGCTGCATCGATTTCTGATCCGACGCGCCGTCAACCTCCAGGACAACCTCATATGCCGCAATCCGCACGCCCCCTGTCGCCGCATCTGGGCATCTACAAGTGGCAGCTGACGATGACGCTGTCGATCGTGCATCGCGCGACCGGCATTGCGCTGGCCGCGGGAACCGTCCTGTTGATCTGGGCATTGCTTTCCCTGTCGAACGGTCCCGAAGCCTACGCCCACGTGCAGGCCTTCTGCGCGTCGGCACCCGGCATGGTACTGCTGTTCGGCTGGTCCTGGTCGCTGTGCTACCACCTGTGCAACGGCATCCGCCATCTGGCCTGGGACAGCGGCTGGGGCTTCGAGATTCCGCGCGCTTATCTGACGGGGTGGTCCGTCGTCGTCGTCAGCATAGTGATGACCCTCGCCATCTGGGGCTGCGTCGTTGCCCGGGCAGGCATGTCATGAGCGACCTGCAGACACCGCTGAAACGCGTTCGCGGACTGGGCTCGGCCAAGCACGGCACGCATCACTTCATCGTGCAACGCATCACCGCGCTGGCGCTTATCCCGCTGAGCATCTGGATAGTCTTCGTCGCCCTGGCCCTGATGCATGCGGATTATGCGCACGCGCGCGCCATGCTGCATCACCCGTTTGCGGCGGTCTGGCTCGCGGCTTTCGTCGTCGCCGCATTCTGGCACGCGCAGCTCGGCTTGCAGGTCGTCATCGAAGACTACGTGCACACGCGCTGGCTCGAACTTGCCGCGCAGCTGGCGGTGAAATTCTTCTGCTTCGTCGGCGCGCTGACATGCGTGTTCGCGATCGTGCGTATTGCGCTGGCATGAAACCGGGAACAGGGATTCGGGAATAGGGAATCGAGAAGAGCGAAGAGAGCAAGCAACGAAGTTGGCCATCCCCATTTCGGTTCCCGATTCCCTACTCAAGGAAAAAAATGACGGCATACGAGATCCAGCAGCACAAATACGATGTCGTCGTCGTCGGCGCCGGCGGCGCGGGTTTGCGCGCGACATTCGGCCTGGCCGAAAAGGGTCTGCAGACGGCGTGCCTGACCAAGGTTTTCCCGACGCGCTCGCACACCGTCGCCGCGCAGGGCGGCATCTCCGCAGCGCTCGGCAACATGGGCGAGGACGACTGGCGCTTCCATTTCTACGACACGATCAAGGGTTCGGACTGGCTCGGCGACCAGGACGCGATCGAGTTCATGTGCAAGAACGCACCGGCTGCTGTGATCGAGCTCGAGCACTACGGCGTGCCGTTCAGCCGCACCGAGGAAGGCAAGATCTACCAGCGTCCGTTCGGCGGCATGACGACGCATTACGGCAAGGGCACGGCGCAGCGAACCTGCGCAGCGGCCGACCGCACCGGCCATGCGATGCTGCACACCCTGTATCAGCAGTCGCTGAAGCATGACGCTCGTTTCTTCATCGAGTACTTCGCGCTCGACTTGATTTTCGACAGCGATGGCGTGTGCCGCGGCGTGCTTGCGCTGGACATGTCCGAGGGCACGCTGCATCTGTTCCGCGCGCACGGCGTCGTGCTTGCGACCGGCGGTTACGGCCGGGCGTATTTCTCGTGCACATCCGCGCATACCTGCACCGGCGATGGCGGCGGCATGGTATTGCGTGCGGGCCTGCCGCTGCAGGATATGGAATTCGTGCAATTCCACCCGACCGGCATCTACGGCGCCGGCTGCCTGATCACCGAGGGCGTGCGCGGCGAGGGCGGTTATCTGACCAACTCGAAGGGCGAGCGCTTCATGGAGCGCTATGCGCCGAATGCGAAGGATCTCGCTTCGCGCGATGTGGTCAGCCGCGCGATGACAATCGAGGTGCGCGAAGGCCGTGGTGTCGGCGAGCATGCCGACCACATCAACCTGAACCTCATGCATCTCGGCCCGGAGGTGATCCACGAACGCCTGCCCGGCATCTCCGAGAGCGCGCGCATCTTTGCCGGCGTCGACGTGACGAAGCAGCCGATCCCGGTGCAGCCGACCGTGCACTACAACATGGGCGGTATTCCGACCAATCATCACGCCGAGGTCATGCGCAAGCTCGGCGACGATCCGAACGCAGTCGTGCCGGGTCTGTATGCGATCGGTGAAGCGGCCTGCGTGTCGGTGCACGGCGCCAACCGCCTGGGTTCCAACTCGCTGCTCGACCTGGTCATCTTCGGGCGCTCCGTCGCCGAGCGCTGCGGCGAAACGATCAAGCCGAATGCGCCGCACAAGGATCTGCCGGCTTCGGCCTGCGACGCGGCGCTGGCGAACTTCGACCGCGTGCGCAATGCCAACGGCGATACGACGACGGCCGATCTGCGCCTGAACATGCAGCGCGTGATGCAGAAAGATGCGGCCGTGTTCCGCACCGGCGAGACGCTGAAGGAAGGCTGCCAGAAGATCTCCGCGGCGTTCGACGCATTTGCGGACGTCAAGGTCGCCGATCGTTCGCTGGTCTGGAATTCCGACCTGGTCGAGACGCTGGAACTGCAGAACCTGCTGGCCCAGGCCGTGGCGACGATGCATTCCGCCGAACAACGCCACGAAAGCCGTGGCGCGCATGCGCGCGAGGACTTCAAGGATCGCGACGATGTCAACTGGATGAAGCACACGCTGGTCAGCGTCGATACGAACGGCAAGACCAGCTTCGAATATCGTCCGGTGCACCTGCGGCCGATGACCAACGAGGTCGATGCGGTGCCACCGAAGGCGCGGACGTATTGAGATGGCTGCCCAACGCGATGGCGGCGTGCTCGCCTGGCAATGGCGCGGCTATTCGCGCAACCACCAGGACCGCGTGAACCTGCTCATCCACATGATGGCCGTGCCGGCTTTCATCGGCGGCACTCTGGCGGCGGCGACGCAGATCCTGCAGGCGCAGTGGTTCGGCGCAAGCGTGGCGCTCGTTTTTGCCATACTCGCATTCGCAGTGCAGGGCATAGGCCACAAGCGCGAGCGTGTGCCAGCGGAACCGTTTGACGGGCCCGGCGATTTCGCCGCGCGCGTATTCGCCGAACAGTTCGTCACCTTCCCGCGATTCGTGCTCGCGGGGCAATGGGCGAGAAATCTCGCCGAACCGACAAGCAAGGGCTAGACCATGGCTGAGTTCACGCTGCCGAAGAATTCCAAGGTACAAAAAGGCAAGAAATACCCGGCCAAGGCGGATGCGAAGGACGTGCGCACGTTCCGCGTCTATCGATGGAATCCCGACGATGCGCAGAATCCGCGCATCGACGAGTACGAGGTCGACTTGGCCAGCTGCGGGCCGATGGTTCTCGACGCGCTGATCAAGATCAAGAATGAGATCGATTCAACACTGACCTTCCGCCGCTCGTGCCGCGAAGGAATCTGCGGCTCCTGCGCGATGAACATCGACGGCACGAACACGCTGGCCTGCACGAAATCGATCGGCGACTGCAAGGGCGAAGTTAAGGTATACCCGCTGCCGCACATGCCGGTGGTCAAGGACCTCGTGCCCGACCTGACGCATTTCTACGCACAGTACGCCTCGATCAAGCCGTGGATCCGCACGCAGAGCGCACCGCCGCCGGACGCCGAGCGCCTGCAGTCGAAGGAGGACCGCGCCAAGCTCGATGGCCTCTACGAATGCATCCTGTGCGCGTGCTGCTCGACGTCCTGCCCGAGTTACTGGTGGAACAGCGACAAATATCTTGGGCCAGCCATCCTGTTGCAGGCCTATCGCTGGATCGTCGATTCGCGCGACGAGGACACCGGCGCGCGTCTCGACGATCTGGAGGATCCGTTCAAGCTCTATCGTTGCCACACGATCATGAACTGCACCAAGACCTGCCCGAAGAGCCTGAACCCGGCCAAGGCGATCGGAGAAATCAAGAAGCTCATGGTGGAAAGAAAGGGCTGAGGGGTGGGTGAGGAAGTGAGGGGTGAGGAACGAGCGAGGACGCCAGCCCGCACAGAAACTTCTATGCCATATCCCCCTAACTCCTGACTCCTATGGACGCGCGACTCATGTACTGGCCGGCCGTCGCGATGGTCGCGCTGACAGTCGTCGTCTGGCTGCACATGTATTTCCGCCGTGTCGCGCAGATGAAGCGCGAACGCATTCATCCGCAGGCGGTGGCGACATCCGCCGAGGCCGGCGCGCGCCTGACCGACAGCGCGTCGGCCGATAATTTCCGCAACCTGTTCGAGTTGCCGGTACTGTTCTACCTGGCCGTCGTCGTTGCCGTGCAAACAGCCCAGGTCACGGCATGGACGCTCGCTCTGGCCTGGCTGTTCGTTGCGCTGCGCGTCGCCCACAGCGTCATCCAGTGCACGTACAACAAGGTCTTCCACCGTTTCTACGTCTATGTCAGCGGCGGCACCGTGCTCTGGATACTATGGGGCGTGCTCGCGCTTGGGTTGCTGCGGTGAGCGGGGAAGGGTCGCGCCTGCGCTGGCGTTGCCGCCGTGGCATGCGCGAACTCGACCAACTGCTCGGTTGGTATCTGGACGCCCGCTACCCGTTTGCAGCGGAAATGGACAAGGTGGCATTTTCCACATTGCTCGACGAGCAGGATCCGCAGCTTTGGGCATGGCTGGTCGGGCAGTCGGTGCCGGAAAATCCCGAATGGCGTGCGATCATCGATGAAATCCGCGCCAGCGATCGCATTTGACTATGTGCCATCGCGCTGGCTGCTTGCGGCGTTGATCGCGGTCTCCGGCCTGGCGCTTCTGGGCATAGCTCTGAGCGGAGTTTCGCTCTGGTTGAAGGGAGTTCTTGCGCTCGCCGCCTGCGTCTATGCAGGCCGCGCCATTGCCGGGTTGCATAAACCACCGATTCGCCGTTGTACCTGGTACGAAAGCGGACACTGGCGTGTTCGCGACGCGAGCGGCCGGGAATTCGAGGCGTCGCTGCGGCAGGCGAGTGTGCGTAGCGGTTGCATCGTCCTGCGGCTGCAGTCGGCGCTGGCGCGATCGAGCACGCTGATCCTCCTGCCGGACAACTGCGATGCCGATACGCGGAGGCGGCTGCGAGTACGGCTGGCGCGCGGTGATTCGGTCGCGGCTGGCACATAAAAAAACCGGCCCACTGGGTGGGCCGGTTGTCCTAAGCGCGTCCATGCGCGGATTTTCCGTCGGAGTGTGTTGATATTTATGCGGCCGGCAGGCTGGTTTTCAACCTGCTTGCCGTGGATCAACTTGGTCAGAAGCGAAACTCGGCGCTGACCGAGACCAGACTCGGGTCGAGATTGAGGCCTTCCTTGTTGGCCTTGTAGTAGTCGTAGTTCAGACCCAGGCTGAAATTGTTGCTGAAGTCGTAACCCACGCCGGCGCCGGCGTAGAATTTGTTTGCGTTGCCATCGACGGTGACGATCGAATCGGATGCGTCGACGTATTGGCCCTTGAGGTCGCTATGGAAAATGCCGGTACGACCGCTCAGATACCACTCAGGCGTGAGGTTGAAGTGGCCATTGACGCCGAGCGTCCAGCCCTTTGCCGAGGCCTTCTCGAGATCTCCCGAGCCGGACCTTGGCGAGAACTTGCCGAGATCCGTGTAGCCGCCTTCGACACCGAGCGCGACGTTCGGGCTGAAGGCCCAGCGATAGCCGATGTTTCCGAGATAACCGGTGTCGTTGTCGTCGTAGCCAGCATGATCGAGGCTTGACTCACCGACGGCGCCATTGATGAAAAAGCCGCCGGCACCGTTGGCATCCGCTGCATGGGACAAGGTCGGACCGGCAAGCAGGCCGGCGCTGGCGAGGGCAATCGCAAAGAGGGTGTTCTTCATGAATTCTTCTCCAACTGTTGATGAACGCGTTCAGACGGGCTCACGTGTCGATGCATGACGCGCACCGTCCGTCTGGTAGACAACAGATTGTGCGCAGAGGTCGCAATTTCAATACTGATCGGTTCATATATTATTCAGCAACGATATATGCCGCGATGGACGCCGCTTGCAGTCGCGTAACGCCTGAGGCACTCTGCGCCACCGCGTGCTCGTTCATTCGCGGCCCTTCCAGGTGAACGGATTTTCCGCCTGATGTTTCGTCCGCTCGAACTGTTCATCGGCCTGCGCTATGTGCGCGCCAAGCGCCGCAATCACTTCATCTCGTTCATCTCGATGGTCTCGATGCTCGGCATTGCGATCGGAGTGATTGCGCTGATCACCGTGATCTCGGTGATGAACGGATTCGAGAAGCAGTTGCGCGACAGCATTCTCGGCATGGCCGCACACGCGACCGTCTCGAGCGTTGGCGAGAGCATCCACGACTGGTCGGCGGTCGTCGAAGCGGCGCAGCGCAATTCGCACGTGCTCGGCGCGGCGCCGTTTCTCGACAGCCAGGCGCTCCTGCAGGGCACACGCCGCAGCGGCGCGATTGTCAGCGGTATCTTGCCCGACGAGCAGACGAAGGTTTCGGACATCGGCGCGAAGATGATCCGCGGCAAACTCGAAGACCTGAAATCCGGCGCGTTCGGCATGGTCCTCGGCAACGAGTTGGCGATGCAGCTCGGCGTCGGCATCGGCGACAAGGTCACGGTGTACACATCCGAGGTCAACGTCACGCCGGTCGGCGGCGTCGCGCGCTTCAAGCGTTTCGAGGTGGTCGGCATCTTTTCCGTTGGCTTCCAGGAATACGACGAGGGTCTTGCGCTGATCCATCTGGACGATGCCGAACGCCTGTTCCAGACCGACGGGCCCGGCGGCATCCGTCTGAAGCTCGACGACATGTTCCGCGCCTGGCAGATCGCGCGCGACGTGCAGGGGGATCTCGGCCGCTACTATCGCATCACGACGTGGGAGCAGGGCCACCAGAATTTCTTCCGCGCTCTGCAGATGGAAAAGCTGGTCATGTTCATCATCCTGTCGCTGGTCATCGCCGTGGCCGCATTCAATCTTGTTTCCAGCCTCGTCATGCTGGTCAACGACAAGCAGGCCGACATCGCGATCCTGCGCACGCTCGGAATTTCGCCGGGCAGCATCACCGGCGTATTCATGGTGCAGGGCGTAATCGTCGGCATCGTCGGCATCATCCTCGGCGTCGCCGGTGGCGTGGTGCTGGCCGTCAACATCCCGGCGATCGCCAAATGGATCGAGCGCACCTTCGACATCCAGCTGCTGTCTCCGGACGTCTACTACATCAGCGAGGTGCCTTCCGACATGCATTGGAACGATGTCGGCTGGATTGTCGTCATCGCATTCGTGTTCTGTCTGGTCGCGACGCTGTATCCGGCGTGGCGCGCCGCGCGCACACAGCCGGCGGAGGCGTTGAGGTATGAGTAGCCGGGAATCGGGAATTGGGAATCGGTGCGCGGGGCGCGGGGCGCGCGCCTTGCGGTTTTGGAATTGCGCGCGTTCTGTGTTGCACCCGTGGGCCGAAAGGGGATCGCCTAGATGAGCGGTACGGAATCACCGACCCCCGATTCCCCATTGCCGATTTCCGGCGCAGTCTTGCGCGCCACCGGCGTCGCCAAGACCTACAGCGAAGGCAAGCTGCGCACCGAGGTGCTGCGCAGCGTCGACTTCGCCGTGGCGCGCGGGCAGACGCTGGCGATCATCGGTGCCTCGGGTGCCGGCAAGAGCACGCTGCTGCACCTGCTCGGCGGCCTCGACACACTCACCGGCGGCGAAGTTGAAGTCGAGGGCCGCGCGATGTCGAAGCTGTCCGATCGCGAGCGCGGCATCGTGCGCAATCGTTCGCTCGGTTTCATCTACCAGTTCCATCACCTGCTGCCGGAATTCACGGCGATCGAGAACGTGGCGATGCCGCTGCTGATCCGCGGTACGGCGATCGACGAAGCGCGGCGCGCGGCCGCGGCATTGCTCGAGCGCGTCGGCCTCGGACATCGACTGCAGCACAAGCCGGGCGAATTGTCCGGCGGCGAGCGGCAGCGCTGTGCCGTTGCGCGCGCGCTGGTCACGCGGCCGGCCTGTGTGCTCGGCGATGAGCCGACCGGCAATCTCGACGAGAACAATGCAACGCAGGTCTACGCCCTGATGCTCGAGTTGAATCGCGAAATCGGCACGAGCTTCGTGCTCGCCACGCACGATTCGAAGCTGGCGCGGCGCATGGACCGCGTCGTCGAATTGCGTCACGGCAGTTTGCAGGATATCGGCGAAGGGAAGTGATGTAAGTCGTCGCACTGAAGATCGGGGGCGTTGCCAGGGATGCGGGGGAGACGATGACCAAGAAGGTCATGCCAGGCGGGACGGGGCGCGAAGATGCGGCGGCATCACCAGCCGTGTCGGTGTCTCCGCCGCGCTTCGCCGTGCTTCAGGACCTGTTCCGTCCGGAGAGCGCGCTGGCGCTGCTCGCCGGTGCCGTTGCCGTGCAGACCTTCAGCGATCTGCCGCCGCGCTGGGTCGATGCGGGGCTTGCCGTCGCCGGACTGCTGCTCGCCGCGCGGCACACGCACTGGCGATGGCTCGGCATCATCCTCGTCGGCGCCGTCTGGACAATGCTGCGCGCCGATTTCTCCCTGTCGCAGCGACTGCCTCGCGATCTGGAAGGCCAGGACTTCACGATCAGCGGAACCGTACATGGCCTGCCGCGCGCGAATGAGGACGCAACACGCTTCGACTTTGCCGTGGAGAGCGCCCGGCGTGGAACGGAACCGATTGCACTGAAGGGAGTAGTGCGCCTGGGTTGGTACGACACGGCGCCGGCGATCGAGCCGTGTTCGACCTGGCAGCTGCACGTTCGCCTGAAGCGGCCGCGCGGACTGGTCGATCCCGGTGCGTTCGACTTCGAGCGCTACGCGCTGAGCGAAGGGATCACAGCGACCGGCTACGTGCGTGAAGATTCGGCCAACCGCAGCAGCGGACAAAGCGCGATCTGCGCGGATCGCCTGCGCGCGCGAATTTCGGGCGGCATTGCGGATACGCTCGGTCCGGGACCGTCGGCCGACGTACTTCGCGCGCTGGCGTTCGGTGATCAACACGCGATGGACGAACGCGAATGGGAAATCGCGCGGGCGACGGGCATTCCTCACCTCATCGCCATCTCGGGCCTGCATATCGCCTTGTTTGCCGGCTTCGGTGTATGGATCGTGCGCCTGCTCTGGAAGATCGCACCGCGCCTGACGCTGCGCTGGCCGGCGCCGCTCATCGAGGCAGTGGCCAGCATCGTGTTTGCGACGGTCTATGCAGTGCTGGCGGGCCTGGGTCTGCCGACGCGGCGTGCGCTCGTCATGATCGGCGTGTTGCTGGCAGCGAACCTGCTGCGGCGAGCGCGCGCACCTGTGCAGGGGCTCGCATTCGCCGTCATCGTCCTGCTCGCGCTGGATCCTCTGTGTGTCCTGAGCGCCGGCTTCTGGCTGTCGTTCGTCGGCGTGGCGTGGCTGATGTTCTGCCTCGGCGGGCGTGGCGAACGTCAGCGCTGGTGGCACGAGCTGATCAGTGCGCAGGGCGTGGCTAGTCTCGGCCTTCTGCCGCTGACGATCTGGTTCTTCGGCCAGAGCTCGCTGGTCGGGCCGCTGGCAAATCTCGTCGCCGTACCGTGGATCTGCTTCGTAGTGTTGCCGGTCGGCGTGGCCGGTGCACTTCTGCAACTCGTATTTCCCGCGCTTGGCGCGCCGCTGGTACAACTCGCCGGCGGCGCTCTGCAACTGCTGTGGTCGCTGCTCGAGCGCATGGCCGCCTGGCCCGGCGCGCTGTGGTATTTCCCGGAGCCCAGCGCGTGGACATTTGCGTTTGCCATGGTCGGCGCAGTGTGGCTTTTGCTGCCGCGCGGGTTTCCGGTGCGCGGTCTCGGATTGCTGCTGTTCCTGCCGTTACTGTTACCTGCGCGCGAAGAGTTGCGTGATGGCGAATTCGAAGCGTTGATGCTCGATGTCGGCCAGGGCCTGTCGTTCATCGTGCGAACGCGCGATCACGCGCTGGTATACGACGCCGGCGCGCGCTTTCCGTCCGGATTCGATCTCGGCGAGGCCAGCGTCGTTCCGGCGCTGCACGCGCTCGGTGTCGGCAGACTCGACCGTCTGATCGTCAGCCATGGCGACAACGATCACGCCGGCGGCGCCACCGCCGTGCTCGCCGCGTTTCCATCGACGTCGGTCTCCAGCGGCGAGCCGGCGCGCCTGCCGGTGCCGGCCAGTCAGTGCCTGGCCGGCGATTCCTGGCATTGGAATGCGGTCTCGTTTCGCATCATCCATCCGCACGAGTCCTTGTCTTCCGTGGCCAACGATCGCTGCTGCGTGCTCGAGGTGCGCACCGGCGACAGCGAACTTTTGCTGACCGGCGACATTTCGTCAGCGGTCGAAAGTGAAATTGCCATGGCGGTCGGCAAGGCCGCGCCTGACCTGGTGCTGCAGGTTCCGCATCACGGCAGCAAGACGTCGTCGGGCGAGGCATTCATCGCCGCGTTGCATCCGGCGACGGCGCTGGTTTCGAGCGGCTGGCACAATCACTTCAATCATCCGAATCCGGCAGTCGTCAGTCGCTACGCGGCAGCCGGCGCGGACCTGATGAATTCCGCGCAGACCGGCTTCGTCGATGTGCGCTTCGGTGCCGCAGGCGTCCGTGTCGTCGAGCGCGGGCGCGTCGATCGCCATCCGTATTGGCGCGAGCGTTGAGCGGAAGATGTTGCAACCTGCTTCACGACGCGCGCCTTTGGCGTCCGCCCGCCTCCGGTGGTTCACCGCTCAGGTCTGGCGATCGCTGGTATGATTCGGCGCCGGGGGACCGGCCCGACCTGGAGTCTTCGTTAAGTGTTAGAAATCCTGATTGCCGGCGGCTGGGCCATGGTGCCCATCCTGCTCTGTTCGGCGGTGGCACTGGCCATCATCCTCGAGCGGTTCTGGTCGCTGCGGCGCAATACGGTAATTCCTCCCAATCTCGGCGGCGAAGTGCGCGAATGGGCGCGGACGCGGAAGCTCGATCCGGACCATATCGAAGTGCTGCGCAAGAATTCGCCGCTCGGCGAGTTGCTGGCCGCAGCGCTCAGCGTGCGCCAACGCCCACGCGAGATCATCAAGGAGCGCGTCGAGGATACCGGTCGTCACGTCGTGCACCGGCTCGAGCGTTTCCTCAACACGCTCGGCACGATTGCGCTGATTTCGCCGCTGCTCGGCCTGCTCGGTACCGTGTTCGGCTTGATCGAGATGTTCTTCGCCGTCATGGTCAGCGGGGTCGGCGATCCGCTGAAGATGGCCGGCGGCATCGGCCAGGCCCTGGTCTGCACTGCGACTGGCCTGTGTGTAGCGATTCCGGCCTATTTCTTCCATCGCTATTTTCGCGGGCTCGTCGGCGACTATGTCGTGAGCATGGAACAGCAGGTTATCTTGCTGATGGACGAGCTGGCGCTGCAGAATGAGCCGATTGCTGCGCCCGCACCGGCTGCGCCGCCGGCGCGCGCGACGCGGCCGCGCCAGGTCCAGCAGACCCCGGTCCAGTAACGATGCGCATCGGCGCCTCCCGCCAGGAAGACTTCGAGATCAACGTGATCTCGTTGATCGACGTGATGCTGACACTGCTGATGTTCTTCGTCATGACGACCACGTTCGTGCAGCATTCGACGATGAAAGTGGTGCTGCCGGAAGCGTCGGAAGTCGTGCAGGACACGCCGAGCGCGCCGCTGGTCGTGATGATCGATGCCAACAGCCGCTTCTATGTCGACAACAGCGAAGTGCTCAACCCGTCGGTCGACACACTGAAGGAAGCGATCGGCCGGATCGGCGGTGACGACCGCGAGCGTGCCGTGGTCCTGCGTGCCGATGCGATGACACCGCATCAGGCCGTGGTCACGGCGATGGATGCACTCGGCCAGTCCGGGTTCACCCATATGTCGATCGCGACGACGCCGGCGAAGGAGCGTCCGGCCAAGTGAGTGCGACCGGCGAGC
>Ga0105242_10000546_pt1 | contig 29787 bp, 32 predicted proteins | sample KBSM24metaG_FD_81521 | JGI IMG/M metagenome (GOLD analysis project Ga0105242, IMG submission 81521) | Miscanthus rhizosphere microbial communities from Kellogg Biological Station, Michigan, USA - KBS M2-4 metaG | ecosystem: Host-associated > Plants > Roots > Rhizosphere > Soil | place...
GCCAACTCTAACGAGTTAGCTCTCGCAGCCTAATAAGCTCCGAGCGTCTCCGCCGCAAGTTGCTCAAGCGCGCGGATGGAGATGTCACTTAGTTGAGCTGGCCCAACGCTTCGGTCCGTGGCGGTGGGTGAGACCAAAGCCGGACTAGCCCGCACCAACGTCTTGCTGATTCACTTAGTTGGAGTTGGGCGAAAATTGTTCGGGCCGCAAGGTGCGAGCAAAAAGAGAAGCAGCTAAGCATGTAGATTCCTTCGGCGTTGGCTTTTGGATCCGGGTTCAATTCCCGGCGCCTCCACCAAATGCAAGGATGAGGGATGAAGGCGGAAGGATGAATGAAAACCTTGCCAACCACTTGTTCCTTGATTCCAATAAGCAGATTCAATTGACGAAGAGATGAACGCAGTTAAAGGTGATTCATCCTTCAGCCCTCATCCATCATCTTTGCCTGTCGGCATTTTCGACAGCGGTGTAGGCGGGCTCACGGTGTATCGGGCGCTGCACGAGTACCTGCCTAATGAGCGGTTCGTTTATCTCGGCGACACTGCGCGGGTGCCTTATGGGACGAAGTCGCTCGCGACGGTTGAGCGTTACGCGGTTGAGAATGCGCGCTTCCTGGCGGCCCATGGAATCAAGATGCTGGTGGTCGCGTGCAACACGGCTTCGGCATTGGCGCTGCCGGCAATCCGCTCAGCCTTGAATATCGATGTCGTCGGAGTGATTGGGCCGGGAGCGAGAGCTGCGGTCGCCAGAAGCGCGCAGACTGCGCGCGAATCCCGGCCGGCCCGTAACGGCCACGCGCGCTCCATCGGTGTCATTGCGACTGAATCAACTGTGCAGAGCGGTGCCTATACCGCCGCAATTAAGAAAGCAAATGAAGACGCCGAGGTAATCGAACGAGCGTGCCCGATGTTCGTGCCGCTCGCGGAAGAGGGTTGGGCCGACAATGAAGTCACGCTCACCATCGCGGCGACTTATCTCGCCGATCTGCGTGCGAAAGTTGATACCCTGGTGCTCGGATGCACGCATTATCCGATTCTGCGCGAAGTGATTCAGCAGACAGTCGGCGCAGACGTGTCATTGATCGATTCGGGCGAAGCGACGGCGCGCGAAGTCAAAGAGTTATTGACCGCCAAGAGTCTCGCCCGTTTGACGATGCCGACCGGGGCGCTCGAACGCCATCTTTGCGATGACCTGGATCATTTTTATGTGACTGACGCGGCCGAAAGATTTGCGCGCGTGGCCGAGCGCTTTCTGGGCGTGAAGCCTTCGCGGCTGGAGGCGGTGGAGGTTTGGGGTGAGGATCGGTTGAAGATTTCATGATAACGCGATTCGGCAGAAACCCGACCGTAAGGGATGGTGCGGATACCAGCCGCGGCACCCTCCCTCACGGTCGGGTTTCTGCCAGAATGCTTTTTCTGCGTAATCTGTGTAATCTGCGGATGATTCCTGCTTATGACATTTACTCGCACAGATAATCGGAACGCGGACGAATTACGCGCCGTGAAGATCACCCCGAACTTCGTGGCTCACGCCGAAGGGTCGGCGCTGATTGAAATGGGCAACACGCGCGTGATTTGTGCGGCGTCCGTTGAAGACAAATTGCCTTTCCATTTGCGCGGCCAGCGCGTCGAGGGCTGGGTCACCGCGGAGTATGCAATGCTGCCGCGTTCGACTCACACGCGCACGCAACGCGAACTGGGGCGTGGCGGACCATCGGGGCGCACCCACGAAATTCAAAGACTGATTGGCCGGTCAATGCGCGCAGTCGTCAATCGCAAGCTGCTCGGCGAACGCACCATCACGCTTGATTGCGATGTGCTGCAAGCCGACGGCGGCACGCGCACGGCGGCTATCACCGGTGCGTACGTCGCGCTGGCGATTGCCTGCAAGCGTTTAATGAAAGAGAAGAAGATCCCGAAGTCTCCGATCGTGAGCGAAGTGGCCGCGATTAGCGTGGGGGTCGTCGAAGGCACGCCGCTCCTCGATCTCAAGTACGACGAAGACTCGCGGGCCGAAGTCGACATGAACATTGTGTGCACGGGCGACGGCCGCTTCATCGAGGTTCAGGGCACGGCCGAGGGCCGGCCATTTACCCGCGAACAGATGGATAACTTGTTGCAGCTGGCGGGGCAGGGAATTGCGCAATTGGTCGTGCTGCAACGCCAGGCGATTGAGGCGTCCCAGCGCCAGTAATTTGAGACAACATCGAGTCGCTAAACGGCATCTGATAGAGCGTTTGAGGATATTTTGATGATTAGAGCACTCACCGTCTTCTTCGGGTTGTTATTGCTAACGCCGGCCGGACTTACGCACGCGGCGCTTCAGGAATACAGCTACACCAGTCCCAAGGCTGACTTTACGATTGAACTGCCTTCGGGTACCTGGAAAAAAACCGGCGAACCGAACGACGTGCATCAACACACTGAATTCATTTACGGCGATCGCAACGATGGTTACTTGCGGATTCGCAAAGAAACGATGACCGAGGGAACGTCTATCCGGGATTTCGCGCTGCGCGATCAGGATGAGAGGACGCGATTTCTGCCGGGTTTCGTCAGCGGCAAAGATGACCCTTTCAACGGGCGGCTCGACGGCGTGACGGTTTCATACGAATTCACGCAAGCGGGCAAGGCCATGAGTGGCCGCAGTTATTACCTTCAGAGCGACGCCCACACCGTTTATGTTCTCAGATTTACCGGATTGCGTCAGAAGCTCATCGGCATTCGCAACCAGACCGATTCCATCGCGCGTAGTTTGAAGGTCAAATAATTTTGGAGGCGCCGGCAGCGCGTAAGCGACGGCCCTTTCATTTCAGTGTCACTAATCCAAAGCGTCGTCGCCGTCCCGACAAGTCGGGACTCTGCCGGCGCACTCAAAAGATCGTAACCTTTCGCTAGTCTCCCGTAATACCTAATTAGTCTCCCCGCCTTTCGATACACACGTCAGAACCGTCTGCCTGGCGGACGGGTTTCTTTAATTGCGCACTACCACCCGCTTCACGCAGGTGGTTCGATAAAAGCAGTTCTCCCCAGCACCGTCCGTCCAAATGAGAGGAGCTTGCTATGAAAAGGTGTGGCGCATGTGGCGAGGAGTTTCAAAATCAATTCAACTTTTGTCCGGTCGATGGCGAAACGCTGATTGAACGCGAAATCGACGCCACCAACTATTCTCCGACAATTATCAGCGACGTCTCACTCGCGCAAAGACTGTTAGTTCAACTTTCGTTTCTGATTGAGCGATTGCGTCTGAGCTGGGCGCAGTTCACCGCCGATCCGATCGCTTTCCTCAAGCTTCAGATTACAGAGGCCCGCGAACTCTTGCGGACCGCGTCGGCGCGGCCGTATCTAAGAAAGGCGCTGGCCGCGTCGTTGATGCTGGTTGCGTTGGTCATCGTGAGTGTCGTGATCTTCGACCGGCATGCGGCCAGGCGAGCGCAGCTCCGCGACGCAGACGATCTGGACCAGGCAGCTTTGATCGATTCTCAAATGTTCCCCAATGACGAGCCGAAGTCAGGCTCAGGCATCGGCGCAGACGAGCAAGGCCGCGTGGGTTTCAATAAAGGTAAGGGCGAGGGTTCAGGTCCCACACCCGCGCGTTCTCACGGTGGCGGAGGTGGCGGTGATGGTTCTGAGTTACCTCCGGCCCAGGGTCGTCTGCCGCAACCTTCCGAGATTCCGGCGCCAATTTCGACGACGTACGCTCGCCTGCCGCCAAGGGCTCTGCCCGAAGCCGGCATAAACATCGATCCGGTTTTGTGGAAGGATCTTCCATTCCCGAACTACGGTGATCCTCGATCGAAATCGACCGTCGCATCAAACGGACCAGGAGAAGGTGGCGGAGTCGGCGCCGGCAAAGGCACAGGCATCGGCCCGGGTGAAGACAATGGCTACGGCCCGGGCCGCAAGGGCAATATCGGTGGCGGCGACAAAGGCCCCGGCTGTTGCGGCGACGGTGGCGGAAACGGCAACAGGCCCGGCGAGGACCTCGAGCGTATTTTCAGGCAGCCCGAGGTGACCACCCGCGCGCACGTCCTTTCCAAACCTGAGCCGCAATACACTGAAGAAGCGCGCAAAGCCGCCATTACCGGCACAGTGATTCTCAGCGTGGTGTTTTCGCGAACCGGCCAGGTGACCAATGTTCGCGCGGTGCAGACGCTTTGCTGTGGTTTGACAGAGAAGGCAATCGCCGCGGCGCGATCGATTCGATTCATTCCGGCGATGCGCAACGGCCAGGTCGTGTCGACTTACATGCAGTTGGAGTACAACTTCAACCTGTATTGATCGCAAGTACGCAGTATTTTCACGTTCTATCCCCAGAGAATCGGAACCAGAGACGGAGTTACGGCGTCTCTATCTACAAAGCGGTCCTCGTTTTGTCTCGGAGGTAGAACTATGTCGCAGAAATCGTTTCTCAAATTCTCAATCGTTTTTGCGGTGGCCGTCGCGGCCTTGATAGCCATTCAAGCTTTTCGCGGATCGGGCTCGGTCGCGTCCGCACAGGACCGCGGCACCCAGGGGTCTCTTCAGGTGGTCGGTCCGAATGGCGACGCCAAAGCGGTCTGTCCGCTGAAACACACCGCCGTGAAAGCGCAGGTCAGCGGTTTCCTGTCGCGCGTCACGGTGACGCAGGAGTTCGAGAATCCATTCAAGGAAAAGATCGAAGCGGTCTATACCTTCCCGCTGCCGCAGAACGCCGCCGTCGACGACATGACGATGCGGGTTGGCGACCGCACAGTGCGCGGAAAGATTCTGCGGCGCGAGGAAGCGCAAGCCGTCTACGAGGCAGCGCGGAACAACGGCCAAACCGCGAGCCTCTTGAATCAGGAACGTGCGAATATCTTCACTCAATCAGTCGCGAATATTCTGCCCGGTGAACCAATCAAAATCGAGATCAGTTACGTCGAGACGCTGAAGTATGAAGACGGCTCGTACGAATTTGTTTTCCCGATGGTCGTGGGGCCGCGTTACGTTCCGGGCAATGCGACCGGACCAAAAGGAAAAGGGTTTGCGCCGGACACGGATCAAGTTCCGGATGGTTCGGTCATCACGCCGCGGCCTGCGCCGGCGGGCATGCGGGCCGGTCACGATGTCTCGCTCGACTTAACGCTCGACGCCGGCGTGCCGATCGACACCATCGCGTCGAAGACCCACGACGTCAGCATCGAACGAGCCGGCGATCATCAGGCGCATGTTACGCTCAAGGACGAAGCGACAATTCCCAACAAGGATTTCGTGCTGCGCTACGACGTGGCCGGCGCAAAGATTTCGGACGCGGTGCTGACTCACGCGACGCCGGGCGGCGGCTTCTTCACTATGATCCTGCAACCGCCCGAGCGCGTGACCGTCGAGGATGTCACGCCCAAAGAACTCGTCTTCGTGCTGGATACATCCGGCTCGATGTCGGGCTTTCCGATCGAGAAGGCCAAAGAGACGATGAAGCTCGCGCTCGACAATCTCTATCCATCTGACACATTCAATTTGATCACCTTCTCAGGTGACGAACACATTTTATTTCCCGGCCCGGTGCCGGCAACCAGAGAAAATCTGTTGAAGGCCCAGGCGTTTCTCGAAACGAGACAAGGCAGCGGCGGGACCGAGATGATGAAAGCCATCAAGGCTTCGATGGATCCGTCCGACCAGCAAGACCACGTGCGCATCGTTTGCTTCATGACCGATGGTTACGTCGGCAACGACATGCAGATCATCGATGAAGTGCAGAAGCACCCGAACGCGCGCGTATTTTCATTCGGCATCGGCGGAGCGGTGAACCGCTACCTGCTCGACAACATGGCGAAGTATGGGCGCGGCGAAGTCGAGTACGTGGCCTTGAACGATGATGGCTCGGCGGCCGCGCGGCGCTTTTATGAGCGCGTGCGCAATCCGCTGTTGACCGATATTTCAATCGACTGGAATGGCATGGCGGTCTCGGACGTTTATCCGAAATCGATCCCGGATTTGTTCGGCGCGAAGCCGGTGGTCGTGAACGGCCGCTACACCGGAAACGGCAAAGGCACAATTCGTTTGAGAGGGAAAATGTCCGGACGTGATTTCGTGCGCGACATTCCGGTTGATTTTTCCAGTCCGCAATCGCATGACGTACTCGCGACGCTTTGGGCGCGCACGCGCGTCGATGATTTGATGAGTCAGGACCTCGCCGGCGCACAGCGCGGATTGGTCAAGGACGACGTGAAGCAGAACATCATTCAACTCGGCCTTGATTATCGTTTGATGACGCAATTCACCTCGTTCGTGGCGGTCGAGGAAATGGTGGTTACCGATGGCGGGCAGCCCAGGCGGATCGATGTGCCGATTGAAGTGCCTGAAGGCGTGAATCGGCAGACGGCTTATGGCGGCGAAACTTTGAATTTAGTCGCGAGCGGACGGGGTTACCAGGGAACATTTGCAGGGCTGGCCCAGACCGTGACCGTAACCAGCTCCGGAGCCAACAACTCGGTGAGCACGACGGCGGGCGGGATTGCGACACTGCCACCCGTAGCCAGGTCAGTGGGGGCGCTTCAAGCACTTTCAGAGGACGACAAACGCGCTACAGGCAGAGTTCCTTCACCGGAAGAGCAGAAACGCATCGCGTTACAATCGAAGTTTCATCCGGCGGTACTCCTGGTGATAGATCGACACAAGGCTCGTAACCCGATCGCCGGCGTTGATGAAGCGAAATTCATTCACAACGACAAGGCCGAAATTCAAATCTGGTTTACCGATAAATCAGACGAGGCAATGGCGAAGTTGAAGGAACTCGGCTTCGAAATAATTCTCAATCCGAAGACAGCCAAGATGGTCATCGGTCGTCTGCCGATTGAGAAACTGGCGGCGCTCGCGGAGATGCAGTCAATTCGTTACGTCGCACCGCAGACGAGCAATTGAGGCGCAACGGGTCAGTACCGCCCGCGTCAGCGGGTGGGATAAGGACGCGACACAAGGTTGCGCCCTGATCCCATCTGCTTACGCAGATGGTACCGACACGTTTTGCAGACAAGTTATGGCTAGATTCAAAAATCCGCTGAAGCATGTGCGGGTCGCGTCGCCATGCAAGTCCGACTGGGACCAGATGATTGGCACAGACCGCGTGCGGTTCTGCGGCCAATGCAGCCTGAACGTCTACAATCTGTCGGCGATGACGCGCGATGAAGCAGAGTCTCTGATCGCCGCGAATGAGGGGAGGCTCTGCGTTCGGTTTTATCGGCGAGGCGACGGCTCGATCATTACACAGGATTGTCCCGTTGGCCTGCGCGCAGTGCGACAACGGATATCGTATGTCACGAAAGCTGTGGCCTCGGCGGCGCTGACAATCCTCGCCAGCCTCGGCATGCACAGTCTGCTGGCGGCGATTTCTCCGGCGCGTTCACCTCATGTGACGATGGGCGCAATTGCGGCAAGGCAAGACCTGGTTCGCACCGTGGTCGAATCGCCTCCTGATGTCGAAGTCGGGAAGTTGCCAGTAGTCGGCCAATGGACAAATCATCGAGACCCAAAACGCAGGTCGAAGCGGTGAGAACATTCGGATCTCGTGCATGAGACCGCTACAATGCGATTCGACGCTAAGTTGAATCGCCATGAAACTCGCCGCAGGTCTGTCAATCAAGAAGTCGCCAATCAACGGTCGCGGATGTTTCGCGACCAGGAAATTCACCAAGCGGAAGAAGATCGCCGAATACACCGGTGAACGAATTTCAGATTGGGAAGCGATGCGGCGGGCTCGCGGCCGGCGCCACTTGCGTGTCTGTGACGTCGACGGCAAATGGAGCCTCGACGGCGCGATCGGCGGCAACGGCACTCACTACATCAATCACTCCTGCGATCCCAACGCCTTCATGAAAACTCTTTACGGGCACGTGCTCTTTTTCGCCTTGCACGACATTAAACCCGGCGAAGAAATAACGATCGACTACGAGCAGACCCTGCTGCCTGATTCACGCCGATGCCACTGCGGCTCGCGCAACTGCCGCGGCACAATTAATAAAATCTGAAGCGCAAGTCTTTGCGATTACCTCGTTCATGTGGAAAAGGGAGGCTGAATCCACATGAAACGAATCCTAATGCTGGCGCTCGCGATTGTTTGCTCAATCCAGTTTGCCGACGCCCAAAAGAAGGCGGCGATCGCCAATCCGAACATCGACATGCAGGGCTATTTGAAGGTGGCGGCCGAGGCCGCGGACTACCGCGAATCGCGGCGGCTGACCGAGGACGAGTTCATTCGCATGAGTCGCGAACCGGGCACGATCGTGCTCGATGCTCGCAGTCACGAAAAATACGAGACGATGCACATCAATGGGGCGATCAATCTCAGCTTCCCTGACATTACGGTTGAGAGTCTGAACCGCGTGCTGCCGGACAAGAGCACGCGCATCCTGATCTACTGCAACAACAATTTCGTCGGAGATCAGCAGGCCTTCCCAACCAAGATGGTGACAGCTTCGTTGAATCTTTCGACTTACATCGCGCTCTACACGTACGGCTATCGCAACGTGTATGAGCTGGGACCGCTGCTGCAGATAGATAAGTCCAAACTGGAATTTGTTCGGGCCCGCTAGCCCGGATGAGGGATGAGGGCGGAGGGATGAGGGATGAATCGATAGATCGAACTGATGTATCTAATCTTCATCCTTCATCCTTCATCCTTCATCCTTCATCCTTCATCCTTCATCCCTCATCCCTCCGCCCTCATCCTTATCCCGCCCAGCCGTTTTCGAGTAGAGTAGCGGGCATGTTGACTCGAGTTGTCCGCAAACATTCGATCCCGTTTCTGCTTGCGCTTGGTTTTTTCGCCGCTTCGGTTGTCGGCCAGACTCCGCAACAATCTCCGGCGCCGGCGGCGCCAACTCACGCCAACCTCCTGCGCGGCGAGTACGGCCGTTATCGCGCCAATAACGATCTGCTTGCCTACCTGCTGGATATTCGCGTCGATCCCGTCAAAAAGTTTGTCAGCGGCAAGAACAGAATTCGCTTTCGCATGTTGGCTGATGACACGCGCATTCAACTGGACCTCTATGACAATCTTAACGTCGACAAGATCGAGCAGGTCGTCAACTGGGAAGAGCCGCGCGCGCGTCATCCGGAATTGAAACAACTTCAGCTCAAGTACGAGCGTGATTCCGGCGCCGTGTTTGTCGATTTTCCCGAGACGCTGAAAGCCGGCCGCACCTACACCATCGATTTTTATTATTCCGGCACGCCGAAAACCACCGGACGTTTCGGCGGCTTCACTTTCGGGAAAGACCCGGCAAACCGCGACTGGATCTTCACCGCCTGCGAAGGCGAAGGCGCCAGCATCTGGTGGCCGAACAAAGATCAGTGGAAAGATGAAGTCGACGGGATGAAGATCAGCGTTGCCATTCCGAATGGCTTAACTGATGTGTCCAACGGAAAGTTCGTGGGGAAGACGGACCTGGGTGATGGCTACACGCGTTGGGACTGGATGGTCCAGTATCCAATCAACAATTACGACGTCTCAGTCAACATCGGAAATTACGAACACTGGTCCGAACGCGCCGGCGACGTGCCGCTGGATTTCTACGCGTTGCCTGAAGATCTCGAACGAGCGAAGAAGCAGTTCGCCCAGGCGAAGGGAATGATCGAAGCTTTCACGCATTACTTTGGCGAGTACCCATTCAAGAATGATGGATACAAATTGATTCAGGCGCCTTACTCAGGGATGGAACATCAGAGTGCCGTGACTTACGGAAATCATTTTGCGAACGGTTATCTCGAACGTGACTGGACTGGTGTCGGCATTTCGCCGCGCTTCGATTTCATCATCATTCATGAAAGCGGACACGAATGGTTCGGCAACAGCATCACCGCTGCCGATCGATCGGACATGTGGATTCATGAAGGCTGGACGACTTATCTCGAATGTCTCTACGTCGAATACATGTACGGCAAGGATGACGGGCTGAAGTACACCAACGGCTACAAATCAAAAGTCCAAAACCGGGCGCCGATCATCGCCGCGCGCGGCGTGAACGCAACGCCACCGCAGGACATGTACTTCAAAGGCGCATTGTTTCTGAATACTCTGCGAAGCGTCGTGAACGATGACGCGCGCTGGTGGGCCCTGCTCAAAGATTTCTATCAGCACTTCAAGTATCGGACGATTATGACGGAAGACATCGTCGCCTGGTTCAATCAGAAGACGAAGATGAATTTGACTCCGGTGTTTGATCAATATCTGCGGCACACCGCGCTGCCGAAACTCGAACTCAAATTCGACGCAGCAGTGGGCGCCGTTTCATATCGATGGAAAGTTGATGAGCCGGGCTTTGCCATGCCCATCCGCGTCGGCACAAAGGAGCATTGGCAAATCATTCGGCCAACGACTGAGTGGAAAAAGATGAAGACGCCGTTAGGGAAAGCGGACTTTGAGGTAGCCACGGATCTCTATTTCGTGGAGGTCGATAAATCTTAGCGGACAACATCGCGCGACTTCAGGCCGGCGCCCCCGTGAGGCCTCGGCATCACACGTTGTCACAGCGCAAAGAAAACGAAGAACATCGGGAGGTGGTGCTCCGGATAAAACATCATTTCCTTCTTCGACAAGTTCAGAAATGCGCACGGTTTCAGGATTTAATCGCCGCCGGCATGAATCTGGTTTAGAATGCCCCGCCCTCTGACATTGCTAAAGGAGATTCTTCACTGTGCGCTTCACCAAAAAACAAAACGGCGTTTCCGTCCAGGCAATCACCGGCACCTACGTGGTTATGATAGGGATGGATATGTTCAAAGCGGACACCGCCGGGCTGCTCGGATTTGCTATTCACCGCACCGATCCCAAAGAAAACGAGGCCTACTGGTTGACCGGCATGCGTACTTTCGAAGAGTCGTACCCCAATCCTCCCGACGGCGCTTTGGTTTCCACTCTTGAACATCCGGTGCAGGATTTTCTTTGGAGTGACTTTACGGCCAAGCCCGGCCGAAAATACACCTACAAAATTGTTCCGGTTACAGGCAAGCCCAAGAATCTGATTTATGGAAAAGGTGTTTCGATCGATGTCCAGACTGAGAAAGAGGCTGACGGCAAGCATTCCATTTACTTCAACCGCGCCGTGATTGGCAGTCAGGCCTACGCGCGCAAATTTGGACAGAGTCCGAGTGCCTTGAAAGGTGAAAAGAAGAAGGAGGCCTATGATTGGCTTTCGCGTGGTCTCTTCGAAGGCATCAGGGACTTTCTGGCCCAGGCCCAGGACAAGAGCTATGGCATTCGCGCGGCCGTTTATGAATTCAGCTATGAGCCGGCAGTCGAAGAGTTTGCGCTGGCCCATCAGCGTTGCAAGGATGTGCAGATAATTTACGACGCCCGGGTGGTCAAGAAGAAAGACGGCTCTTTCGACACGCAGATGAAGGCTCGCGTCGACGGCGTCAAGAAGTTGCTTAAAAAGCACAACCTGTTCGACGTTGCGATTCCGCGGCTCAAGGATCCACGCTTCATCTCGCATAACAAATTCATCATCTTGCTGAAGGATGACCAGCCCATTGCCGTCTGGACCGGCTCGACAAACTTTTCTGAGTCCGGAATCTTCGGACACGCTAACGTCGGTCATTTGATTCGCGACAAGAAGATCGCGGCCAGATATCTCGAATACTGGGAACGGCTCAAGAATGATCCGCTGGCGAAGGATTTTCGGCTGGAAAACGTGACCGCAACGCCCACGCTCACCGACTTTCCGCCGGCTGCCGGAGTGACCTCGATCTTCAGTCCGAGGAAAGGTCTGGAGCAGTTGCTTTGGTACGGGACGGCGATGGCCGGCGCCGGCAAACTCTTATGCTTCACGGCCGCCTTTGGCGTGAATGAAGTTTTCCGCGACGTATTCGAGATCAAAAAGGATTATCTGCGCTATGTCTTTCTCGAAAAGTGGGGCGTCAACCAATCGTCCGCCAAAGTGACCGAGGAAGTGCTGACGCGAGATTTGGACATTCAAGTTGCCGTGGGCGCAATCCTGCCCGATCAGGTCCTTTACCACTGGCTCCATGAATTTCCGAATAGCCTGAGCGTGAATGTTCGTTTTGTGCACACCAAGTTCATGATTGTAGATGCGCTGGGAGATGACCCGATTGTGATCTCCGGTTCGGCGAATTTCAGCGATGCCTCGACCACCGACAACGACGAGAACATGCTGATAATCCGTGGTGATACGCGCGTCGCGGACATCTACCTCGGAGAATTCATGCGGTTGTGGCGGCATCATCGTTTCCGTTTTATCGTCAAGAAGATCAATGATGAAACGGGCGCCGAAGAAGGCCACAATTATCTCGACAGCACGTCGCAATGGGCGGAAAAGTTTTATAAGCCCGGTTCGGTGAAGTTCAAACGTCGAACTACGTTTGGCCCCTGACGAACCGACGGAGAATTCTGTGTCAGTACCGCGAGCGGTAGCGACCGGATCAGGTAGTCCGTTGGATTTCTGAGGTTCAACGACAATTAAGATCTGTTTTTCAGCCCTGAAAAAGTGCTGCTTCAAGCCGGATTGGATAGTATAGTTCCCGACATGGTAGCCATAATCCCATCACATCTCACCGCTGAGGAACTTCAAGCGGGCCTGGATCATATCCGCCGGTCGCCTAAAGATGAGGGCGTGTTGGATTTGATCGTGCGCAGGCAGGCTGTTAACGAACGAGAAGTGCTCGAGCAAGCCGAACTTGATCTGGTCCGGGGGCTGGTCGGCGATACCTGGAATCGCCGCCGCAGCACGAGCACGTCAGACGGTTCGCCGAATATCGAAATGCAGATCACCGTGATCAATTCGCGTTTGGCAGCTCTGGTCGCGCGCGAGAAAGATCGCTGGCAGCTGGCAGGTGATCAGCTCTATCTCGACATGGACTTAAGCGCAGAGAATATGCCTGCCGGAACGCGTCTGGCGATCGGCGCTGCAGTGATTGAAGTTACTGCGCCGCCACATTTGGGCTGTCAAAAATTCATCGCCCGCTTTGGCCGCGAGGCGATGAAGTTCGTTAATTCACCCCTGGGCCGGGAGCTTCGTCTACGCGGCCTTCATGCCCGAGTCGTTCAACCCGGCCGCATCTGCACCGGTGATCTGACGCGGCCCGTGCGTGCCTGAGGCGCGCTCAAAGAAAGAAGTCAGAGGTTGGAGGTCAGAGGTTTGGAGTGCGCCGATTCGTCGGCGCTTTTCTCGGCGCTAAGCAAAGCGGTGACGAGTCACCGCACTCCAAATTAGCTTGTGCGGCGCATGTAAAGCTGCTGATCGTTGATGCCTTTGGCAAACAAGTAGACACGGGAACCGATGGCGGCCGCCGCCAGGGCAACGTCGGTTGTGCCGGGGTTGGGCAAATCGTTCCAGTGACTCCAGGTGCCCGTGTTGCTGGCGATGTTGATCGATGGCGTGTTGCCGAGGTTCTTGATCGCCAGGTAGCACTGGCCATTGGTGGCTGATACCGCCGCGATTCCCGCGTCGGTGCGGCCGGCGCCCGGAAGTTCGGCCCACTCGCTCCAGTGGTTGCCGTCGGCTGACCGCACCGTAGTAAGAATGCGTCGGCTGGTGAGGCCCTTGATGAACAAGTACAACTCGTCCTGGAAGTTGACCACCGTCGGATTGGCGTCGGTGTGCCCACCGCCCGGCGCCAGAGACCAGTCGCCCCAGCTCCGCCCGCCGCAAGCGAGCTCATTGATGTAAAGCTGATTATCGGTGCCCTTGGCGCATAGCACTAAGCGGCCGGTAGCTACCGCCGCCGAGACTGCAGCGTCGGTGACGAACCCGCCCGGAACCTCGATCCACGGTTCGTTGGTGAGCGCGCCGGCGCCGATGAATACCCGTTTGTGCACAATGTGGCCGTCGTCGCGCACGGCGAACACGTGCAAGCTGTTCTCGTGCAGCGCCGAGGCAAGTGAGTGATGCGTGGTCTGCCCGATCGGTGTTATTTCGACCCAGCCAGTCCAAACCTCGGTGTTACCCGACATGCTTTGCATATAGATCAGCCGGTCATTGGAGCCCTTGACGAAGAGGTGAAGATTGCCTGAGGAGTCGACGCACGCGTTTGGCTTGGCGTCGGTGGTAACGCCGCCCGGCACAACGCTCCAGTCGGTCCAACCGGGCAGCGACGGTGCGCGCTGTGCAAAATCGGCGTGCTCCAGTTCGGTGCGTTGTAGGCCCAGCCCGTCTGACGTCCAGCGCTCGGGCACGCGCCCGGCGAGCGATTGCGTGTAACGCACGCCGTCCCAGGCGACTTCCCAAAGGTCGCCCGACATCTCGTTGGTTACGATCATCCGTCCGGCCCGCGCCAGAAACTGGCTGGCGCTGGCGGTGAGCACCTTGTTCTCGCGCTCACGCTCGAAGGAGAGTTGCGTGTGATAGAAGGTGCCTCCGCTACGAGGTACGAAGGCAATGTTCTCTGCGGTGTAGCCGATATCAGCGAGTAACGTCGGCGCGCCCGTGCCATCGACGGCGTAGACCTTGCCGCTCTGGGCATCATCGTCGTTATTACCCTCGACGCCGATGATGATCTGGCCGCCCAATGGGCCGAAAGCCGTCGGCGCCACCGCGACGCCTTCGACGCGCATCGCCACGCCCATCCGAACTGATAAGTCGACCAAGAGCGTGGCGTGTGCGCCCGAGTCAACCAGAAAAATTTTGCCGCTGACGTCGACGGCCACCAGCCGCCCACCAAAGGTGCCGGTTTGATCGAAGGTCAAGCCGCCCCAGAGTCCGGCCGAGCCTAGGTCCACCCAAACATCCGCGAGCACGTTGCCGCCGGTGTCGAGCCGCGAAACTTCGCCATTGGGACCGCGGTTGACATAGATGTCGCCGGCCACGAAGCCGGCCCCCAACGGCGGCCCCGCCGGCACGACCACGAGCATCGACTCCACGTCGCGGAATGGCGAGTAGCCTGGCGCGAAGCGCTCACGGGTGCCGTCGGGCTGCACAGTTTGCAGAATTATCGAACGCCCCCATACCGCGTTCGGCGTCACAGTAATCAGGATGCGGTCGAGCCCGGCGTGGTAGCTGATGCCCTTCGGGTTGGCGAGCTGTCCGGCGCCAAAGTCCCCACGGACGTTGACCACCTCCGACAAGCGCAAAGGGAACTTACTGGGAGGGAGAATGGTAGCTGTCATGGGCGGATACTAGTCCCGCGAGAATCCGCGCGTCAACGCTGAGGCTACTGCCCACTGCCCCAGTCCCCCACAGATTCTCGGGCTGCCATTACTTAATGGCGGCGTCTTTCTTTGTCTTATTGGACTTAATCCTTTGTTGCGTCTCTTCAAGACAAAGATCAACCAGCGCTAGGGTGGTTAAGGCGCGCAGAGACTTTCCGCCGATGTTGCTGGCTTGATACAAGGCGCCTTCGAAATCGTACTTTCCAATTTCGCGAAAACCATTTTGTGGGTCGAAGCCAGGAGTTTGTAGCGTGACGTAGTTACCGAAAGACTTACCTTCGATTCTCTTGATGACGTAGTCTCTGGAAAAATCGGGAGATTCAATTCGGTTAATGGAGTTTACCGCTTCGCTAAGCACAGTTACTGAACGGTTCGGCTCAACCTTGGTATAAAGATATGCGACGGTCAGCAAGGTTCGGACTTTCACCTCCGTGTCGGGCGACTTCATAGCGGCGGTTAACACTTCGTCTAGTAACTCATGTGTATTGGGGTTCTTGCTCTGGTTAATCTCTGCTTCAGTGATTTTTGAATACAGATAAGCGCGTTCATCAAGTTCCTTTACCATTGAAGCGAGTTTTCTGGCGTCAGGATCTTTCATCTTAAGGGCCTGACTAGCTCTCTCGAAATAAATCCTGTTGAGCACCTGCTCGCGCAAAGCAAGGTCATCGATCTTTCCCGCCGCATCGACTAAGCGCTCAAGATCAATTGAGACGCTAGCTCCCAACACGGCGGAGACCAGCAACGCTTCGCGCTTATTTGGGTCGCGCTGCCGCTCGGCATTGGCAATTAAGTCATCAAAAGACTGCTTTGGAGGGTCAGACATTACCTGGTCGAGTCGTTGCAGATCCTTCTGTGACAGAAGGCTTGAGAGATTCCTTTTTGCAGTGCCCAGATCTGGCAACAAGTCAGGCTGCAATTTCTGGATCTGAGGTTCTAGACGAGTTAACGCGATATAGATTTGGGCAGGCTCACTCAAGCGCTGTTCTACCGTGGCTTGCCCGGGACTGTCGATTGCTTGCTGAGCACGAGTTAGGAGCGCTCTGACGAAGAGACTTTGCAACGCCGGCTTGGGAACAAAAGTCACCGGAACCTGATAATAATAAAAGCTAGGCATTTCTCCGACCTCCCGATTGTTGCCAAACGGGTACGACGATAGGTAGAGGAACTCGTCCATGGGCGCATTGGCATACGCCGCGAGCGCTAATTGATAGAACTGGTTGCTCGCTTGACTGTTAGCTTCACTCAGTTTGTACAAAAAAGTCGGCAGGTTTAGAGTGGCGGGATAACGCAAGCTATACTTCGCAAAATCAACCGCGGACCCTGGGTCTGACGACACCAGGCTTTGAGCTAACGCTAAAAGGTTTTCGGCCTCTCTGCCCAGTCTTGAGGGGTCATCGGTCGCCGTCTCGTGAGCTTTTTCGCGCTCATCATCCAGCAGCCGGTTCAGGAGTTTGCGTGCCCACTTGGCGTCTCGTCTGGCAATTCCCCTGACTACAAGGTAGCGCTGGTCAGAATCCTGAACTCGTAGCTTGCCTTCTCGGCGGGGCGCGTTGCCTTTTTCCTTGTAATACTGCAGCGCCAGATCGAATGCTTCCGCGAAGCCTTCCCGCGCTCTAGCCGGGTCGTCAGACCACAGGAGATCCGATCCGCGCATCAGCACTGCGATGCGCTGTACCGGACTGTCAAACGTCTTGGTTGAGTCAAGTTGCTGCCGCAGGATCTCCAGGGCTCTCTCGCCATTACATAACTTTGGCGCCATCCCGGTCTGGTTCTGGCACAGCCCGGGGTGAACTGCAACTAGCACAAATAAGCAGATCGCTAACTGCAACCGACGCTTGAGAATAACCTGCGGCATGATTAACGAGGTCAAGTCTGCTCTCGATCTGCGACTTGAGAAGCCGAACGCGCCAGGGTCTTTTCGTTTAAAACTGGCGTGCCAGATTCTTATGATCTGCGATAGCGCCAGACCGCATTATTCAATTAGTCTGCGTATCCGCGACAGCGGCCATTTCCGCAGCTATTGCAGCCAGTCCACGAACAAGTAGAGCCCGTAGACGCCACACATTTGTAGCACTGCTGGTCCGGCCTCCAGTCACACTCCTGATTTGAGCATCCGCCTTCTTCCTCCTCGGGAGCAAGTTGGTTTGCGACTTTGACAAACTGAGCATTGATCGTGGCGTCGTCGAAAATGACGTTGCTTACCCAGAGTTCGATTTTGTAACGTCCCTCGAGTTCGTTGCCTCGTATAAGTGGACGGTAGATTTTCGCAAAAGACACGACCGGATAATTTACAACTCGCTTTTCTCCCGGAGAAAGCCTGACGGCGAGGAACTGCGGCGTCTCACCATTTAGTAGAGTGACCCCAGGGTGCGACTTCTCGAAAACTTTCCAGCCGATTTTCACCGAGGCCACGCCTTGCTTGGTTCGATTCTCAAGCCAGACGGCGGCAGTAGTTAGCCCTTTGTCGGCATCGGTCGACACTTTGAACAAATCCACCATCGCGCCACGGCCAGGTGTTGGTCCACACGCCAGACTCCAGTTCTTTCCATCAGGCAACTTATTCTCGTTCGTCTGGGAATGGTTTGAGGTGTGGTCGAATCCAGTAAGACTGGCTCCGGCAATTAAAAGCGCAATTAGAATAGACAGCTTTTTCATACTCTCTGCTCCTTTCAGCAGTGGCGTGATGTGGTTGGCTGAGAATGGCGCTAGTCAATTAGTCCAGGACAGCGACCGCTTTGACAATGAGTGCAGTCACTCCAGGAACAAGTCGAACCCTGCTCGCCATAACATTTTTCGCAATGATCAGCTTGGCTCCAACCGCACTCCTGGTGCTGACATCCCTCATCCGCAGGCGGAGCGATTCGGCTGGCCACCTTAACAAACTGGTTATTGCCGGCGCCGTCGTCATAGCGGATATTGCTTACCCGGAGCTCGATTTTGTAGCGTCCCTCAAGCTCATTGCCTCGCAGGAGCGGGCCGTAGATTTTGGCGAACGACACCACAGGGTAGGTCACAATTCGCTTCTCGCCAGGAGAAAGCGTGACCGCGATGAACTGCGGTGTCTCACCATTTAATAGAGTGAGATCAGGATGCGACTTCTCGTAGAGTTTCCAACTGATCTTCACTCCCGCTACGACTTGTTTGGTTCGATTCTCAAGCCACACGTCGGTGGTGGTTAACCCTTTGCCGGCATCTGTCGCCACCTTGAACAAGTCGACCAGCGCCCCACGCGCTTTATCCGGGCCACATGCTAGGGTCCACTTTCCAGGCGGTAGGTTGTCCAGCGTCAGGCCAGCAGGGGGAGGCGCGGAAATACTCGCCAGGTCGGGTGAAACCGTTGCTCCGTCACGTACGAAAACATTAGCTGCTGAAACTCCTAAGATCGTCAGCGTCGCAAGTAGAACTAAGGCTGTCCTCATACTCTTGTTCTCCTTTGAAAGGGGGGTTGGGCTGGTAGAGGCTCGGCTAATCGCCTACGCAGTTTGTGCGCGACACCTATAGTTCATTGAGCCTCGTGTTAGCGACCCTTTGAGGATTGGCAGAATAAGCCGAAGAGGAAAACCCGTCCGTGCGCTAACACACATAGTCGATCTTCTCTGTTGTATTCGCGATCACGCTGGCTTCAGCGATTTAGAAAAAACATCTATCCTTCAGCGCTGTGAGAACGGTGCCGAGAAAAACAGATGCCAGAAACAAGAGCACCAGATCCAAAGAAAGTTCCCGCACCTTTGGAACTTATCCGGCAGGAGGAAAGTGGGCACGCAAGGCTCAGTCGTCCATTCTGCGCTCATGTCCGGCAGGACACTCTCCATAAGTGGCATCATAGAAGCCATCGTCAAATAAAACTCGTATTTTCCAGTGCTCATTGCAGTAAAAGCAGTCGCACCGAGGACAGTAGAACGACACATATTCTTCGTTGAGGTGATATAAGGCACGGGCATCACTATTATCTATCGCCTTGAAGGCCTCGGAATTTGCATTCTCAGTCCGGTCGTTAAGACCGTGCAGCTGGACGTGATTATTGTCGATGACTGCAATTGACCCGGCGTCTTTACCACAAAGTTGGCAGATAAAACTTGCTTTTCGTCCCACTAGACTCTAAACCTCCTTCGTCGTTCTTGAGTGAGCCAGAAACTTTTCTTTCTTGTAACCTTTCCCTTCTTTGTAAAGCAAGAACTTAACCCTGGGGTCAGCCTGCAATTCTGCAATTCTCATGCTGCGCTCTGATAAGTTGCCCTCTGGAATAGAGAAAGGGGTTGCGGATTGCGATAAAGAGACTGCCTGGGACTTGAATTGCAGAATTGCAGGCCTGATTCAGTTCTTCAGTTCTTAACCTGTTCTTCTTGTTGGCTGCTGCGATCACAGTTACTATATCCCGCACGCCTCGCACATTTGAGACATATCATTGTCCACGACTCATGTGGACCCGCGGATATGGCAATGTCACTCTCTTAACCACCAACCAAACAGGAGGACTCAGTGGATCTAAAACAACGGGCAAAACAAGTGCTGGAAGACCGGATAGAGCGGATTAGAGATTTCTCAAAAATACAACCAGATCATCCGTTTGCCATTGCCAATAGGCATATGCTCGAACTTTCGACGAAAACCTCATGGGACGCCGCTGGGACCCTCGATATGACTGGCGTACTGTGGTGGGCGCTCGCGCTGGCCGTTAACACCGAGTCACCTCACGATATAGTTTTTAGCGCGACTGGCGGCCCGGATTTTGATTTCGCAATCTTTACTTCTGTCGTGGCAGGGTCCTTCTTTGTGGAGCCCTCTACGCTTAACGGCAAATGCAATTTTTCGATGGAATCGGTAGCGGGCGCTGTCGGCGAAGTATCGTTCAATCTCTATGATCTGAATTGGAGCCAAACCGGCTCCTTCTTAGGAGGTGTCGCTGGCGTCTCACTGGTTAAACTGTCCGGTAATGGAAACATTCAGTTCCACTAATTACCCGGGTGTGAGCACCCCCGAAAATTAGGATCGTTGAAACGGGAGGTTTCCGGGTCAGACTTGATCATGCGGTCAGGCCAGCAGCACCAGCAGAACGCCGCCAGCCATGCGTATGTATTTGCCGTAGAGCGGGAAGATGTATTGGCTGAGAATCGTGGCTATGAGTGTGGTGACGATGTACGCAAAGAGCGGCCACAGCCTGTACACGATGACACTAGAACCTTCTGCGATGCGCCTACCTATTCGCCTTTTAGTCATCGGCAAACTGCTTGATATCACTAATCCAAAGTCCTGAAAAGGCAAAGGCGACAGAACGAGTTTGCTCCCGTCTGACGCCCTTGCTATCCGTGCCCTCACGTAGCCCGCCTTAAATAAAGGAATCGGTGTCAGGCCTGCGATTCTTCGACTCGGGTTTTAGTAACTGGGTTCACGTGCACAAATCAGGAATCGAAGAATCGACACCCGAGGAAGTAAAATCATTCGGAGCCGCGCAGCGGCGATCGATGATAATTGGCGTCGAAAGAGTACTCTGATCGCCGCTTCGCTGGAGAGGCCCGAAGGGCCGGGATGTAATAGCCCGACCGTCAGGTCGGGGATCTGGGTTTTTAGAATGAGTGCGAGGTCCGAAGGACCGAAATGATCATGCCCGCCCTTCGGGCCTCAATTGTTTTTGTGGGACTCTGTACCCCGACCTGACGGTCGGGGCTATTTCATTCCGGCGCTTCGCGCCTTTTGACTGGCGAAGCCGTGATCGAACGCAGTGCGTTTACCAGCTTCATGACGTCATCCGCCGACGTATAAACAGACGGCGTCACGCGAATGCAATCGCCGGCCGCTGGGCCCGTGCGCCGCACCGTCAGCACGCCGAATTTTGCGGCGAGATGCTTCACGACCGAGTCGTTCGCACTGGTTGAAGTCACGCCATCAAGACGGAACGACGTCAGCGCCGCGACCATGGCTTCGTCGTCCGGCGTGAGAACCATGAGCCCTTTCATTTTTCGGGCCGGGGCGACCCAAAGGTTCCTCAGGTATCGAAGCCGCGCCTCTTTGGCAGCCGTTCCGATCTTATTGTGGAAAGCGATCGCGGCCGGGATGGTCATGTGCGCCGCAAAATTTAGTGTTCCGGTATCGATGCGTCCGTCAATGTCCGAGGCGGCCGCCGATTTTCCCATGTATGGGTCGATCGCATCGATCCGGTCCTTCTTGATATAGATGACGCCGCAACCAATTGGCGCGCCCACCCATTTGTGCAGATTCACCCCGATGAAATCGCAACCAAGTCCCTTTAGGTTGAGCTGCACCTGACCGACCGAATGGGCCGCGTCGAGTATCACGTCAGCGCCGCGATCTCTGGCTATCTTCGCAATCCTGGCAACCGGAATGATCAATCCAGTCCAGTTGTTGAGGTGCGTCAACAGCAGCAGCTTGGTCCCCGGATTGGCTGACAGAGCTTTTTCGTAAAAACCAAGGATGTCCGCTTCCTGCAGCGGTCGATCAGACGCTGGTTCAGGAAACGTCAGCTTCACCGCCTTGACGCCGCGGCGAACTTCCAGCCAACGCATCGCGTTCTTCATCTCCGAGTAATCCAGGTCCGCGTAAAGCACCGTGTCGCCGGCCCTCAGTTTGTTATATCCGCCAATCAGTGCCTGCAGCGCCTCAGTCGCGCCTCGCGTCAAAGCGATTTCGTCGGGGCCAACATTCAGAAAGCCCGCCACTGCGTCTCTCACACCGTGGTACGTCTCGGACCAACTGGGCCGGGCAAAAGTCGTATTCTCCTTATTTATGAATTCGGTGAGCCGCTGGTATTCCGCGAGCACCGGATTAGCCATGATTCCCCAATAGCCGTTTTCAAGATTGGTTATTTTGTTTGTGACGTCATAGTTTTTCGCGACCGCCTTCCAAGCAGTCTCGTCGTCCGGTCGCAGTGGACCCGCCGGCAACCCATCGCTGATCGATCGGTCAAAGCGCGCGGCATACTCTTCCCAATCTCGTGCGTTTGCGGGTAACGCGCCGCCAATCGATATCGCTCCCGCCGCCGCAATCCCGCTTCCCAAAAACTGTCTCCGTGTGACCGGTCGTTTTCTCATGGGTCAATCCGAGGGAGTGTCTCCGTTGTCCGCGCGTCTCCGCATCTGCGCGTGCCACCTCGCCAAGAAAAGCGGCGTCATTCTACTCTGGTTAGATTGTTTGAGACAGTTCACCGGAGAAGGGATTCACGCGTCATCAGAAACCTTACGAAGAACGCAACGCCACCTGATCTTCCGAGTTAATATTCAGCACTCGGATCGTAGTCCTGCCCGTCGCAGTCTTGCCGCTCAAATGGATTCCCTGCCACTCGAAATGCTCGGTCCAGACTTGCCGTCGCGGATTGAATAATTCCGTCACAGCGTTCGTTTCGGGATCAATGCCGGTGAGATTTGTTCCCTTGTGAAGATTGCAATCGATGCAGGCAAGAGCAAGATTGTCGAGATCATCGCTGCCTCCGTGAATCTTGGGAAGGATGTGCTCGACATGGAGCGCCGCAAGCGGTGAATCAGCCTGATGCAGATGACAATACTCGCAAGCGTTCTGAGCACGCTCGCGAACCTGAGCCCTGATCTGTGCGCTGATCATCTAGGAATGGGAGTTCGCAATCTGCTGTGCTTGCCGTTTGAGAATGGCGATGAACTTATTTGCTCGGACATAACCCGAGTATTCGGCGCGCTCATCTTCCGTGAGTTCGCCTTCCGTCGATCTTCGCGCCAGTTCTTCGATGCGAGCCTGCAGTTCAGGGTCGGCACGAAAGTCAATCACTGCGTTGGCCTTCTCCGGCAAAACAATCTCCAGCATGGGCCGCACGCCGCGATCAAATGCCAGGCTTTCTGAGGTCGTTGCCATGCGCCAAACTTACCACCGCGATCTGGGCTTTGGCAATGATTTGCTCGGTATCGGCTCGGTAATACTCTCCAGGCCGGTGATTGTTGCTTGAGGTTCAGCTTCTGCGGAACCGCGCGCTTGAAAGTCGTTCACGTCGTCAATTAACGAAACTGTCTCTTTGCAAGCCCACACGTGAGCCGCCGGTTTCTGAAACTTCCGCTTCGATTTCTCCGATTTTCAAACCCACCAACTCAGTTTTCTTTATCGCCAGGAAAGTTTTCCGAACGACCGAGAAACCTTTTTTTGCGAGACCGCTAACTTTCCGAGCGCCTCGGCAAGGTTTCCAAGCGCCACCTAAACCTTTCTCCGTGCCTTCGCTAATTAGCTGCGTGGCATTCCTAATTAGCTCAGTGCCTACGCTAAGTTGCTTTGTCGCTGGCCTAATTAGCTAAAGGCCCGCGGCTAATTAGCGAAACTACGTCCTCAACCAGGAAAACCACGCATAAAATAAGGGAAAACGTCTCGCCGATTAGGAAAAGCGTCTCTCCTTACTTCTTTTTCGCAATTCCCTGAGCAAAAACTCTAGCGAATGGTTCGTTAGCTAATACCTCGCACTTTTTCTTCAGATACAAACCAAAAAGGAGATCAAAGATCATGGCAGCAAAAGTTTCCCTCAGTTTCGCTAAGCTCGCCGACACCGAACTCGACAATTTCGCGCAAGGCGTTATCGATGCGATGACCGGCAACGCAGCTTTTCCAACTCCGCCCGTCACCCTGGCCAACCTGCAAACGGCGCAAGCTGATTTCACGGCCAAGCTAGCGGCCGCTCAGACTGGTGGCGTGGCCGACACCGCCGCCAAGAACAACTCGCGCCAGGCACTGATCACGATGCTGCGTGACGAGGCGGCTTATGTGCAGATCCGTTGCAACAACGATCCGGCGATTCTGCTCAGCTCTGGATTTCAGATGCAGAGTACGAACCGCACTCAGGTTGAATTGATCAAGCCGGCTGGCCTCTCGCTTAACAACGGGTCAAGCGGTCAGTTGCTGGCGCGGGTCGATCCGGTGAAGAACGCCAACATGTACGAAGGCCGCATAAAGCTGTCTGATGGTGATTGGCTGCCGAGCGTCTTCACGGGCGACTCGCAGCGCATCGTCTTCAGCGGACTGACACGCGGCAAGGATTACACCGCACAAGTGCGCGCACTGGGTGGCTCAACCGGCCAATCCGACTGGAGCGATCCCAGCACACACATGGCGATGTAGTGATGGGGGCATTAGCCCGCGCGTAAGCAAGGGCTCTTGTCAGAACCGCCTGCGGTAGCGGGCGGGCCCGCTCTCCTCTTTCCCCTCTCTCTTGGGAGAGGGGTAAGGGGGTGAGCGTCCCGACTCTGTCGGGATAGCGACCGGGTGTTCCTCACGCCGAAGGCGTGAAAGATAGTAGCCAGGGGTGAGCGCCGTTTTCGGCGCGCCACCCCTGGAGGTCGGCTCTGGCCAATCCGATTGGAGCGATCCCAGCACGCACATGGCGATGTAATGATGGGGGTCCTCACGCCGAAGGCGTGAAAGATAGTAGCCAGGGGTGAGCGCCGTTTTCGGCGCGCCACCCCTGGAGCAGATCATTAATCTTTATTTGAGCCCGCGGAGCGGGCGATAGGCGGTACCGAACCGCGAGCGGGTGCTTGTACTCAACGCAATAGAAAAGGATTGCCCGTTCCGTTCAAGATACGTCTCGTCGTCCGGTCGCAATGGACCCGCCGGCAACCCATCGCTGATCGATCGGTCAAAGCGCGCGGAATACTCTTCCCGATCTCGTGCGTCTGCGGGTAACGCGCCGCTAATCGATATCGCTCCCGCCGCCACAATCCCGCTTCCCAGAAACTGTCTACGTGTGACCGGCTGTTTTCTCATGGTATCGGGGACGTTCTTCTGTTCGCGATTTACCATTTAGGATTTACCAGTTGGTTTGATCATGATGATACGGTTCGCACAGAACTGAGTTTAGATCTCCAATGGACATTGATTAACCGCGAGACCGTGTCGCCAAAGCTAACGAAGAGCATTTCAAAAGGATGACACGTTTGAAGTTAAACTAAAAAGGTTTCAGTTCTAGGTTTTTTGTGCGGCTCTGCCGCAGCACGCCGCGTTAAGCCGATCGCCTATTGCACTATCTCAATCTTGCGGCTGTGCCGCTGTCCCAGGTGGGTGAGCTTCTGAGCATACTGTGGAACCGTGAAGGTGTAGCCCAATAGTTTTTAAGATCACGGGCAAAACATTTTCTAGGAGCTGAGCGGCCCCGGCCATAGCCTTTTCGGCGTCTTCCTTACTAACCTTCAACAATTGATCCCGGTGAAGAATAGCATTGCGTTGTTCCCGCACATCGTTAACGAGACTCCAAAAGCTCTTGTTGCCTAACTCCGGTACGTTCGCAGTGAGATCAATGCCGCTGAATTGAGAGACAATGGCAATCAAAAGTGCTCTGAATTTATAGACTGCCCTCGCGTTCTCGATAATATCTGCGACTACAGGGGCGATTGAATCATTGTGAACGAGTCCATAAACCATTGGTTTGAGTAATACATCGCCGAAGGCAAGCTCTGAAGCTGCCCCGGCCATAACTTGTGAAACGCCGTAATGGCCCAAATCAAATAGCGCTCGTGCCTCGGCTAGGAGGTTAAAGGCAGATTCAGCGACAGCTGGATTGTCTACGTAGTAAGATTTTTGACGTTCGGCGATAAATTCATCTATTCCCCGTTCGAGATCTTCGGCATAAGCTTCCGATTGATAATATTGCTCCATGACACCTTCATAAACGGCATCTATTTGAGCCTCGTATTCCGCATCAATTGGTTCGTATCCCACTTCAATTCAACTCGAACGAGAGTCACTCTATATCATCGGCAGTGCAACCAACGCTGCCAGACTTGCGATTTGCCGACTCGCGGCTGACTCGAACGGATGAGCTGGCGACCATTTGAGGGTCGCACAAAATGGCAACCCTGAACCCGTTCCTCTTTCTCTTTACCGCCTTGTTTCTAAAAGCCCATTACAACAGGGCTTCCGACTCCCAGTGAAACAGCTTGGTGATTTTTGAATGGTAACTGCTATAGGCACGCGTCAACTTCCGTTTAGGTTTAAGCCACAATCCCTTCCATAGCTCAGCATTCATCTTGATCCAACTCGGTTCAGCAAATGGGCCGCGCGGGGGTATTCGTGCAAACTTAACCATCATCCATTCTTGATCGTCGTAACAATCGTAATGTTGCAACCAAACGACTCGGTCAGCCGAAAGTTCAAACCTTTCGCATATCTGAAAACACAATTCTTCAACACAATTTGTAATACTGTTCCCGGGGTTCCCAGCGGTTTCAATACATGCAATGACGATTCTCCCATCTGGCAGATCAATCCGTTCTATAAGGCACACACCATCGCATCGATTACCCGCCTTGTAAGCAAAATACTCGGGTTTGTTTCCAACTTGCCACAGAGCGTATCGCCACGGTTCGCTTAAATAGTCCAGATTGGGGTCAGATATCCGTATCTTCCTATATTCGTCCCTCAATCTTTGCTCTTCAGACTCCGGTTCCTCTTCCTCCCGTCCTTGGCTCAATTCTGATTCGATTCTTTGACGCGCGTGCGCTAGTTGCTTCCTTTCATACAACCGCTCCCTATATTCCTTTACTTCACCTGCCGTTAACCCCTTGCTCTGACTTGTTTTACTGTCGTACTCGTCGTGGTGCTCAAAACACAGGTAGACAAGGTTCTCGAATCTGGTATCAGAAGCATTGTGATTCAGATGTGCGATCTGACCCTTTCGCACTTCGTCCTGCGAACGCAGAAATAGACATAAGCAACAGCGACGCGCGGAGCTGATTAAAACGCGGTTCTCAGTTTTGCAGGGGATAGAAGTTCTCTTGCGCATGACTTGCCTAAGGCCAGGTTGCTGCTGTCTGCCACTGACGTTCGAATTCCGCCAGCACGGTTTGCCGGATATCCGGACCGGCTTGTATTACAAATGATTGCTTCTTGCCGAAGCCGTTTAGACTTGTTCCCAAAATAACCATGTCGGTGTCGTCAATAACATATCTATCATGAAGGGTCCGAGAAGTGACAGTGCGTATTTCCAAGTCATACCCAGAAGTTTTCGCAGCCGCTACTACTCGACGTAAAGGACCTGTATCTCTCAGATTCATTGTTAATACACGAATGGGAGCCGTCTTTTGACAAGCCTGAAGATGCTCGATGGTGAGGTTATCCAAATATGGATCACAAATACGTACGGTGCCCTTCAGTTTCGCAAGAAGGTCATGTAATTTCAGGGTCCGCTGCAGCGCTGTATCTGGATTCACAAATATGATTGCTTCGTCACCACCAGCAATCGCCGCACGGCCCTCATCCAAGAGCATATATTCCCAGTGACGCTTCCGTTTTCGACGCGCCGCCATGGTACGGTTCTTACCCAAGAGGGCGTCGATGGTTCGCCAGTGAATCTGTAGTCCGAAGTCTTCGCGAAGGTGTCGACTAACCTCGGATGATGCACTCCACTGGTCGCCCCTCTCGCCAAGGTTCCGAAGCACAGCTAGCACTTGATGTAGAGGATCGGGAAATGCGCGAGCATCCATAGGCTAACCGGCCCTCTTTTTTGAAGCCTTCTTGCGATCGACTGGTGTCTTCTTTAACAGTTCCTTAGGAAATTTCTTCACAACTGCATCGTCCCCGCTGTTCGTTACATAGTAACTTCCTTTCAAACCGGACTTTGGAGCGATCCATCCTGATCTGATTGTCCATTGAATATCGCGAGAAAGGTTTGCAGGAATTTTTTCACCGCAGGACTCAAACGCTTTTTCGAGGTCTTCCTTCGAGAACGTGGACTTGCCTTCGCTGTCCCTCAGATATAAACCGATCGCAACGATTTTGTCAGGGCTGCGTCTGGGCTCATGCTCATTGAGAAATTCCCTGAGCGACAGACTTCCACCCGTTTCATGAATGAGGGCGGCGGTTGCGGGTCTTGTCACGAAACCGCTTGTGTTGCTCAAACCGCTCGGCTTCGATCCAGTAAGAATGAGTACTGCGATCTGCTCGCCGACTGTTTGGTCGACTTCGCGGTCCAGCTTCAGACCCGCGCCCTCAAGGCTTACCTTGTATTTTCCGTCTTCCACTTGTACCTCCGTTTGTATGCTGATATTTTACATCGGAACCTACATTTGTCTAATTGCGCCAAGGGAGGGCATTATGTCAAAACCATACGGGGAACTCTTGACTCAGGCAGAGGCGGCAGTCGGAAGTGTCAAGGATCCAGAATTGCGGCGAATCGCTTTCGAAAGAGTGTTGAATGATTTGCTTGAAGGTGCAGCCGGCGATCATCAAAACAGCAGAAGAATTGCGAAAGCCAACAATCTCGCACTGAAGAGTGGTACCCGAGGTACGATTTCGAAGCCTTCTCGCCGCGCAGTCGGGCCATACGCCTACGTAAATGAACTAGCGCAGGCCGACTTTTTCAAAAAGCCCAAATCCATCGGGGAAGTAAAGACCGAGCTTGAGAATCAAGGCCATCACATTCCATTAACTAGTATAAGTGGACCCATGCAGAAACTCTGCCAGCGCAAAATCCTTCGGCGTCAAAAATCGAAGGTCGGAAATAAGAGCACGTTCACTTACTCGAACTGGTAATGCGCTCGGCAGTTTTTTGGTTTGGGACTCTCGATTTTCAAGGGCGCCCCTTTGCTGACTCCGTCGCTCACAACCTAAAGATCATGTCACCTCTCTCCGAACAGATCCGACTCCTTCGTGAATTATAGAAGAGTGCGCCCACGGGACGCTCAACGCGGAATGATCGGCAGCCGCACGAACGACGGATGTGCTCGGTCTTGCAGAATGCGCTGCCTCACCACAACGTAGTGGGTGTCCCGCTCGTTATCTCCGCCGGTGTTCAGATTGCGGTCGTATTTCGGGAATGCCGCGGAGGCGACGACGACGCGCAGACGATGGCTGGCGGGGATCACCCGCGAGGTGAACCACAGATCGATGTCGTACTTGTAGCTCTGGCCGGGCTTGAGGAGTGAGAGGCGACTACGGAGTCTTGGGCGAAGCTTGGCGAGCTGCGAAGCAGTGGGTGTATTTAAGCCCAAGGCGAGGCTTGGTGAGCCTTGGGATAACGTTAATAGATTTGCAGGAGCCGCGGAGCGGCGATGTCGCCCGCTTTGCGGGCTCCACTCATCTCGATGGCAGGTTTCCCAAGGCTCGCAGAGCCTCGCCTTGGGCTTAGGTACAATCGCCGCTTCGCAGCTGTCAAACACGAATCGCAAAAATCGCAGGCCTGACCACGTTTCATTCAGTTCACGACCGAGTCCTCCGCGTCCATCCTCGACCGCCGACCTCGTTTGCGCCCGCGATGAAAAAGAGGTACAAGACGCAGGATTACAGTGTCTCCAGGGAGTGTCTATGAAACGAACCACACTTTTCGCCGCCGGCGTAGTCGCCCTTTTGACGTCATTAGGCCTCGCGTTCCAGGCCCAATCAGACGGCCCGTATAAAGTACTCAAGACCGCAAGGGTCGGAGGCGAGGGCGGCACGGATTACATCTTCGCGGACCCGGTCGGCCGGCGACTGTATATCACGCGCGGCGCGACGCAAGCGCAACCGGCAACGGACACGAGGCCCGAAGTGCCGGCCTTCGAAAAGCGTCTGACGATCTTCGATCTGGACACCCTCGCGCCGGTCGGCACGATTCCTGGCGTTGGTGGCAACGGCGCGACCGTGTGCCCGAACACCGGGCATGGCTTCACCAGCGACCATCCAGATTTATCGATGTTCGATGTCAAGACGATGAAGCTCATTAAGACGATTGCC